>Ga0209726_10003810_pt1 | contig 19980 bp, 21 predicted proteins | sample Subgrocontami54m_FD_187453 | JGI IMG/M metagenome (GOLD analysis project Ga0209726, IMG submission 187453) | Subsurface groundwater microbial communities from S. Glens Falls, New York, USA - GMW46 contaminated, 5.4 m (SPAdes) (version 3) | ecosystem: Environmental > Aquatic > Deep subsurface >... | reverse complement strand
ATAATTTCCTGAAAAATCGCCTACTCCATCCTGAAGGATGGAGTTTGATCGGCGATTTTTCTGATGTCCAAAATGTTTTTAGATAGAAAAAAAGGCATTTTGGAGCATGCTCAAGAGCCAAACAAAATTTTAATGAGGTTCTTGACATTCGGAAATTTTTTGGATTACCGTGAGAAATCGACAGCAACAACTCCAATCTAAAGATTGGAGATTTCTAACGTGTATTAAAATTCTGTAAAAAATCAGTTTACTCCAGGAACTCGTTCATCTTTCAATAATGATTTTAAACATTGTGAATGAATAGAATATGCTTCTACCCTTCTCTGACCATCATTGATAATCGTCACCCTTTTATCACTTCTCATTTTCTTGTCAAAACAATCATCATAATAACATCTCCCCCCTTCGCTTGATAAAACAAAAACTCTCTGCGTTTCCTGATATCCTCCAGAAATTAAATCTCTTACCAACCCTTTAATTCTCATTAAATTATCAAAATATTTGGAACCTATAATCTTTTTCATTTCTTTCCTTTCACTCTCTTTACTTCTTTCTTTGGCAAATCAAGTTTAATATTTGCCTCTTTCAATTGCTGTTCAGAAACCTCAGCAGGAGAACCATCCATTGGACATTGAGCAGCCTTATTCTTTGGAAATGCAATAACCTCTCTTATGTCATTTGTCCCAAGCATCAATGCAACTAACCTATCAACTCCTAATCCCATTCCTCCATGAATAGGCCCCCCAAATTCATACGCTTCTAATAAAAATCCAAATTTCTTCCAAGCTTCCTCTTTACTCATTCCAATAATTTTCATTACTCTTTCCTGCAACTCTGGATCATTTATTCTTATACTCCCGCTTCCCAGCTCTGTGCCATTTAATACAACATCATACAAGTCAGCCTTAACCTTGCCTGGATCTTTTTCCAATATTTCTAAAAATTCTTTCTTTGGAGAGCTGAACATATGATGTTCTGGCTCCCACTTCTTTTCTTCTTTGTTATAAGAAAATAAAGGAAAATCAACAACCCAGCAAAATGCGTATTCATTTATATCATCTTTATTCTTTCTCATATCAGGCTTATCTGTTCCATATTTTTTCATTGCTTCATCATATGTTATTACCTTAAAATCTCCCAATTCAACTCCTAAAACTTTTTTGAAAACATGTTTATACATTCCCTCAACCATATGCATTACATCTTTTGCCTCGACAAAACTCAATTCCAAGTCAACTTGAGTATGTTCTGGTTGTCTGTCTGCCCTCAAGTCTTCATCTCTTAAACATCTTGCAATTTGGAAATACCTGTCAAATCCAGATATCATTAATATTTGTTTATACAATTGAGGACTTTGAGGCAGCGCATAAAAAGTACCTGGGTTTACCCTGCTTGGAACAATATAATCTCTCGCTCCTTCAGGTGTCGGCTTTACAAGTAATGGAGTCTCAATCTCTATAAATTCATTATTTGAATAATACTCCCTAATAGCTTGAATTACCTTATTCCTGAACATCATATTCTTTTGCATTCGAGGTCTTCGTAAATCTAAGTATCTGTATTTCATTCTAACATCTTCACCTGCAACCTTTTGATCATTTATCTCAATTGGTAAAAGCTTAGATTTAGCAATAACCTCTAAATTATCAGGAAAAACTTCAATTTCTCCAGTTTCAAGATCTTTATTTTCAGTTCCTTTTTTTCTCTCATTAACTATTCCGTGAGCACATATTACATATTCAGATTTTATATCTAATTTCCCAATGTAAACTATCTGTGTCTTTCCATATCTGTCTCTTAAATCAATAAAATTAAGCTTTCCATGTTGTCTTATAGTATCTACCCATCCGCATAGCTTTACCTTCTTGCCAATATCTTTCTTCCTAAGTTCTCCGCATGTATGTGTTCTTAACATGCTTTTCTAAAAATCACATGCTTTTTAATTCTTTTCATGAAAAGAATTATTTAAATCTCTCAGCATAATATCCAAAAATTACTCCAACAATCAAAAGAATCCAAAATACCAATTTTTCTAAAGCATATCTAATGCCATGTTGTAACTATAAAGCCATTTTCTTTATAGACGACAAAAGCAATATAATTACATCTAAAAAATAACTCAATTATAAAGAACTGCATGGCTTAGGTCATATTTATTTTGCAGTTCTCTATCTGGAAAACTGCGACTATATGTGCCATAAATCCAGCAGTTATCCATATCTCAATTTCAGAAGAATTTAATTGATTAATAAAACATTAATAGACGACAATTAAAGGATTATATAGATAATACATGCAAAAGTCAGATGTTTAATTAGGAATTTGCCTTTATAGTTGCGGATAATTCTTTCAGCACAATTCTTCCTTTTCCCTAAAATCCTTCCAATCCTTTCCAAATTTAACAACTTCAGATATGGGTGACAAACTCTTCACCTCGAAACTTTTACAAATAACTAAAAAATCTTGGCATTCATTCCCTATGTTACATATCGCCTTTGTATAACTATAAGGCATTTCACTAACGTTCTTCCCATTAAAACTAAATCCTGAAAAAGCCACAACAAAAGCAGATGCTAAAATAAAAACCACTCCAAAAAGCAAAATCATTTTCTTTTCCATATTTTCAACTCTACTTTACTGCTTATAAACTTAATTATAATTAATTTTAAATTGCAGTGTTGCATAAATCCTAAAAGGATTTACATTTCTTAATCTTCAATTAAATAATTTCAATTTTTCATCGGCATACCGCTTAATAACTTGGTATGTCCAGAATTTTCTCTTTGCTTCTAAGCACATGTTCTCAACTTTGCGTGCTCTGACTCTTTCGCCGTAAATTTTCTTTACGGCAGAGAAGATTCCTTCTGTTCCTGTCCACCTCCTTCCATATTTTTTCTTCTTAGCCCATTTTTTGTAGCCAAGTTTTTTATATTTTTTAACTTCTACACTTCTTTTCCATGATCCTTCAGCATCTGGATCAGCATTTTCTCTTATTTTTATTACTGGATCTATTGAATTTTGATCACAAAAATCAAATAAATCATTTTTATCGAATGATCCATCTCCAAAAAATTCATTTATTTTATTGCCGTCTTTGATTAATTCTTTCATATGTTTTTTGGCAATTATAGGCTCAGAATCTCCTTCACCCTCAATAGAAACTTCTATTTTTAGTAAATCTTTATCATATGGTTCTGCTGTAATAACAACTTTGATAAATTTTTTCCTGTTTCCTTTTCCATATTTCTCCTCGAAATATTCTCCGCTCATATTCATCTTAACTCCAGAACCATCTGTAGATGCAGAAAATTCTTTTTTATTTGGTTTAGGAATATCTATTTCTAATTCAATTACTCTTCGATGAATAGTCGAATAATCGTTAAATTCTGGCAATAAACCTAAATCAACAAGCTGTCTTGTTATTCCTTCTGCTCCTCGATAACTAAAATAATTCAACCATATGGCTTGTAGTTTTATGAGGGAATTAGGAAACTGGAAAAGAGCTCCTCTCTTTCCTTTGTTCATCTCAGCGATTTCATTAGACCAATTTTCAACCCAATCAAAATCTAAATAAAAAACTGCTCTTTGTACATAAGATTCATTAACTTTTCTCCAATTTCTGACATAAGTAACTTTTTTACCCCATCTCTTTTGTTTTGCTATCATTTTTACCTCCTTAATTTAAATAAGAACGAAAGGTTTATAAACTTAATACATATCTAATATGTATGAAGAAAATTAGCATAGAAGTAAAAAATGAGATTAAAGTAAAGAATATTATTGGTTTTTTTAAAAAAACTGTAAATTCTTATGGGACCGGTGCAAAAATTGATTGTCCAAAACATTATCTAGGAAAAGAAGTTTATGTTATAATTACAAAAGATAAAAGTAAATCTTAATTTATACATTCTTCCTATAATTATTTATGCAACACTGCATAAATACCTCTTATTTCTAGGAAAATCATGGTAGAAACAACATACGGCATAAAAAAAGCAACATTGAGGTTGCTAGCAAGAGATTTACTTACAGTTCGACATGAAAATGCAGTTTTTGATGTTAGTCATCCTGCTTTTGGTCCAAATACTTATGTTAATAATTTAACAGAAATGCAAAATAGTTATTTTCACTCTCAAGAGCTTCCAAATATTTCTTTTAGGGAGCCAACTACATCAGAATCAATTTCTGTTGCGACATATTATCCTAAAACTGCCAAAATTGAGATTTTAGATCCAGGATGGTTGCAATTAGGTAGAATAGTTAAAACATCGGAAGGAGTTTATGCAAATCCTCCAAAAGGTGAAAAAGGTGATGTTTTATTTGATGAATCTGTATTAAATACTCTTAGAAATAAAGCAAAAAAAGTCAACGGAATCTATCTTGGAGATAATGATTTTGGTTTTGCACCTCGTGAATCTTTTACACAAGGGAATCAGAAGTTTGGCATATTTGTAGAACAGGGTTTAGCGAGATTATTGGAGCATACCAGAGGAAATGCTAAAAATATGGGAAAAATGTCTGAGTTTTATCCAAAAGGAGTTAATGTTTTTGGATTTGATGGAGTTGATGAACCTGTTGTGAGATTTGCTAGTTTGTATTCCGGCAGGGGCCTTGGGGGCGACTGGCTGGGTGTCGACGGCCTCTGGTACGGCAACGACGTGGGCTGTGTTTTTGGGGTGTTAGTTGCTGGCGAAGCCAGCGTGCCGAAAAAAATTTAGAAGGTTTTATTAACTATTTGTTTCTATTTATTTTGTCTTAGTTTGACCATGGTTTAGCTAGGGCCACACGCCTTTTGCTTATGCTCCTAGGGCGTCAAATGCAAACACGACATTAAGTAAAAATTAGCTATTAAGCAAATTTGAAATATGAAGTGTTGGTGGTTTTACTTTCAAGCAGAAGGCTACATAGTTCGATTGCTAGTTTGAATTCCAACAGGAACCTTGATAGCGACAGGCTGAATGTCAACGGCAACAACTGGAACGACAACAACAAGGGCTATGTTTTTGGAATGGCTCTAGCACTAGGACTTATGATGAAAAGTTACAATAATTTATACAAGGAAATAATCTCTCTAGAAAACTTAATATTAGCATGGCAAAAAGCAAGAAAAGGAAAAACTGCAAAAGATTATGTTATAGAATTTGAAAATAATTTATTTAACAATCTTCTTTATTTGCATTATGAATTAAAAAATCAAATATATCGCCCCCTCCCATTAGAAACTTTTATCTTGAGAGATCCCAAGACAAGAGTTATCTCAAAATCTGACTTCAAAGATAGAATAATTCATCACGCCTTAATTAATATTATGGGGCAGATATTTGATAAAACTTTTATTTACGACTCTTGCGCAAGTAGGAAAGGCAAGGGGAATTTATTTGCCATAAAAAGATTTGATATTTTTGTTGAGAAAGTCTCGCAGAATGGAAAAATAAAAGGTTGTTTTAACAATAACCAGATAAAAGGATACTGTTTAAAAGCAGATATTAAACATTATTTTCAAGAAGTTGACCATGAAATTTTATTAAAAATTATAGAAAGAAAAATAACTGACAAAAAAGTTATCTATTTAATCAAACAAATAATAGAAAATGTTCCAATTGGGGGGGGGGCGAACGAGAGTTGGAATGCCTTTAGGAAATTATACTTCCCAATTCTTTGCCAATATCTACTTAAATAAATTAGACTATTTTGTCAAGCATAAACTAAAAGCAAAATATTACATTCGTTATGTAGATGATTTTGTTATATTAAATAGTTCAAAAGAACAATTGGAAATTTGGAAAGAAGAAATTAATAAATTTCTAAAAGAAGAGTTAAAATTAGAGTTACACCCAGACAAATCAAGAGTTATATCTTTATCTAAGGGAGTCGATTTTGTTGGGTTTAGGAATTTTTATCATTTCAAGTTAGTAAGAAAGAGAAACATCAGAAAGATGAATTTCAAGATTGGTCTTTTTGACAGAAATAAGATAACCTATCCAAATATGATGGAAATTTATCTTGGGTGGCAGGCTTATGTTTGTTGGGCAAATAGCTTTAAATTGAGAAAGGAAATTCTAAAAAAGATTGCAAAGATAAAACATAAAAAAATTGATGGAATAGTAAAAAAGATAAGAGAAGAAAAAGCAAAATGAATTATGGATTTTAAAAGATATCACTAACTTTTATAAAACCTTAAGCCTTTAAACAATCAGTAAAGAAAGGTAAAAATGTCGCTCCAAATAGCATCATTCTTAGAAACCAAAGAAATAGGAAAAAGAGTAGCTAAGATGTTAAATGCAGAATTTAAAGAGAATTTCGATAATTATGCTGCATTCAGTTCGGAATTCTCTAATGGACAATTTCCCAAACGACGGAACATAATCAAGGAAATTATCCATAATGAAATATCTGTTAGTTATTTTCCCGATGAAGAATCCTTAGTAAAACTCAATAAAAATCCTAGAGGCAAGACATTAATAATAATTTCTTCATTAGCAAAAAATCCAGATAAAAAAATAATTGAAACAATTCTTGCGGCAGGAGCAGCAAGGGACAATGGCGCGAATAAAGTTATCCTATTCGCAACATATCTTCCTTATATGCGTCAGGATAAAATTTTCAATAATTACGAAGGCATTTCAGCAGCAAACATATTAAGAACTTTATCACAGCATTTTGACAAAGTATTTGCAATTGACCCTCATTTGCACAGAATAAGAAGTCTGCAAGAGATAGCAAAAAATTGCTTTGAAGTAAGTTCAATTAATTTAATCGCAGACTATGTAAAAAAGAATCTTAAGGGGGACTTTGAGCTTGTCGGTCCAGATGCAGAAAGCAAACAATGGGACAAAAATATTGCCTTGCTTTTAGGAAAAAAATCAGTCATTCTGCAAAAAACAAGGTTTTCCTCAGAAAATGTTAGCATAAAATCCAAATCAATAAAAAATAAAAATATTCTGATTATAGATGATATCATCAGCACAGGCCACACCATTTTAGAAACAATAAAAATTGCAAAGAAACAAAAGGCGAAAAATATAACGGTCATTGGCATTCATGGACTTCTTCTTCATGACATTGGGAGGAAAATAGCCAAAGTTGCAAATCTGATAACCTCAAATACGATCCAAAATAAATATTCAAAGATAGATATTTCTTCTTTGATTGCGGAGACCATTAAGAATAATCTCGGAGTTTGATATCTCCAGATATGGATAACTGCGTGATTTATAGCACGCATAGTCGCAGTTTTCCAGATAGAGAGGACTGCAAAATAAATGTGGCATAAGCCATGCAGTTCTCTATAATTATGGAGCTATGAAAGAACTTATTTTATTTACCTCTGAAAAATAGCTTGTTTATCTCAATTGTGGAAGAATTTTATTGACCAAAATATATTAACAAATCACATCTTTTGCATCGGCATATGGACACAGAGCACATCATAAATATAGATAATCCCCATGATTGGGTTACTTTTAGTTGAGGATTCTCTAATAGGTCTTCCCTTTTTTAGGTAACTTAATCAACGGGAAGACCTATAATGAGATTGTAGTTGCTAATATTATCCTATCAACTCATTCGCAAGACCTGAAGTTTTTGTTAATTTAATTCTTGAAGAAAATATCAATCTTGCAAACATTTTTAACCTTTAGTCATTTTGAATTTTAATGACTGCATTAATAGAACTAAATAATGTAAAAAAATATTATGAAATGGGGGAGTCTACTGTAAAAGCAGTAGACGGGGTAAGTGTAAAAATAGAGAAGGGAGACTTCGTTGCAATTATGGGGCCGTCAGGTTCTGGAAAATCTACTATGATGAATCTAGTGGGCTCTTTGGACCTTGCAACACAGGGGGAAATATATCTAGACGGAAATGATATTGAGCATCTAGATGAATCTCAATTAGCTCAAATTCGAGGGAGAAAAATAGGGTTTATCTTTCAATCATTCAATTTAATTCCCAACTTAACAGCAAAAGAAAATATTATGCTCCCAATGGTGTTTCAAGATACGACAAAAGCAGAGAGGGAAGCAAAAGCAGAACAGCTGTTGAAACTTGTTGACCTTCAAGATAGAGAAGATCACTATCCTAATCAACTTTCTGGTGGGCAACAGCAGAGAGTTGCAATTGCTCGAGCTTTGGCAAATGACCCTGATGTAATTCTTGCTGATGAGCCAACTGGAAATTTAGACACTAAAACAGGTCAGAAAGTCATGGCCTTTTTACAAAAATTAAACAATGAAGGCAAAACGATAATAATGGTTACCCACGACTCCCATCTAGCTCAAGAGCATGCAAAAACGGTTTATTGGCTGAAGGATGGAAGAGTAGAGAAAGTTACGCGGAAGAGTAGGAAGTAATCCCATATTTTCACCACTCTTCCCCAATTAATTCCAATGACAATTATTTTAAACCCCAAATATTCAAGTCTGATATGAAGAAAATCAATTTTATCTTACTTATGGTATTTTTCTTTCTTGTAGTAATCGCAAAGTTCTCTTCAGCAATAGTCATAAATTCCGTAGATTCTCCAACTCTGAAGCCCGGAGAAGAAAGTCAAATTAGAATGGAAATTAAGAATATTTTTAGTGATGATGCACAAGACATAATTTTATCACTGGATTTTAAAAATCTCCCATTTATCCCAATAGGTACCTCTGAGCAATCTGTCGATCAAATTACTAGCGATGATGAAGAAACTTTCACATATGCCATAAAAGCTTCTCAAGATATCAAGCCAGGAGATTATGAAATTCCGTACACTTTGCAATATACCTTAAACGACAAGCAAAGTTCTAGAACAGGCACAATAGGGATAAAAGTAGAATCAAGCCCAGATTTATCTTTTTCAGTCAGCACGGATAATCCAATTATAGGCCAGCAAGGTAAAATAACCCTTAAAGTTGTGAATGCTGGTTTATCTGATGCAAAATTTGTCTCATTAAAAATCTTGCCGCAAGGATTTACCCTACTTTCTCAAGCTGAAGATTACATAGGAACAGTAAACTCAGATGATTTTAGTACAACATCATTTAATGTAATTTTCAATAAAGAAAATGAAAGGTTAAATGCTATAGTTCAGTACAAAGATTTCAATAATAACGACATATTAAAGAACGTAGACTTGCCTATAACTGCTTATACTCAGGAAAACGCAATACAATTGGGATTGATGAAAAAAAGCAATATTTCCTTATACATCTCGTTAATAATTGCACTTATTTTGATAATTATTATTTGGAGAATGATTAAAAAGAGAAGAAGATTAAGAAAAAGCATGAGCAAGGAGTAATCATGCTTTCGGATTATATTTTATTAGCCTTCAAGAACCTAAAAAAGCGAGGCATACGTTCCTGGTTGACAATGCTTGGAATTTTTATAGGCATCGCCGCCGTAGTATCATTAATATCTCTGGGCAATGCCTTGCAGCAAGCAATTACCGGGCAATTTGGCTCCCTTGATCCTAACAAACTTATAATCACGAACACTGGAACAGGTTTTGGTCCGCCAGGTTCTACAGCAGTTAGAAAACTTACTGACCACGATTTAGAAGTTATAAAATCTATATCTGGAGTCGAGTATACAATTCCAAGACTTATAAGGATGGTAGAAGTCAATTACAATAAAGTATCAAAATTTAGATACGTGGGCTCAATGCCTCCCAACAAAGACCAACTTCAAGTTATTGGGGATAGTCTTAATTTAAAGATAATTTCGGGCAGGGCATTGGAAGTGTCTGACAAAAACAAAGTCGTTCTTGGAAATGGCTTCTTAAAAAAAGAGTTTGATAAAGAAATTCGTGTGGGGACAAAATTAAACATTCAAGGAAAGAATTTTGAGGTAATTGGAATACTCGAGAAGTCTTCCAGTTTTATTTTCAACGATATAATATTAATACCAGAATCAGATGTCAAAGATATTTTAAATATCGGCAATGAGATTGACGCAATAGTTGTTCAAGTGGACAATAAAGATAAGATACAAGAGATTGCTTCTGAAATTGAGCAAAAATTAAGAAGAGACAGAAAAGAGAAAGCTGGAGAAGAAGATTTTTCGGTCCAAACCCCTGTTCAAGCAGTCAGCAGTATTAATACTATTCTCAATATAATAAATCTAATCGTCTCAGGAATTGCGTTTATCTCTCTTTTAGTCGGAGGAATAGGAATTGCAAATACAATGTTTACTTCCGTCCTTGAAAGAACAAGAGAAATAGGGATTATGAAAGCAATAGGGGCAAAAAATTCAAGTATATTAACCATATTTTTAATAGAATCTGGTCTTCTTGGTTTAGTAGGGGGAATTGTGGGAGCAATTATCGGATTAAGTCTAGCCTATCTCGCATCATCCATCGCCAGTTCTGCTTTAGGCGGGTTAGATTTCAAAGTTGTAGTGTCTTTTCCTCTTCTAATTGCGGCAATCAGCTTTTCATTGGTAATCGGAGTAATATCAGGTGTTTTCCCAGCTTACCAAGCATCTAAATTAAGCCCAGTGGAGGCATTGAGAAAATGATATCAGATTACTTATTATTAGCAGTCAAGAATCTTAAAAAGAGAAAGCTCCGCGTATTCCTCACACTAATTGGAATTTTAATTTCAATAGCCACAATTTTTGTTTTAATTTCAGCATCCCTAGGTTTAGAGCAAGCTGTTCAAGAGCAGTTTCGTCTTTTAGGTACGGATAAATTCTTTATTATGCCTCAAGGGCAGTTAGCTGGTCCAGGAACATCTGGGGCAGTAAGTCTTACAGATAAGGATGTTAAAGTCATTGAAAAAGTTTCAGGAGTTAAAAAAACAACATCATTTGTTGCTTCTCCTGCAAAAGTAGAATTTTCAAATCAAATTAGATATACTAACGCAATTGGAGTTTATTTAGAAACTGCCGATTTATATTTTGAAAGCGGGACTTTAAAAGTCGATGAAGGAAGGTTGTTGAAAAAAGGAGATTTAAACAATATAATGATTGGTTCTCAATACAAATACAATGCTCTTTTCAAGAAACCAATAATTGTAGGGGACAGTCTGCTCTTAAACGATAAGTATCAATTAAAGGTCAGGGGAATTCTTTCTCCAATCGGAAATTCTCAGGATGACAGGCAGATTTACATTCCAATTGATAAATTTAGAGAGATATTCAATATCCCAGACAGAATCGACCAAATTGTAGTTCAAGTTCAGGAAGGAGAGGATATCAAAGACGTTGCTTCCAGAGTTGAAAAGAAATTAAGGCAGTCTAGAGACGTTACAGAAAAAACCCAAGATTTTACTATTTTAACTCCAGAAGAATTATTAAAAAGTTTTGGAACAATTTTGAATATAATCACCAGCTTCTTGCTTGGTATTGCTGCAATCTCTCTTTTAGTCGGAGGAATAGGAATTGCAAATACCATGTTTACCTCTGTCTTAGAAAGAACAAGAGAAATAGGAATTATGAAAGCAATCGGAGCAAAGAACTCTGACATTTTATTAATTTTTCTCATTGAAGCAGGCCTATTAGGATTAATAGGGGGTATTGCAGGGGTTTTTGTAGGAACTGCAATTTCAAAAGCTTTAGAATATATTGCAATCCATCAACTTGGAACTACTCTTTTAAGATCAGTCATACCTTCTTATTTAGTCATTGGCAGTTTGGCATTTGCATTTATTATAGGCTCAGTTTCAGGCATCTGGCCCGCTTGGAAAGCCACTCAAATAAGGCCAGTAGAAGCTTTGAGATACGAGTGATTTATTGGTTCTAGTAAATTCCCATAAGTTGCTTATATGAAAGGAAATTAATAATCGGAAAAATTCTTTTCCTTTCATAGATAGGGATAGAAATTAGAAAAATCCGAAAATTAATTTCTATCACTATAATTTATTCATTCATCATCTTTTGTATTTCTTCTCTTCATACTTCAACATCTTCATAGCAGCCTTTACAATAGCTTTTTTATCTATATCATATTTCGCTAAAAGCTCTTCGGGCTTGCCAGAATGAGGAATTTTTTTAATATTTAAGCATTCTATTTTTATTCCAGAATTTACAAGTGCAGAACAAAGCATCTCTCCAATTCCACCTTCTTTGTAATGGTCTTCTGCAATTACCATCTTGTTCCCATGTTTTTTTAAAAATTCAATAAATTTCTCTGCATTAAATGGTTTTATACAATATAAATCTATAACCGCACATTCAATCTTATTTTTCTTCAGCACATCATAGGCCTTTAAAGCTTCATGCAAAGTTATTCCAGAACCTGCCAAAACAGCTTTATCTTTTCCACTTTCTTTCAAGACTTTAAACCCCCCTAGGGAAAATTTCTCCTCATTTTTATAGATAACTTTAGTTTTTCCTCTTGTTGTCCTTATATATTTTATTCCCTTCGATTCTGAACAAAGATTTACAATTTTTTCGGTTGAAACAGCATCAGAAGGATAAAAAATAATGCTATTAGGCAAAGACCTAAACATTCCAATATCTTCAAGCCCCATTTGCGACGCACCGTCCTCTCCAATTGAAACCCCGCAATGCGAACCGCACAAAGTAAAATCTCCCAAAGATAAAGCAGACATTCTTATCTGGTCGTGAGCTCTTGATAAAAATGCAGCAAATGTCGAACCATAAACATTAAATCCTTTTTTACTCAACCCCAAACAAATTCCAACCATATTCTGCTCTGCAATAAATGCTTCAATAAATTGTTTTTCATTAACCTTCTTTACCCTATCCGAAAATGTGGAATTGCTTACTTCTGCATCAACTGCAATAACTCTCTGATCAGATTTTGCTAAACTAGAAATGGCATTTCCATAAGCTTCTCTCGTCGCAACCTCCTCTCCAAGATTGTATTCATTTTTAATTACCTCTTCCTTTTTAAATTCAAACTTAATTTCCCCAGGTTTTATTATGTTTATTTGAGGCATCTGGGGGTTTCCAATTTCTTTTAGAGCTTTTTCCAATTCTTCTCTGCCCAAAGCTTTTCCATGCCATCCTTCTTTATTTTCCAAGAAAGAAACTCCTTTTCCTTTTATTGTTTTTGCAATTATGGCAAAAGGTTTTTCTGATTTTCTGGCATTTTTTAATGCTTTTAATATTTTTTTTATATTATGGCCGTCAATAATTTTTGTTTCCCACCCAAAACTTTGTATTCTTTTTTCATATTCGCTAGTATTCCATCCTAACATAGTCTCTCCTCTCTGTCCAAGTCTATTAACATCAATAATCGCGCATAAATTTTTTAATTTATAATACGAAGCCAACTGAAAACCTTCCCAAACACTCCCTTCAGCAGTTTCACTATCTCCCATTAAAACATAAGTTCTAAATTCTTTTCCTTGTAGTTTTGCCGCGATTGCAAATCCAATGCCAACACTTAATCCCTGCCCCAAAGAACCTGTTGCAACCTTTGCCCATGAAAAAGAATTTGGCAAGGGATGGCCTTCTAAATTACTGTCTATTTTTCTCAATCCAAACAAATCATCTTTTATAACTCCTGCTCGGGATAAAGCAGAATATAAAATAGGCGCGGCGTGTCCCTTGCTTAAGATAAATTCATCATTACAGAGAATTTGATTGTTTTTCGTTTCAAATTCTCTGGATGGAGAATTCGAATGAACTCTAGCATTATAGACATTCCCGTTGATTGTATCACCTTTCGTTCGGGAATGTCTATTAGAGATTCCAGATTCTAGGGTGACTGAATTAAGGGGAATCTCTATATCAACCGAATTCTCCATATCAGGATTGTCTGGATTTGCAATATCATATTTCATTTCGTTAAAGAATAAACAGCTTACCAGCTCAGCACAACTTAAACACGAAGTCGGATGTCCGCTTCCAGCAGCACTCGTCATTTCTAAAACATCTTTTCTTAATATGTTTGCAATATCTTGCAAATCTTTTATTTTCTTGCTCATTTCTTCTTTTTTTTACCTAGTTACAATTTCCCAATAACCTCCTTTATCGGGACCTGCTCTCTTTAATATGCCGTTTTGTTTTAGTCTTTCTAGATGTTTTTGTATTGCAGAGGAATTTATTCCTAATTTTTCAGATAATTCCTCCCTCGTTATTGAGGGTTTATTCTTTATTAATGTCAGAATCTCCTTTTGTCTATCTGTTAAGATCTGACCACCTTCTTGACCACTTTCCTGACCACCTTCTTTTTTCATTTTTCCTCTTTTCTAGACTATATAAAGAAATGAATGTATAAAAACCTTAGGCTCACAAAACAATTTTCTTCAATCTTCTTCGTCTTCCTTTATCTCGTTAAGCTGTTTAACCATCTTTCTAAATTCATTTGCATAAAGCTCAAGTTGTGTCTTTAATTGCAATTTGGCTTCTCCAAACTTTCTTAATTGTTCTTCAATTACTTTCTTGGTTTCTTGAGGAGTCTTCTTTACAATAATTCCTGCGCCAATTTCAACAAACAATTTTTTATCATCTGCAATCTTGCTTTTTACATAAACTCCTCTTCCAAGTGAAGCAAGAATATCTTTTTCACCGCTTTTGCTTAAGAAATCAAGATTTTCCTTAAACTTAGTCAGTTCTTCAACATGCTCGTTAATAATCTTGATGTTGTTTTCAACTTCCTGCGATTCGTTTTGTAATGCCTGTGCCCTCATTAAAAGTTCTTCTTTCATCAAAAAATATAAATTTAAACACTTTTAAACTTTCCTCTCCACTTTCCAAACTTCAAGTTTTTCAAAGAATAGCTTTTCTTCAGATATAACTTTCTTTTCAAGTCTCTTCTCTTTTAAAATCTTATTTATTTTATTTTTAGGAGTCAAAGAAGAAACGACAATCAAAACAATTCCATCCTTTTCCAAGAACTTGTTGGCATCATTCAAAAATCTTAAGATTATTTCATCGCCTTTCTTTCCCCCGCTTGTTGCCCTTCTGCTTTTCAAGTCCTCTTTATCATCGTAGGGTAAATAAGGCGGATTAAATATTATTAAATCAAATTTGCCTTTCACTTTATCAAACAAATCAGATTTTATTGCTTTATAGACAATTTGCTTGATCATTTTACTTTTTTTGCAAATTGTCTTATTAGAGAATTTCGATTTTTTATTAACCCAATTATCGAAATTCTTTTTAATTCCTTTTTTCTTCAATTCCTTCACACTTTCATCATCAATATCAAGAGCAATAACTTCTTTCGCCCCAGAGTCCAAAGCAGCTCTTGCCTGTATCCCGCTTCCCGAACCCATATCCAAGACCTTCTTCCCCCTAGAGTATTTTATAACTTCTTTTTCAAGCAAATAAGAATCTTCTTTTGGTTGATAAATCATTTTCTAGTTTCAATATGCAAAACAAACCTCGTCAAGATAAGCACAAATAAAGGAATAAGCAAAGCATATTCTATCAAATCAATCCAAATTCCATTTACCTTGTTCAATAAGAATAAAATCACGAAGATTAAAACATTTAAAGCCAATGCAGCAAGATACTCTTTCTTTACCAATTTAATTGATTTTTTAACAGCTTCTCTAAAATTTAAATTTCCAACAACAAGGCAAACATTTGAGAAAGTTAAGAATATTAATATTCCGACCAATCCAGCAAAATAAATTAAAATATATAATAACGTTGCCGCATTTACTTCCAAATCTAGCAGTTTCCCAGCATAAATCCCTCCGTAATTTGCGATTGCCCATATAACAATTCCAACAAATAATAAAAATAATAAAATCAAGAAACTTCTAAACCAGAATCTTTTTCCATTAGAAAAGAAATCTCTGGCATTTATCTTCTTTTTATGAATATGGGCAATTCTCTTGGTTACATTATTAATTTTCGAGAATTGTCCATTAGAGAATTCTGGGAAAAATTTAATACGATTGCCAGAATTCTCTATAATCTCCTTGCTGATTTTAATCAAACCCGAAAAAACAAAAGCCATTGCAATCAGGGAAACAAAACTAAAGAAAACCAGCCAAGCAATCAAAGAACTCGTAGTGTAAAGTATATGATTTACAACAACAGACAACCTGGAGAACAAATATATAAACAACCAAAGCAATAACCCTGGGATTATCAATAAAGGATTTCTAAATAAATCATTAAACCCTTTTTTTATTATATTAAAAAATTCTTTTATAGACAATTTACTTGATTGTGTTGCATTATTTGTAAATTGTCTTATCAGAGAATTTACACAAATAGGTGACTTAATTATGCAAATTCTCTGTACCTTCATTCAAGACCTCGTTAAATAATAGGCAAGGTAACCCATTGCCCCAATTACAATCAGCCCAATTATTATAATGGTTGCAATTAACAATTTACTTTTTTTCCTTACAAGAGGCAAAGAAGGCAGAGAATTATCGTTCAATATTGGAGCTTCCGGAAACTCTCCATTTATTATTTCACTGACTCCGCCGGACAGCATTTTTCCTGCCTCATTAACTTCTTCTTCATTATAACCTGCATTGATAAAACTCTGTACAGCACTTTCATAAGAGGACCCCCTTTGCATTGCGTTTTTTATTCCTGAAATAATTTCTTCTTTCATTTTAATTATCAAATGTAAAAAGCTTTTAAATACGTTGCTTTTAACAAATTTAAGAGCATTAACCAATATTCCTGGAAACTACAGTTCCAAAACGTGCCCATTGTCCATCAAATGAACTGTCTTTCCAAGCTTATAATCCATTTCCTGAGCTAAATTCGCCCCCGCTTCCCTTTTCTTCAGCTCTCCATGAGACGGAATAACATGTTCTGGCTTAACAAGCTTCAACAAATCCCTTAAATCTTCCCTTCCTCCATGGCCAGATACATGGACGTTATCAAAGATTCTTACATGATGTTTTTTCAATTTTTTTTCCAATTCTTCCCTATTTGCTTCATTTATAGGAGTCGGTATAGTCTTAGAAGAGAAAATAATATGGTCTTCTTTTGACAATGTATAAGGCAGTTGATTTCTTGCAAGCCTGTCAAGAATTGCCCCGGGCTCTCCCTGATGCCCTGTGCAAACTATCAAGTATCTTTTCTTGTTTTTATTTGCAATTTTTAATATTTTTTCAACTTGTCTTCGGTATGTATAAATTCTTACACCCCTTGTAAATCCTGCATTTCCAGTGTTTCTCGCCGCCTGAACATATTTTCCAAGGCTTCTCCCTAAAAATATCACTTCTCTCCCCAACCTATGTCCAAATTCAACAATACTTTTTAATCTTGCAATATGCGAAGAAAATGTAGTTACAACCATTCCTGAGTTGCTATTGTCCGTCGTGAAGAAAACATCCTCAAGCAGACCCCTAGCTATTTTTTCAGATGGAGTCTTCCTATCATCCGGAGCATAGAGACAGTCTACTATTAATGCCTTAACCCCAATTTTCGAAAGCTCCTTTATTCTCCTGTAATTTGGTTTGTCCCCAATTATTGGAGAATTATCTAACTTATAATCATTAGCATATAATACTACTCCTTCTCTCGTGTGTACTGCAACCATTGAACTTTGTATTGTAGAATGAGTTATATTCACGAATTCAACTTTATAATTTCCGCTTTTTCCTCTTATAGTGTAAGAAGAGTTTACATTTACTGGAATAATTTTATTTACAATTTTCTTTCCATCATCCTGAGTAAGTATCCTCAAAACTTCCATGGTAAAAGGCGTACCTAGAATTGGCGCCCGATACCTATAAGCATTATAAACTAAAGCGCCAACATGATCTAAATGGGCGTGTGAAATCATCAAAGCCCTTACTTTATCTCTCAGACCTTTTTTCTCCAAATAAATATCATCAGGCAATGCTCCAAGCGCTCTCATTCCTTTTTCTGTAGGAATTTTCTCTCTTTCTTCAACACCTACAATTGCAGGCAAAAATAATCCAGAATCAAAGACTAGAACATCCTCGTCAATTTCAAGAGCAGTCATATTTTTTCCAACTTCGTTATAACCACCTATTGCATGTATTTTCATTTTCTTAATCCTTTACAAATTTTTCAAGAAGACATAGTTTATATAGCTTTTCTGAAATCTAAATTAGAACAACCTCGTTTTCCTTATAATATCTCTCTCCTTCACTCAACTTTCTTTTAGATTCAGAATATAACGTTAATATTTTCTCTCCCTTTTTTACTATGTCTCCTATGTGTTTATAAAGATAAATTCCAGAACCAATGTTATTCGGGCATCCGAGTACTTTTGCGATTAAGTTTATTCCCTTGTTGTCTATTTTTTTCACCTTTCCATTTCTACCTGCTTTTACATCAAAACTAAAATTTGCGGCTTTCAATTCTATATTTTTCCTTCCTTGGGCGTCAATAATCTCATTAAATTTTTTTAAAGCTCTTCCAGAATTTAATACTTCTCTCGCAAGCTCTTTTCCACGGCCTTTTTCTGCCTTTCCCATCATCTCCAAAATTTCCGAGGCAATGTAAACAGATTTTTCCTCCAAGTCTCTAGGCGGATTATCTCTATTTAATACTTTCAATACATCTATCATCTCAAGCACAGGACCTATCCCATTCCCAATTGGCTCATCTCCTTTAGTTAAAACAACCTTTATTTTTAAGTCAAATCTATTTCCAATCTTGATAAATTTCTTACTAAGAGCTTTCGCCTTTTCAGCAGTTACTTTCGCCCCATCTCCGCATGGAATATCAATCAGTATATATTTGCTCCCAACAGATATTTTTTTTGCAAGTATAGATGCAAGCAATTGCGGTTCAGGATCAACATTTAACATTCTCTCAACTCTTATTAATTTATCATCGGCAGGCGCTAATCCTAACGAACCCCCCCATGCAAAGCACCCATTTGTTTTTTCAACAACTTGCTTTAATTTTTCAACTGATAATTCCACATTTGTGATAGTTTCTAAAACATCTGCAGTTCCTGCGGCAGAAGTTATTGCCCTAGAAGATGTTTTTGGCATCTTGACTCCCAAAGACGCGCATATAGAAACAATAATCGGCGTCGTCCTATTCCCTGCAATTCCGCCTATAGAATGTTTATCGGCCACATCTCCAGACCATTTTATTATCTTCCCAGTTTTAGCAACGGCCTCAGTTAAATAAACAGTTTCTTCAAAAGACATTCCACAATGATAAACTCCAGAGACAAAATAAGCTATTTCTGCCTCGTTTAAAGCGTTATTTACAATATCATTTATTATTGAAAAAATCTCTTCTTTATTCAATGTTTTCCCATTTAGTTTCTTTAGTATATATCTCACACTTTCAGGTTCAAGAGCAACAGAAACATCGACTTCTTCCCCCCCATTTACTTTTAAAAAACTCATTGCTTCTTCAGAAAGAGCTATTTCATCTTTTTTTAGCATCTTTTCCACAACATCTGCAATAATTATTGTATTTTTTTCTTTATAAAAAACTTCAATTCTGCTTCCCTCAAATATTCCATTTCTATCCGCAAAATCCTTGCTTATAAATGCAATCGGCCTTCCAGCCTGAAGCTTAATTAGTTTAAACTTTAATTTCATTTTGCCTCTTTTTCTAAATCTTGTTTTTAGCTTTACCGGGGATTTGGTTAATTGAGCTGCCTTTCGTTTCAAATCCTCTGTCTGGAGATGTCAAGATGCTATGACATCTTGAGCACGCTCAAGAACTGCAGTTCTTGACGATTCGAATGAACGCAATATAATCAACCGAATCCCCCATAACTAGATAATCTTAGATTAAAAACGTTTCCTAGGAGAGTATCTGCTAACAGATATTTGCTTAAAATTTATAGAGCCAGATATTTGAAAAATTTATTGCTTTCAGGCAAATAAATTTTTCTCTAATAGATATTATCAACTATAATCTCATAAGCAATAAGGCGCAATGTGTCTTTGTTCCGATTCAAAAGATCCAGTTGTTAACATATCTTCAGCAAATTAAGGTCTTCAAAATGTCAAGAACTCTTTATCAAACGTGTTTAGTTCTTGAGCACCTCAAAATATTAAATATTTTGATGGCACAAAAATCTTTGATTTTTGTTGTGCTCAAGAATTGTTTTTTCTTTTCTATGAATTAAAAATAAAGATTTAATGAAAAAAACAATTCTTG
>Ga0209726_10003805_pt1 | contig 20001 bp, 22 predicted proteins | sample Subgrocontami54m_FD_187453 | JGI IMG/M metagenome (GOLD analysis project Ga0209726, IMG submission 187453) | Subsurface groundwater microbial communities from S. Glens Falls, New York, USA - GMW46 contaminated, 5.4 m (SPAdes) (version 3) | ecosystem: Environmental > Aquatic > Deep subsurface >... | reverse complement strand
GAGCCATATCGGCTCGCGCGTCCGGGGATGCTGCAAGTAGATCTCGACACCGCTCGGGGTTTCCCCGCGCAGGGCGGCCACCAGCGGCAGGTCCTCGGGCGGGAACGGCGTCACCCGGTCCGGCCTGAAGAACCCGAATCGCGAGGCCCACTCGCCGGCGTCGTATTCCCAGGGCGCGAAACCCAGGATGTTCTCGGCCGCGGCGTTCCAGAGAAGCAGCCGCCCGTGCTCGTCCGCGGCGACCATGCCCTCGGCCATGCTGTCGAAGATGCGTTGGAAAAGGGGTTCTTTTGGGTCCCCGAGAGGTGTAGGGCTTTGCATAGTTTATTCAAAAGTGTTTAAAAATAAGCAACATTAAAATATACCATATAAAAATTGGCTATAAAAATACAATATTTTCTATAAGTCTTTTATTTACAATGGCTTAAAATATTATTTTAGAGAAAAAAAAGGGCCGGACCCGAAGGGCCGGCCCGTAAAGGCTAGAACGCTATTCCTGTTTGGCGGGGAACATCCTGCCGAAGACGCCGGAAACGTCCATGATCGAGGTGTTGTTCGCGCCGGTAGGCACCCCCCAGATCTGCAGTTTGTCGGGGATGTTCTCGGCGAACTTGAGAGAAACAACATTGGCTCCCCCGCCAAGCGCCTCGGCCAGGAGCTTCTTGCCCTCGGCCTCGGCCTTGTAGATCGCCAGCTTTCCCGCGGCCTCCTGCTCGAGCTGGTAGCGCTGGGCGTCCGCGCGGATCTTGACGGACTGGGCTCCACCTTCCGCTTCCTGCAGGACCCGCAACTTCTCTCCTCGGGCCTCGGCCTCCATCCGCTTGGATTCTTCTTCCTGCGCGAGCGCCTTGTTCTTGTTGATCTCGACCTGTTGGGCCGCGAGCTTCTTCTGCTCGATCGCGCGCTCGAACTCGACGCTGAACTTGAAGTGCCGGATCAGCGCGTCCTGGATCTGGATCGCGGGGAACTTGGACACGGCCTTCTGCAGCTTTTCCTTGATGTTGACCTGGATCGTGTCGCGGACCTTGCCCTGGTAGATCTCTTCAGCCGAGTGGCTGCCGATAGCCAGGCGGGCCTCAGAGCGGATCTGCGGGAGAAGGATCTGGTCCTCGAAGCTCGGGCCGACCTTCTGGTGCAGGAGCGGCACTTCCGGCGCCATCAGCGCGTAGATAATCGTCAGGTCGACGTTGATGTTTTGACCGTCGTTCGTCTTGAGGTCCAGCGTGTACTTCTTGGACTCTTCGCTCTCGGCCGTGTCGGGCGGGAACGAACGCGCGGCGACCTTATAGATGACCATGTCGGTCACCCAGCGGTTGAAGAAGTGGTACCCGACGGTGCGGGGCGTCTCGGTGACCTTGCCGGCCACTTTGTTGATTTCGACGGCCACTTCGGTGGGCGCCACGTCGATCCAGCCGAACGTCAGGATGATGACCAACACAACGAACGCGGCGATGACCGCCGATATCAGACCGCCCAGTCCTTTCATCTTACCGACCTCCCTCTTTGCCTTTGTCCTTGTCCATCCATTTGTCCGAAAGCCAGAAAACGACCCCGCCCCGCGTGCCGTGACGTTTGAAAAGAAGATAGCGCAGGATGTTCACCACCAGCCACACAAAAACGACGATCAGCACCCATTGGAGCAGGAGGAGGAGTCGCATGGGGAGCCTGGAGGCGGCCGGAGCCCTAGTCCTGCTCGGGGCGGTACTGGGCGAGAGGCCGCACGCGCTCGACGTTCGACAGATACCAATCGGTCTCGGTGTCGCGCGGCTCGGGCGGGCGGCGGGCCGAAAGACCGGTTCCCGGATCCGTTGCCGGATCCGAAAATCCGGAGGGCGCCGTTTCGCGGCGGCGGGCGGCGGGTTCATTGGGACGCCGCCGCGGCCCGTCGGCGGCCGGACTTCCCTTCAGGCTCGCCGAACGGAGGTTGAGCAGGGTCTCCTCACTCGAGCCGACGAGCTCGAGATATTCGGCCTCGAGCTTCTCGAGGTCGCCGGGTTTCACCTGCACCCGGACCTCGCTGCCCTTGCGGAGCTCGCCGATCGAGCTCACGCCGTTCAATTTGGCGTCGGGCGCCAGACGCAGTTCGAGCCGGCGCGGTTCTTCGGAGGTGTCGTTGCGGAAGAGAGCGATCGAACGAGCGGCAGGATCGAGCTCCGTCACCACGCCCTTCATGGATTCAGCCCGCGCGGCGGGCAGCGGCAGAAGGATGAGGACGGGCAGAAGCGGCGCAACGCGGAACGGCAAAAACGTTCTCATGAGTCTCCTCCCTTTTTGGGCGGGTGTCCGGAATGTATGCGCGGGCGCGCGAGCTAGAGCGATGCCCGCCCTATATAGGTCAGCTTAAAGCGGGAAAACCAAAACGGCAAGAAAAAACGGCGGGCGGCGGGAAAACCTAACTGGCGATGCGTCTTCCGAAGCGATCGAAGCGAAGGGTCTGCGCGACCTCTCCGCTCTCGTTGAAGTACTGGACGCTGTAAGAATCGTCGGGCTCGATGCGTGTGACGGAGAGCAGGACCTGGGCCGGACCGTCGTCGCGATAGGTGTTGATGCGGACCTGATCTCCGACCTTATACCGGAATTCCAGTCGCTTATCCGGCTCCTGCTGGCTGTTTTTGACCGTTTCCATGCCCTGTCCTTTGTTAAACTTTTTATTTAAAACTTAAAAAAAATCAACTTATTTATTAAATAGTATACATTAGGATTTTCTAAATTTCAAGGTTTTCGGGCATATAATTAGTATATAACATACTGTAATAAAATCACTTATGAGTGTAATGGCCCGAAAAATCCTCCGGAGGACGAAATGTCCGGTAAGACCCCGCAAAAAGGGATGGCGAGCATCTTGCGCGGAAGACGCAAAACTTGTAAGATACCGCTTCAAGACGAACGGAGGCAACCCATGAAACCCCGTCTATACCAGTACGCGGCATGCCCATTCTGCTCGAAGATCGCCACCCTTCTCCGCTATAAGGGGGTCGACTACGACACCGTCGAGGTGCATCCGCTCAAGAAGAAAGAGATCGCCTTTTCGACGGGCTACCGCGCCGTCCCGATCTATCTGGACAGTTCCGGACAGCAGGTGAACGACTCCACGCCGATCATGCGCCATATCGACAAGGAGTTCCCGGACCGGCCGGTGTTCGGCTCGGACCCGGAAGCCGAGGACCGCTGGCTGACCTGGTCGGAGGACTACGTGCAGGGGCTGCCCACCGTGATCTACGGGACCCTGGGCGACTCGCTGCAGGCTTTCGATTATGTCACGCGGGTGGGCAAATTCGGATGGTTCGACCGGCGCATGATCCGCTGGAGCGGCGCGCTCATCATGACGATGGTCGCCGGAAAGATACGCCGCCGCCGCGGGATCGGCGACCCGAAAAGCTTTCTGCGCGACAAAGTGCGCGAATGGGCGCGCGGCCTGGGCGGGCGCCCGTTCATGGGCGGTGACCGTCCGAACGCCGCAGACATCGCGGTCTTCGGGATCTCGCGGGTCGTGGCGGGCCTGGCGGCGGGACAGCTGCTGCGCGAGAACGCGGACTTCTGGCGCTGGTTCGAGCGGACGGCCGAGGCCGCCCGCCTGGATCCGGCCGCCGTCTACTGACCGGATCCCGACGCCGCGAAATAGGCGGGCTCGTTGCCGGCCCGCCATTTGATGTTGCAGCCGATGCTCGCCTTCTGCGGGGCCGGGACCGGCCGGCCGGCCAGCGCGGCGTCGGTGGCCGCGCGCAGGTCCTTTCCGGTGACCGGCTTGCCGTTCCCCGGCCGGCTGTCATCGAGCTGGCCGCGGTAGACCAGGCGTTTGGCCCCGTCGAAGACGAAAAAATCGGGCGTGCACGCCGCGCGATAGGCCTGGGCGGCCGCCTGGCTTTCGTCGTAGCAGAACGGGAACCCGAACCCGAGCCGGCGGGCCATCGCGGCGAGCTTGTCCGGGGCGTCTTCCGGGTGGGTCGTCACGTCGTTCGAGCTGACCGCCAGGATCCCCAGCCCCTTCCCCTCGTAGTCCTTCCCGAACCGCGCCAATTCCTCCTGCACGTGTTGGACGTAGGGACAATGCCGGCAGATGAACATCACGAGCAGGGCTTTTCTTTCAGCGAACGAAGCGAGCGTGATCCGCTTGCCGGTCACGACGTCCGGCAGATCGAAAGCCGGGGCCGGCGTGCCGAGCGGAAGCATCGTGGAGGGGGTCAGGACCATGGCTTGGAGCCTCCTTTACAGTTCGATGACGATGTTCTCGGGGGAGCAGGCTTCCGTGCGCTCGTCCACGGTGACCGTCAATTCCTCGATCCGTTCCGGAGGCAGCGCGTACATCACGTCGTTGGGCGGAAGCCCCATGCTGAACGCCCCCGGCCAGGCATGCTGGACCGCCTCTTCCACTTTCACGCTGAACCAGACACGGATGAACGAACCCTTCTTCACCTCGAACGCCGTCGGAAAATCGCGCTTGCCGGTGATCGTGATCACCTCGTCGGCGTCCTGCCCGTCGAAGTCGATCTTCTCGACGACCTCCCCCATCTGGGCGCCGTCCCAGGTCGGCGAGTCCTCGCGGAAGAGCGTGATCTGGTCGCCCAGTTCGGAAGCCTTCGCCGCGGGCCCGCCGATCGTCGAACGGCCTCCCGCTTTCGAGTTGTTGGACTTGATCCGTCCCGCGAACGTCACGGTCTCGGACAACACGATCCGGTAATTGATGTAATTGCCCGGCGGGACCCGGCCGGTATTGTTGAAGAACGAGATCGAAGCCTCCTCGTCGACGAGGTCCACGCGGCGGTCGGGCTCGATCACCGTGATCCACTGGCCCGTGTTGTTCTTGAGCTGGACGCTCTGAATGGTGATGATGAACTTGGCGGTTTCGCCCGCCGAAGCGGGCGCGGGACCGGCCGCAAACCCGCCGGCGCAGAGGGCCGGGGCCAGGAACGACAGGAGCAAAAAACGCTTACGCCAGCCGTTTGCCCGTGAGGCGCTTGTAGACGTCCTTGTATGCACGCGAGGTCTTCTCCAGTATGTCGGCGGGAAGAACGGGGCCGGGCGGTGTCTGGCTCCAGCCCGAAGCCAGCAGAAAATTGCGCACGATCTGTTTGTCGAGGCTCGGCTGGTCCTGACCGACCGCGTAACTCGCCTTCGGCCAGAAACGGGAGCTGTCGGGAGTGAGCACCTCGTCGATCAGGATCAGCTTACCGTCCAACAGGCCGAACTCGAACTTCGTGTCGGCGATCAGGATGCCCCGGGTCTTCGCGTAGCGCACGCCGGCGCGGTAGATCGCCACCGACAGGTCGCGCGCGAGCGCGGCGGTCCGGGCGCCCACCAGACCGGCGGCGGCCTTGAAATTGATGTTCATGTCGTGCCCGACCGTGGCCTTCGTGGCAGGCGTGAAGAGAGGTTTGGAAAGTTCCTGGCACTGGCGCAGGCCCTTGGGGAGCTTGTGACCGCAGACCGCGCCCGTCTTCTGGTAGTCCTTCCAGCCCGAGCCGGCCAGGAATCCGCGCACCACGCACTCGATCGGCAAAGGCTGGGCACGCCGCACGAGCACCGAGCGGCCGCGCAGCGCGGCCCCGTGCTCACGCAGAAAAGCGCGGTCGAAGCCCATGCGGGCCGGGTCGTCGGTGAGGATGTGATTGGGAACAAGCTTCTTGAAACGGGCGAACCAGAAAAGCGAGATCTGGTTGAGCACCCGGCCTTTGTCGGGGACCGGGGTCGGGAGCACCACGTCGAAAGCCGAGAGCCGGTCGGTGGTGACGATCAGCAGTTTGTCGTCGCCCACCGCGTAGATGTCGCGCACTTTCCCGCGATTGACCCGCTCGAGCGGCAGATCGGTCTCCCAAACGGTACGGCGGTCCATGCTTTTCACGGTCATTCGGCCTCCCTCTTTTTCAAGCGACGCGGGACTTTCGACCCCGCCGCGGCGCGCTCCAAACGGTCCATGATCGCCAGCCCCAGCCCTCGGCGGGGCACCCGTTCGGCGACGATCAAATCGAGACCCATTCTATCAAGTTTGCGCATGACGTGGAAGAGCCGCGCGGCGGCTTCGGCGAGCCGCCGCTTCGGGCTCAAGACCTCGCAGGCGGCGAACGGCCCGAGCGGGACGCGGCGGCCGCCGAAGGCCAGAAGGCCCACGCGCGCGCGCCGGTCCGGCCGGACCGCCGCCAGCGCGCGCGCGAACGCCGCGCGGGACCGGTCCAGCAGCACCAGAGGGGTACGGGGCGCGTAATGGCCTTTCAGGAGACCCGGAGAGGCCGGGGCCCCGGCGGAGCGGCCTCGGCGGACCGCCGCGGGAGCGCGCCCGACGCGCACGCGGCGTTTCAGAGCTTCCAGCGTCACGCCGCCGGGGCGCAGCAGCCTGAAGGCCCCGTTCTTCCACTCGAGGACCGTCGACTCCACGCCGACACGGCAGGCCCCCCCGTCCAGGATCACGTCGATCCCCCGCCCGAACTCCTCGGCGACCATCCGGGCCGTGGTCGGGCTCGTGCGTCCGAACCGGTTGGCGCTCGGCGCGGCGATGGGCCCGCCGAACGCGCGCAGAAGCCGCAGGGCGACCGGGTGAGCGGGCACCCGTACGGCCACCGTCGGCAGTCCGGCCGTCACGACACCGGGCACGATCCTTTTTTTCGGCAGCACGAGCGTCAGGGGCCCGGGCCAGAACACATCGCCCAGCTTCCGGGCCGCCGGCGGGACCGCGCGGCACAGCGCGAAAGCGCTGGCGGCGTCCGGGGCGTGGACGATCAGCGGATCGAAGAAAGGGCGGGATTTGAGCGCGAAGATCCGGCGGACCGCGCGGGCGCTCCGCGCGTCGGCGCCGAGACCGTAGACCGTTTCGGTCGGGAACGCCACGAGTTTTCCGCGCCGCAGCGCCGCGGCGGCGCGGCGCACGCCGCGCGCGTCGGCGCGGACCGGGGGGCGGCTCATGACGCCAGACCCATCTCCTGGAGCCTCTCGAGCAGCCGGGAGAACGGGAAAAAACGGCCGGGGCAGGCGGTGTGCTTGCCCTTGATGTCGCCGTGACGGCGCACGCGGCTCAACGGGACACGGTATTCCTTGCAGAGCGCGGCCAGCAGATTCGCCAGCGAATTGAACTGCGCGTCGGAAACCCCGTGGCGGCTGAAATCCCCGACCAGGCAGATCTGGATGTCGTAGGGGCGGTTGGCCTTCACCTGACGCTGCCAGCGCCATCCGACCTCGATCTGACCGTCACGCGTGTAAGAACCGTTCCCGATCACGAAATGGTAGAACAAGCCGCCCATATGGCGGCGCGTGTGGTCGCGGTGGAAATTCTTGGCGCTGCCTTTTTCGGTGGCGCTATGATGGAGCGTGATCGTGCGCCAGTCGGAATAGGCGCGGCGGGGCCCGATCAGGCGCCGCGCGTCGTCCAGGCTCACGGGTTCGGGTCCGCGGACCGCGTAGGGCTTGACCGGACCGCCGACACCGGGGATCCGGAGCCTCTGGCCCACTTCGAGCTGGGACGGGTCCTTGATCCCGTTGACGAGCATCAGCTCGTCCACGGTCACGTTGTAGTTCTTCGCGATGCGGTAGAGGGTCTGCCCGCGCAGGACGGTATGGATCAACGGGCCGGGCTCCGTCGGGGGAAACGGCGCGATCGTCGACGCGGGGATCTGGGACTTTCGCGGCGCGCGAGCGCAACCGCCGAACGTCAGCGTCAGGGCGCACAGGATGGCCAGCGCGGCCGTCCCGAGCCGGCGGAGAGCGACGGGCATCCTAGGAACTCGCCAGTACCTGCGTGCGGGCGGTATCTTCCTTACGCTGCCGGGTGAGAAGTTCCTCGATCCGTTCCAAACGTTCGTCGATCGTCTTCAATCGCTGGTCCATCTGTTTGAATTTGCCGTACATATATTCGTCGAAGGGGATCGGGGCGACGATCCCGTTGCGTTTCTCGATGGGCATGTCCTCGGGCACCCGGAACGTGAGCCCCTCGGGGGTCGTCACGCTTTGATATTGGAAATTCGCCCGGTCCTCGTCCTTCGATCCGTCCGGCGCGGCCGCGCGGGCGGCGGGCGGAAGACAGGTCACCGCCAGAACGAGAAAAAACAACCTCCGTATCACCGATCCGTCCCTCCCTATCTTCATGCGAGCGCCCATTCTAAAGCAAATCACGGGGCATTGCAACTTCCCGGGGCCTCCGAAGCGCCGGGAGCCGTATGTTAAGTATTGATAGTTGTTTGACAACAATGTATGTTTTTTAGTACGATGTTCCAGATGAAACGCATCGTCGCCTTGGCTGGTCTGATCGCCCTCTTGTGCTCCTGTCAGGGGGCTCCCTTGGCCGCCCCGACCGATACGTCCCCGGCCGTCCGGCCCTCCTCCGCGCCTTCCGCTCCCGGCGAGATCTTCGGCCGGCCCGTCTCCCGCGAGGAATTCGACTTCGCCTACAAGACCACCGGGATCTTCTCGCTGAACGAAGCGGGCAGCGCCAACGAGGATGCCCGCCGTAACGAGGCTTGGAAACACCTGATCTTCCTGCGGGAAGCCCAGCGGCGGCAGGTCTCGGTCCCGCGCGCCGAGCTCGAGGCGGAGCTCAAGCGCCTGTTGACCGAGAAACAGGTCGAGTACGGCAGTTACCGCTACCACCAATGGGTCCAGGAGACGTTCCAGGAAGAACCCAAGGTCTTCGAAAAGCGCCTCGAGGAACTCATGCGAGTGAAAAAGCTCCTCGACGGCATCATGCACCCCCCGGACCCCGTGATCACCGACGAGCAGTGCCGCCAGAAATTCCTCAACCAGTACAATTCGATGGAGACCGAGTACGTCCATTTCGAGAAGAAAGAGGACGCCGTCGCTTTCCATAAGAGGCTCACCCGAAAGAAATGGGACGCCGAGAAAGCCCGCAACAAGGACTTCTCGAAGCCGATGAGCCACATGGCACTCGAGGCGATCATCGACCTCTGGCAGGTCCCCACCGAGGACGCCTACCGGATCCACGCGATGCAGATCGGCGAGATCGCCGCGCCCGCGAAAATGCACAAGGGCTGGGGCATCTTCCGCCTGAAAGACAAGAAGACCGCCAACCTCAAGGAATACACCGACCAGAAAAAAGAAGAGTACCGCAAGGTCCTGACCCAGGTGTATTATTACAACAACTCGCAGAAGATCATCCAGGACCTCTTCAACGAAGCGGCGCTGCGCGACTACGAGCGCGACAAGATCATCGTCATCGAGACCAGCCAGGGCACATTCGAGCTCCAGCTCTGGCCGAAGATCGCGCCGAAGGCCTGCGAGAACCTGATCGGTCTGGCGGAAAAAGGTTACTACAATGGGACGGTCTTCCACCGCGTGATCAAAGGTTTCATGATCCAGGGCGGTGACCCGACCGGCACCGGCCGGGGCGGCGGGTCCCTCTGGGGGGAACCGTTCGCGGATGAAGTGGGCAAGGACGTGCAGTTCGAGAGCGCGTGGATCCTGGCGATGGCCAACAGCGGGCCCAACACCAACGGCAGCCAGTTCTTCATCACCCTGGCCCCCACACCCCACCTGAACATGAAGCACACGATCTTCGGAAAGGTGTCCAGCGGCTATGAAACGGTGCAGAAGATCGGCCAGACACCGGTGGACGGCGAGGACCGCCCAAAAGAGGAGCAAAAGATCGTCCGGATGTCCCTGAAAAAATGGCCCTCATGAGAACCCGCGCGCTCCGGCTCGGCCTTCTTCTCGCCCTGAGCCTCTTGCTGATCGCGGCTCCACGGACCGCGCACGCCGGCGCCGAGGCGAACAAACACATCCAGAAAGGCAACGAGGCGGTCCAGAAGAAGGACTTCCGGAAAGCGATCAAGGAATACGAGGCGGCGGTCAAGACCGATCCGGCCAATGCCAAAGCGCACCTGCTCCTCGGCCTGACCTACGCGGCCAGCGGTGACCTGGACAAAGCGGTCCAGTTCAGCGAGTCGTCGATCAAGATCGAGCCCTCCTATTCGGCCTACCACAATCTAGGGCTGATCTACGCCAACCGGGCGGATTATCCGAAAGCGGTCCAGGCCTATGAAAAGGCCGTGGGTTTGAGCCCGAACGCGTTCCGCACCTGGTACCAGATGGGCCTGGTCTGCGCGGCCAGCGGCGACTTCAGCAAAGCGATCGACGCCTATCGCAAAGCGGTCGAGCTGAACCCCCGCTTCTACGAGGGGTACCTCGGCCTCGGAAGCGCCTACTACAATTCCGGCAACAAAGCCTCCGCGATGGAGCAGGTCGCGCGGCTCAAGCTGCTGGAGGCCAACGCACAGGCCTCCGGTCTCGAATCCTGGATCCAGAACCGCGAGCGCAAGAAGCTCGGCGGTCAGCCCGCACCTGCCGCGGAGGCCCCCGCCGCGGCCCCTGTCTCCCCCGCTCCGGCTCCCGTCGCGAAAGTTACCGCCCCCGCCTCTTCCGCCGCCCCCGCTTCGTCCGCTTCGACCCCCGCCTCCAAAACAGCTTCCTGAAGTTTCCGCCCTTCGTTTGATCCGTGACACAGATGGGATATGCCCGCGCCCTGTTTGACACGAGGCATTGCGGCCCGTTACGAAGTTTCCCTAAGGCGCGAGGGAAACGGCGCGGTGACCCCGCATTGGGGTCAGCGACGCCGAGAGCTCCCCAGCTTTAGGGAAACGAGTGGGCCGCGCGCCGAGCGGCAAACAGGGCGCGGGTACGAGTACGGAGCCGAACTACGACAGGACGGTCTTGGAGATGGTAGCCGAGCAACGGGCGATGCTGGACTCGCGGCTCTTGGGTTGGATGTCGAACTTCTCGATCTTCAGCAGTTTCGTCGAACTCTCGATCGCGTGGAAGAACACGGCCACCTGCTCCATCTGCGATTCGCATTCGAGCGTGGCCAGGTACTTGCGGGTCCCGGCGGTCTTCTCCGGGGCCGAGCCGGGCTTCACGTACAAGAGGCTCACGGACGAGCGGTCGGCGATCGCTTCGATCTCCCGCAAAAGTCCCGTCATCTCGGCCTCGGGGTCCTGCGCCTCCACCGAAAAGGCCATGAACGCCTTGCTCTCCTCAAGGATCTTCGGCTTCCGCACGAGCACGCTCAAGCTCCGCTTGATCGCGATCTCCTCGTCCTGGATCTGGCGGCTCAAGCCCCCCAGCCGTTCGACCACGCTCTGGACGATCAGGCGGTCCACGAAAAGACCCACGAGGATGGCCGCGGTTCCGTAGAGGATCAGGCGTTCCCGTTTGGAAAGTTTCTGGTAGATCGCCGGGAGTTTTTTCAGCATGGTCGCCGGGGTCCCTAACGCGCCGGTTTCTTGGCCGCGATCGAGGCCAGGATCTCGAAATCCGCCACGTCCAGGCCGTTCTCGTTGCGCGTGGTCACGTACTTGGTCTTCACACTCTTGAACTTGTTGGATTTCTCGAGGTTCGCGACGAACGCGAACACGGAAGCCATCGTCGTGGAGGTCCCCTTCACCGAGAAGCGTTCCCCGTCCTCATACTTGATCCCCGAGAGCCGCACGTCCTTGGGCAGGGTTTCGTAGAGTTCGACGAGCGTTCCGAGCGACTCCCCGCGGCCGGCCAGGTAGTCTTTCACCACCTGGGACTTCTCGTCCAGCTGCTCCAGATGACGGGCGTCCTCGCGGACCGGGTTGTAGCGGGCGCGCAGGCGTTCCAGGTACTCGTTCTTGAAATAGATCTTCTCCAGGCACACCGCGAACACCAGCGTCAGGACGAGCATCATGAGCACCCCGGTCTTCACCATCTGGCGCCCGCGTTCCTCGATCTGCAGCTGCAGGCGCCTCTCCTCCGGGATCAGGTTCACCCGCATCTGGTCGAACAGGAGCAGCGGGGCCGCCACGTCGAAGAAGGACACGCGCTTGGCCGCCGAGGCGGTCTGCCGCGCCGGGCCCGAGATCGAGAAGTGGTTGAAGTAGGCCTGGTGCTTGAGCGGGATGTGCAGGGTCTCCTGGAAGATCTCGTCGAGGTCCGTCACGTCGGCGATCACGCCGGTCAGGAGCAAGGTCGAGGGCATCGGCCCGAGTTCCTCGGCGAGATACGAATCCAGCGACTTCTGGAGTTCGTCCACGAAACGGTCGACGTGGAGCTCCCGCTCGTCGAACAGGTGATTGGCACCGACGGCGATCCCCCGGATAAAGAGGATCCGGCCGCGCTGGACCACCTCGAGCGTCGTGAATCCCGCGTCCATGTGCACGATGCCGGTGACCGTGTCGTTCGATTCGTTGCCGAGTATCTTCGAGCAGGCCTGGCAGATCCCCTCGGGAGAGAAGAACACTTTCTCGAGCGGCAGGCCGAGCTTCTCGAGGATGCGGGTCTGGCGAACGACCGCGTCCTTGGGAACGATCACCAGCAACACCTTCGTGTAGCTGTCCCTCACGACCCCGAGGTTCAGCATGTCGACGATGATCTCCGACCGGGCGTAGGGGGTGTGGCGGCTCGCCTGGAGGTTCACGATCTCGCGGATCTCGGAAAGATCGCGCGAGGGGATCTCGATCGTGCGGGTGATCACGACGTGCAGCGGCACCGTGAGAAAGGTCCGGACGGGGCCCAGGCGCAGCGCCGAAAGGGTCTTCTGGAGAACGGCGGCGATATCGTCGTCCGTCAGGCCGTGCACTTCCTGGCTCGCCAGCTGGACGACCTCGCGTTTGAGCTTTGAAACGCGGGCATGCACGACCTTCAGGTTCTCGTCGTTGATGTCGATCCCGAGGAGGTCCTGCGCGCCCGACCGGCGCGGCAGGTTCAGCTTGACGCTCTTGAGGGCCATCGGACTCCGGATGATCGCCAGTACAGGACTCGGCCGCTCCGCTCGAAGGCCGCCTCGACCTCGAGGAACGGTCCGGCCGGGGAACCGTTATCGTCGACGGAAAGATATCCCCGGCTGCGGGCCTGGAACACGCTGGACTGCGCGCCGAGCCGTTCGGCGTTGATGAGCTCCTCCATCTTCGAACGCTCGGCCCCGTCGAGAGGCGGGACCGCCCGGTCCATGGCCGAGAGGATCGTGCCCGCCTGCGCGAAGATCTCGTCATCCGCGGTGCCGGCCAGGCCGTCCGCCCCCGCTCGGAACGCGAGGACCTTCGCCACGGCCCCGCGGCTCAACCCCAGCGCCAGCAGGGTCTCCGGCGGGGCGGTGTTCAGGTTCACCGAACCCGTCCCCCAGAATGTCACGAACGGACGCATCTTGTTGAAAATATCACGTTTCATGCCTTTAATCAGCAATAATTCCTCGGGCGCGCCGATCGGAGCGTCCTTGCAGGCGTAAGGCTCGGACAGATCGTCGTATTCACTGTCCTCGAAGCCGTAATTCGGGTGCTGGAACTGCGAATCCTGGTCGCGCCAGTCGACGATGCACTGGGCCAGCTCGGCCGCCTCGTCGGAACCGAGCGTCGTGACCTCCTGGAGGAGGCGGGCGATCGAGCCGGCATCGGCGGTATTGAGATTGAGACGGCTTTCGGCGTCGAGCGCGCCGTAGCGGACCGCAGCCGGGGTCTTTCCTTTGGGGTCCGGAACCTCGTAAAAGACCGTGAAAAAACCATCTCCGGCGGAGATGGAACGGAAAAAGGTCCCTCCGGTCCACGAGTCCGTCAGCGTGTCGAGGTCGGGGGTCAGGTCCTCCAGCACGGCGTCGCGGGCGCGCTCGATCCCGCAGGCGCCGATCGTGAGCAGCCGGTCGGCGGTCTCCAGGCGGGCCAGGAGGGACGCGCGGGCGCGGGCGCTGTACCCGATGCTGACGGCGAAGACCGCGAAAAGCGAAAGGGACCAGAGCGCCAGGATGAGCAGGCTCCCGCGCTCGGAACAGCGGCGCACGACTTTCTATCCTCCCGCGCCGACCGGGAAGGTCCGCGAGAAGGGCCGGCGTTCCCCTCCGCGCTCGATCTCGAGATCAAACCGCACCGCCAGCGGCAGGAATATCTTGTCGTCCGCCGACCACGCCTCCACCCAGATATACCCCTGGCCCAGCGGATCCTTGATGAAGTAGCTCACCGCGCATGCGGTCACGTCGGCGAGCGCGACCGCGCGGCGCCCGGAGCGGTCCTTGTGGATCTGGCTGATGTTCCGGTCGTCGCGAAAGAGCGCACGGCGGGACGGGTCGAACGAGTAGGAGACCTGGCCGATCCCGAGCTCCCCTCCGAGTGTGGACGGGGCGATGACCGGAGCGCCGAACTGGAGCCGGTCGGGCTCGCCTTCGAACGGCCTGGTGGACGAACGGAACGCGTTGGACAGATCCGCGGCCGCTTTGTGGCAAAAGACCGCCAGGTCCTCTTCGGGAACTTCGCGGTTCGTGGCCTTCCAGAGCTGGAAACCGGAGTTGAAGTTCGCGTAGACGGCGAAGGACACGATGGGCACGAGCGTCATGACCAGAAGAAGTTCCATCAGCGTGAACCCTCGACGCGTGGATCGTCGCTCGTGGATCGTGGATCGCAAAGAACGGGAAAAGATCAGCATTTTCGATTCACGAATCACGATTCACGATGCACGGTTTCGGTTTCACAGAGTTTTCGGGCGGGCCGCATAGGCCTCTCGCGTCAGATGGAGGTCCCGGTCGCCTTCGTGCCAAGCCACGTCGACGCGGACCGCGAACAGGTTCACGCCGAGCTGGCGCGTCTCGAAATGCCAGGAGAAGCTCTTGCCTCCGGACAGGAACCGGCCGTCCTGGACGGCGACCTCGGGCGAGGGCGCGTACTGGACGCCCTCGCGGCCTTCCCAGAGCTTCGCATCGGCCCAGAGCATGGCGCGCAGGGTATTGGCGTAGCGGCCGTAGAGTCCCGCGGCGCGCAGGAACCCCTCCTGGATCATCAGCGTACCGATGGAAAGGAAGACGACCGTGACCATCACCTCGATGAGGGTGAAACCTCGACACGTGCGTCGTGGCGCGTGGATCGTGGATCGTAAAGAGCGGGCAAGTTTCAGCATTTTCGATTCACGCTTCACGATCCACTGGTTTATGACCAGTTCTTCACGTCGTCCTGGCTCTCGACGCCGTCACGCCCGACCGAATACAGGTCGTAGTCGTACGTGCGGTGAGCTCCGGGGCTCTTGTACCGGTACTCGCGGCCCCACGGGTCGACCGGTTTTTTCTCCAGATAGGGACCGTTCCAGTTCGGCGCGTTGGAAGGCTTGGAAAGGAGGGCCCCCAATCCGCCGTCCGAGTCGCTCGGGTAAGCGCCGTTGTCGAGTTCATACATCTTGAGAGCGGTCGCGATATTCGCGCTGATGTCGGCCTGCGCGGCCCCCGCCTTGGCCTGCTCGGAGCGTCCGGCCAGGCGCGGCATCACCATGGCGACCAGCGCGCCGATGATGATCACGACGAGCATCAGCTCGATCAGGGTGAAGCCTCTGCGGTCCTTCGGATCAAAATGGAACATGGTGTCGTTCTCCTCTCTGGGGGTCATGTCCTCGCGTAGACCTCGAGCTCGTCGGTAACGGGCTGGCCCATCACGTCCTTCTTCCACTGCTCCTGAAGATCCCATTGCGTTTCGATGCGATAAGTCGTCCGCAGCGCCTCCTCGAGCGATTTGCCGTCGCGCAGGGCGCGGCAGAACTCAGTGAACGTCTTCCCGCCCGCCTTACGGATCAGGTAATCCACGAGCGAAATGGCCTGCATGTAGTAGTGCTGGACGACCTCGGGGTCCGTCTCGGCGCGCGGATCCTTGGCGGTCAGGTCCTGGAGCAGGAGGTCCTTGTCCGTGTGGATGAGCCAGCGCGCCACCTTGATCGCCAGCGCGCGTTTGGCCGGTTCCTCCCACTGTGCCACCCCCTCGTCGATCCAGATCGGGACCCGTCCGGTCAGTCCCACGAAATCCCTGAAGATCAGATGCGTGATCTCGTGGGGCAGAATGCCGTCGAGAAAACCATCGCTCGATTGATACGTGCGGATCTCTTTCTTCGAGTACATCGCCACGCCGTGCGACCATTCGGCTTCTCCGGTGCCCTTGCGGAAGGCCTCGACGGTCCCGTAGATATAGATCTTCACGCGGTTGTCCCATTGCCAGAAATTCGAATACCGGGGATACCCGAGGTCGTCGGCGATCCGCCCGTAGTAGGTTTCCGCCGAATGGACCACCTGCTTGGCGAAGGCCTCGTCCTTCTCATAGTACACGATGAAGTGGTCCCCTTTCAGCTCGTTCCAGGAGGCGGCATGAAGTAAACTGCCGGTAACTGGTGATTGGTAACTGGTGAATAAAAGCAATAAAACCCAGAATCTTTTTTTGATCTTCCAGTTACCAGTTACCATTTACCAATTACCGTTCTATTTCACCATCATATTGAGTTCGAACATCGGCAAAAGCATCGCGATCACGATGAAACCGACGATCAGGCCCATCACGAGGATCATCAGCGGCTCGAGAAGCGACGTCATGATCTTGATCGCCTCGTCGGTCTCGCGCTCGTAGAAGATCGCGATCTCGGAAAGCGCCTCGTCGATCTTGCCCGATTCCTCACCCACCGCCAGAAGGTTCGTCATGAAGGGCGGGAAGATGCCGCTTTCCCGGAGTGAGCCCCCGAGGGATCCGCCGCCTTGCACCTCGTCGCGCGTGCGCTGGAACTCCGCGCGAAGCACCGTGTTGTCCAGGACCGGCGTGGTCACCTCGATCGCCCGAAGGATCGGGATCCCGGACTTGATCAGAAGCTCGAGCGTCCGCGCGAACCGGGCGATCTCGGCCTTCATCGTGAACGGCCCGAAAACGGGCAGTTTGAGGCTGACCGCGCTCCAAAGCGCCAGAGCGCGCGGGCCCTGGGCGCGCAGGACCAGCGTCACGGCGGCCGCGATCGCGACGAGGGCGCCCCAGAAGAGTTTCTGCTGGAAGACCGAGCTGACCGACATCAGGATGCGCGTGGGCAGCGGCAGATCGCCGCCCATCGTCGCGAAGAGCCCCGAGAGCCTCGGGATCACGAAAGTCAGCATGAACGCGACCGTGCCGATCCCGACCAGCGCCATCAGGATGGGGTACGCCATCGCCGTGCGGATGCGCGATCGTATCTCCTCCTGACGCTGGCGGTAATCGGAGATCCGGTAGAGCGCCTCCTGCAGGGTGCCGCTGTCCTCCCCCGCCCGCACCATCGCGATGGCGATCGGGGGGAACAGTTTGGGATATTGGGTGAGCACGGAGGAAAGCGTGCTGCCGTTGCGGACCTCGTCCTGCGCGCGCTCGAGCACTTCCCGGAAAGCCGGGTTTGGGGTCTGGTCCGAGATGATCATCAGCGCCCGCAGGATCGGCACGCCCGACCGGATCAGCGTGGCAAGCTGACGGCTGAAGATCGTTACCTCGGCGGAACGCACCCCCGAGAACAGGCCCCGCCGCCGGACCGCCGGGGTCTTCGCGGAGGGCGCGGGCGGCGCGGCGGCAGGCGGAGGCGTTTTGGCCGGAGGCGGCGCGGTCTCGGGACCGCGCGGCGCGGCGGCGGAGCGCACGCTGACCTTGGCCGCCGTCTCGGCCGATATCTCGTCGAGACGGACCGGCAGGAGCCCTTGTTCGCCGAGGCGCTCGATCGCCTCGTCGAACGTCGCCGCTTCGATCGTGCCGTCCTGGGTCTCATCGGGTCCGCGTTTGGCGTGGTAAATGAAATGGGGCATGCGGGCTCCGGGGTTACCTCGCGGACTCGCGTTCGATGTACTTCTCGAGACGCGAGCGCATCGCCGTCGAGAGGTCGAGGAAACACACCGCCGTCTCCCAGAGGCGCTTGTCGCCCAGCTCCTGGTGGCGCAGGACCTTCGCCAGGCATTCGACCGCCTCCTCGTCGCCGGGGAGCTCGACCTTGACCTCGAGGATCGCGCCGGCCGGCAGGCGTTCGTGCGCGATGAAAAGGAGCCCTCCGGCGCTGATGTTCTTCGTGACCGAATATTCGGCCGGCGGCGCCGCGCGCAGGACGTCCTCGGTGAATTCCGGGGTCTTGACGATCCGGTAACTGACGTTCACCGTCTGGGACAGACGCATGAACAGACGGCCGTCCTCTTTCGAGCGCGGGCGGCCGGCGGGAACGTTCTTGACGGCCGGGACATAGGCGCCGCCGCCTTTCCTCGCCAGCGCCGCCGCGGCGGCCGTTTCCTCGTCGGAGACCTCGGAAGCGGACGGAGCCTCCTCGTCGTTCGGGGTCGCCTCGAGGATCTCGCCCGGCGCGGTCAGGCCGTCGGCGACCTTCTGCCACCCGTCCTGCCGCAGGGTGCGCATCCCGTGGGCCACCGCGTAGCGCTTGATGTCGCTCGCCGAGGCCTTCTTCATCACCAGGTCCTTCACGCCCTCGTCCAACAGCAGGATCTCGTAGATCGCCAGGCGCCCCCAGAACCCGGTCCGGTTGCATTTGTCGCAGCCGCGGCCGCGCCAGACCTTGAACGGCTGGTGCCGGAGTCCCAGTTCCGAGGCGATACGGGATTTAAGCTCCGGGGCGATCTCGGTGTCCTCCTCCTTGCAGTGCGGGCAGATCCGGCGCACGAGGCGCTGGGCGATGAACGCCTCCACGCTCGAGGCCACCATGTAGGGCGCGATCCCGATGTCCACCAGGCGCGTGATGCCGCTGGCGGCGTCGTTGGTATGGAGGGTCGAGAAGACCAGGTGCCCGGTCAGCGCCACGCGGATCGCCATCTCGGCGGTCTCCAGGTCGCGGACCTCGCCGACCATCATGACGTCTGGATCGTGGCGGAGCATGCTGCGCAGGCCCTTGGCGAAATCCAGGCCGATCGAGGAGACCACCTGGATCTGGGTGGCGCCCTCCATCTCGTACTCGACCGGATCCTCGATCGTGATGATCTTCCGCTCGTCGGTGTTGATACGGTTGAGGCAGGCGTACAGCGTCGTGCTTTTGCCGCTGCCCGTGGGCCCGGTGATGAACAGGATGCCGTGAGGCTTGTTGATCAGCGTCTCGAAGATCTCCCGCTGTTTCTTGTTGAGCCCCAGCTTGTCGAGGTCGAACACCCGGTTCATCGGCAGCATGCGGATCACGATGCTCTCGCCGTAGGGCGTCGGGATGGACGAGACGCGCAGGTCCAGCTGCGTGTCCTCGACCTTCACGATCGCGCGGCCGTCCTGCGGCAGGCGCCGCTCGACGATGTTCAAGTTCGACATGATCTTGATGCGCGAGAGGACCGGCTGGATGAACCGCACCATCTCCGGCTGGATGTTCGAGTTGTAGAGGATGCCGTCGATGCGGTACCGGAGCTTCACTTTGCCGCGGTAGGGCTCGATGTGGATGTCGGTCGCGCGCTTGCGGTAGGCTTCGAGGATGATCTGGTTGACGAGCTTGGCGATCGAGGCGTCGCCGGCGAGCTGTTCGATGTTCTCGATCTTCTCGTAAGCGGCCTCGGAGGCCGCGGGGGCGGCGGCGGCCGCGGGCGTCTGCTGGGCCATCATTTCGCCGATCGTGCCCGCGGCGAAGCCGTAGAAGCGGCGGATCGCCTCCAGCACGTCCTTTTCGCGGGCCAGGACCGTCACGATCTCATAACCCAGATGCGCGCGGATGTCGTCCTGCGTCCGCAGATCGAAGGGCGCGGAGATCGCGGCCGTGAGCTTGCGGTGGTCGATCTTGAGAGGGGCCATTTTGTAGTATTCGGCGATCTTGAGTGGGACCTTCTCGATCACGCCGGGTTCGCTGATCAGGTCCGGCCCGCCCAGGAACGGGACGCGCAGGACCTCCGAGAGGGTCAACAGGAGCGTCTCCTCCGGCAGCGCCTCCTGCTTCAGGAGCAGCGCGAACAGCCCCTCCTTCGATTTGGCGGCCTCGTCGAGGAAGGGTTGCAGCGCGTCCTCGCCGATCCGCTTCTTTTCCACGAGCGCCTTGGCGAGCTGGGTTTCGGTGCGCGAGATCATGGCCTCACTCCGAGAAAAGCTTCTTGATGCGCGCGGAGACGTTCTCTTTGTAGATCTTCAGCGCGTCCTGGAGCTGGGCCGCCGCCGCCAGCGCCGGGCGGATCGGCACGCCCTTGGCCTGTTCCTGCGCCATGCTGATGGCCTGTGCGTCGAGGGGATTGGTGATCGCCACGACGATGCCGTTCTCGTCCTGGCGGATCGGCAGACACTGGTGATCCACGACGAGCGACGGGGTAAAGCGCATCGCCAGCTTCCAATCGATCGGCTGCGTCCCCAGGTC
>Ga0209726_10003802_pt1 | contig 20010 bp, 18 predicted proteins | sample Subgrocontami54m_FD_187453 | JGI IMG/M metagenome (GOLD analysis project Ga0209726, IMG submission 187453) | Subsurface groundwater microbial communities from S. Glens Falls, New York, USA - GMW46 contaminated, 5.4 m (SPAdes) (version 3) | ecosystem: Environmental > Aquatic > Deep subsurface >... | reverse complement strand
CGAGCAGGTGCGAGCGGCCGCGGCAGACGCGGTTGCGCAGGTCGTGCTCGGCCTCGAACGGCGCCAGCATCGCCGCCACGTGCGCGACCATGGCGTCGAACATGGCCTGGTTGACGAACTTGCCGCCGAAGCGCTCGGCCAGCGTGACGACGCCCACCGGCAGCGAGGTCCAGGCGGCGATGCAGCCCTGCACCTCCAGGCGCTCGGTCGGCGAGCGCCGCCACATGTGCCTGCGGCGTTCGAGATCGAGCCAGATGAGCTCCGAGGAGCCGCCGCCGATGTCGAACACCATGGCGAAGTCGCAGCCGTAATCGATCAGCGAGGCGCAGCCCGAGACCGCCAGCTTGGCCTCCGTCTCGCGGTCGACGATCTTGATGTCGAGGCCGGTCGCGGCCCGCGCGCGCTCCAGGAACTCCGGCGCATTGGCGGCGATCCGGCAGGCCTCGGTGGCGATCAGCCCGGCGCGCACCACGCGGTGGCGCTTGATCTTGCCGGCGCACACGTGCAGCGCCTCGATGGTGCGCTCGATGGCGGCTTCCGACAGCCGGCCGCTGGTGGACACGCCCTCGCCCAGGCGGATGATGCGGGAGAACGCATCGACGACCTTGAAGCCGCGCCGGGACGGGCGCGCCACCAGCAGGCGGCAGTTGTTGGTGCCGAGATCGAGCGCGGCGTAGGAGGGTCTGGGCGGCGCCGGCGGGATGGCTTCGGGAGGCGGGCTGGCAACGGTACCTACTTGGGGCGGCGAGGGTGCGCCGCCAGCCGGACATGTGGCGGGCGCCACGCTGGCGTCGCCCTCCCCACACCCGTCCTCTCCGGCGCGCACACTGATGGCGCCGTTGCGATCCTCACCGCCCTCCACTTCCTTCTCCAGCGCCCGGTTTCAGCCCCGCTGTACCGTCGGGCGTCTTTTTGGTTGTGGCTTGGGTTGCACTCTAGTGGGGTCGCAAGGCGGGGTAAAGGAGCCGCGCGGATGATCGCAACCGGCGGCTTGCCGGCCGGCGGCTACCTCAATCCGCAACGGCAACGGGGCAGGCAGCGTCGGGTCCGGGGCCCCATCGTCAGGTGGCCACCTCGGCCCGATGCACCACGGCCAGGTCGAAGGCGGCGGCAAGCAGCGCCTTGGTGTAGGGCGCCTGCGGGCTGGCGAAGATCGCGTCCGCGGTTCCCTCCTCGACCACCTTGCCGTTCTTGAGCACCACCACGTAGTTCGACAGCGCGCGCACGACCTTCAGGTCGTGGCTGATGAAGAGGTAGGCGAGCTCGTGCCGCCGCTGCAGGTCGCGCAAGAGGTCGACGATCTGCGCCTGCACCGACATGTCGAGGGCGCTGGTCGGCTCGTCCAGCAGCACGAACTTGGGCTCCAGCACCATGGCGCGGGCAATGGCGATGCGCTGGCGCTGGCCGCCGGAGAACTCGTGCGGATAGCGGTCCAGCGCATGCGGGTCGAGCCCGACCTCCTTCAAGGCTGCCATGACCCGCATGCGGCGCTCGTGGTAGCTCATGCCCGGGCTCTGGATGGTGAGCCCCTCCTCGATGATCTGGCCGACCGAGAGGCGCGGGGAGAGCGAGCCGTAGGGGTCCTGGAACACCACCTGCATCTCCTTGCGCAGGGGGCGCATCTCGCGTGAGTTCATGCCGTCGATGCGCTTGCCGACATAGGCGATCGGGCCTTTCGAGGCGATGAGGCGCAGCAGGGCAAGCCCCAGGGTGGTCTTGCCGGAGCCCGACTCGCCCACCACGCCCAGCGTCTCGCCGGATCGCAATTTGAGCGACAGGCCGTCGACGGCCTTCACGTAGTCGACCGTGCGGCGCAGGAGCCCGCGCTTGATCGGGAACCAGACCTTGAGGTTCTCGGTCTCGAGCACGACCGGCGCGCCGGGACAGGGCTGCGGCGGACGGCCCTTGGGCTCGGCCGACATCAGGTGGCGGGTGTAGGGGTGCTGCGGCCGCTCGAACACGTCGGTGGTGCGACCCTCCTCGACGATCGCGCCATTGCTCATCACGTAGACGCGGTCGGCCATCCGGCGCACGACGCCCAGGTCATGCGTGATCAGCAGCATGGCCATGCCGAGCTCGCGCTGCAGGCTTTTGAGCAGCTCGAGGATCTGCGCCTGGATGGTGACGTCGAGCGCGGTGGTGGGCTCGTCGGCGATCAGCAGATCGGGCTCGTTGGCGAGCGCCATGGCGATCATCACCCGCTGGCGCTGGCCGCCGGAGAGCTGATGCGGGTAGGCGTGGAGTCGCCGCTCGGGGTTGTCGAGACCGACCTTGCGCAAGAGCTCGAGCACGCGCACGCGCGCGGTCGCCTCGTCGAGGCCGTGGTGCAGCTTCATGATCTCGCCGACCTGCATCTCGATGGTGTGCAGGGGATTGAGCGAGGTCATCGGCTCCTGAAAGATGATCGAGATCTTCTCGCCGCGGATCTCGCGCATGGCGTGGTCCGGCAACTTGAGCAAGTCCTTGCCGCCGAAGAAGATCTCGCCCGACGGGTGCGATGCCGATGGGTAGGGCAGGAGCCTCATGATGGAGAGCGCCGAGACGGTTTTGCCCGAGCCCGACTCGCCCACGAGCGCCACGATCTCGCCCTTGGCGATGTTGAAGGACACGTGCTCGACGGCCTCGACCGTCGCGGGACCCGAAGCGAACCTGACCGACAGGTCTCGGACTTCGACGAGGGGAGCCGCCGTCGGCATGCGCGCCCTCACTTGTAGGTCTTGCGCGGATCGAGCGCGTCGCGCACGCCCTCGCCGACGAAGATGAGAAGGCTCAACAGCCCGGCAATCGAGATGAACGCGGCCAGGCCCAGCCAGGGCGCCTGCAGGTTGGCCTTGCCCTGCGCCAGCAGCTCGCCCAGCGACGGGGAGCCGGGCGGCAGGCCGAGCCCCAGGAAGTCCAGCGCGGTGAGCGCCGTGATCGAGCCCGACAGCTTGAACGGCAGGAACGTCAGCATCGCCACCATGGCGTTGGGCAGCAGATGCTTGAACATGATCTTGACGTTGGAGAGGCCGAGCGCGCGCGCCGCCGTGATGTATTCGAAGTTGCGCCCGCGCAGGAACTCGGCGCGCACCAGGCCGACGAGATAGACCCAGTGGAACAGCAAGAGCACGCCGAGCAGCGTCCAGAAGCCGGGGACCAGAACCGAGGAGATGATGATCAGCACGAACAGCGAGGGGATCGACGACCAGACCTCGAGGAAGCGCTGGAACACGAGGTCGACCCGGCCGCCGAAATAGCCCTGCACGGCACCGGCCGTCACGCCGAGGATCGACGACAGGATGGTCAGCAGCAGCCCGAACAGCACGGAGATGCGGAAGCCGTAGATCAGGCGCGCCAGCACGTCGCGGCCCTGGTCGTCGGTGCCGAGCCAATTGCGGTTGCCGAAGGCCTGGTAGCGCGCAACCAGGTCGGCGGGCGCCTCGCACAATGGCGCGCGCGTGGCCCATGGCGGCGGCCCCGGAAAGCCCAGGCACTGGCCGCTCGCATTCTTGACGCGCGGATAGTCCTTGTTGATCGAATGATAGGAGTAGCTGATCGGCGGCCAGATCGCCCAGCCGTGCTTCCCCATCTCCTCGAGATTGACCGGGTCCTTGTAGTCGGTGACGGCGAGGAAGCCGCCGAACTTCGCCTCCGGATAGTCGACCAGCACGGGAAACAGCAGCTCACCCTTGTAGTAGGCGACGATCGGCTTGTCGTTGGCGATGAACTCGGCGAACAGGCTCAGCACGAACAGGCAGAGGAAGAGCCACAAGCTCCAGTAGCCGCGGCGGTTGGCCTTGAAGTTGCGCCAGCGCCGCTTGTTGAGCGGGGAAAGCGAGAAGCCCGTCAGGAACGCCCAGCGCGGCAGCGGCCCTCGCCCGATCTGCTTGGATGGCGCCGGTGCGACTGGCTCGCCGGGATCGCCGGGCCTTAGGATCGGTCTGTCTTCGAGGCGGGTGTCCAAGGGCCTCAAACCTCTCGCGACTCGAAGTCGATGCGCGGATCGACCATCGTGTAGATGAAGTCGGAGACCAGGTTAACGACAAGCCCCAGCAGCGCAAAGATGTAGAGCGTGGCGAACACCACCGGGTAATCTCGGTTGATAACGCTCTCGAAGCTCAAGAGTCCCAGGCCGTCGAGCGAGAAGATGGTCTCGATCAGCAGCGAGCCCGAGAAGAAGGCATGGATGAAGGCGCCGGGAAAGCCCGCGATGATCAGCAGCATGGCATTGCGGAACACGTGGCCGTAGAGCACCTGGCGCTGCGGCAGGCCCTTGGCCTGCGCCGTCATCACGTATTGCTTGCGGATCTCGTCGAGGAAGGCGTTGCGCGTCAGGAACGTCATGGTGGTGAAGGCGCTGAGCGACATGGCGATCAGCGGCAGCACGAGATGCCAGAAGTAGTCGCCGACCTTGCCGAGCGGCGACAGGTGGTTCCAGTTGTCCGAGGTCAGCCCGCGTGAGGGAAACCACTGGAAGAACGAGCCGCCGGCGAACATGACCAGCAGGAACACCGCCACCAGAAAGCCCGGGATCGCATAGCCCATCACCAGCACGCTCGAGGTCCAGGTGTCGAACCTGGCACCGTCATGCACGGCCTTGCGGATGCCGAGCGGTATCGAGATCAGATAGGTGATGAGCGTCATCCAGATGCCGAGCGAGATCGAGACGGGCAGCTTCTCCTTGATCAGCTGCAGCACGCTCACGTCGCGGAAGTAGCTCTTGCCGAAATCGAAGATCAGATAGTTCTTCATCATCAGGAAGAAGCGCTCGTGCGTCGGCTTGTCGAAGCCGAACTGCTTCTCCAGGCTCTTGATGAATTCGCGATCGAGGCCCTGGGCGCCGCGGTATTTCGAGCTGGTTTCGCTGGCGCTCTGCGCCTGCGTGGAGGGCGAGAGGCCGTCGCCCTGGGCGCCGCCGATGCGGGCGGTGGCGGACACGTCCGTGCCGGAGATCTGCGCGATGATGCGCTCGACCGGCCCGCCGGGAGCGAACTGGACGATGGCGAAGCTGATCAGCATGATCCCGAACAGGGTCGGGATGATGAGAACGAGGCGCTTCAGAAGATAAGCGGTCATCTGGGGGCGCTTGCCCACCTCGTGTCAGTTGGATTTGAGCTTTGCCGCCTTTTCGGCATCGTACCACCAGGTATGCGTGACGCCACGGTCATAGCGCGGTTTCACGGCCGGCCGGCTGTATTTGTCCCAGTAGACGATGTTGTGCGCGGCCTTGTACCAGTGCGGCACCCAGTAGTAGCCGACGCGCAGCACCCGATCGAGCGCCTTGGTCGCCGCGTTCAGCTCCTGCCGGCTCTTGGCTTGGGTCACCTTGGCGATGAGCGCATCGACGGCGGGGTGGCTGATGCCGGCGAGATTGAAGCTGCCGTCGGTCTTGGCAGCCTCGCCGCCCCAGAAGTTCCTGAGCTCCAGCCCCGGCGTCAGGCGCAGGCTGTAGCGGGTGCTGACCACATCGAAGTCGAACGACTTGACGCGGCGCTCGTACTGGGCGGGATCGATGCGGCGGATGCTCGAGGAAATCCCGATGGCCTGCAGGTTCTTGACGTAGGGCGTGAGAATGCGCTCCGAGACGGGATCGACGATCAGGAACTCCAGCTCCAGCACCTCGCCCTTGGCGTTGACGCGCTTGCCGTCCTTGACCTCCCAGCCGGCGGCGCTCAACAGGTGGCCGGCTTCGCGCAGGAGCTTGCGATCCTGGCCCGACCCGTCCGAGACCGGCGACGTGTAGGGCTCCTCGAACACTTCGGTCGGCAACTGCGCGCGGAACGGCTCGAGCAGCTCGAGCTCGGCCGGGCTCGGCTTGCCCGAGGCCTTCATGTCGGAGTTCTCGAAGAAGCTGTGGGTGCGCGTGTAGAGCCCGTAGAAGATGTTCTTGTTGGTCCACTCGAAGTCGAAGGCGTAGTCGAGCGCCTTGCGCACGCGCGGGTCGGCGAGCTTGGCCCGGCGCGTATTGAGGAAGAAGCCCTGGGCGCCCGAGGGGTTGTCGTCGGGCAGCGTCAGCAGGACGAGCCTGCCCTCCTTGACGGCGGGGATGTCGTAGGCGGTGACCCAGTCCCGCGAGGTGAATTCTTCGCGCAGGTCGAAGGCGCCGGCTTTGAGGCTTTCCAGCGCCGCGGTGCGGTCGCGGTAGTATTCGTAGCGCAGCTCGTCGAAGTTGAAGCGGCCGCGGTTGACCGGCAGGTCCTTGCCCCAATAGTCGTCGCGGCGCTTGTAGCTGACGAACGCGCCCGGCTTGAACTCGCCGATCTTGTAGGGGCCCGAGCCGAGCGGCGGCTCGAGCGTGGTCTGCTCGAACTCGTGCGTCGTGTAATAGGCTTTCGACAGGATCGGCAGCCCCGCCGCCAACAGCGGCAGGTCGCGCGTTTGCGTGCTGGCGAAGGCGAAGCGCACGGTGCCGGGGTCGAGCGCCTCGGCCTTGGTGATGTCCCTGAGCTGGATGCGAAAGGCGGGGTGGCCCTTGTCCTTGAGGATGGCGAAGGAGAAGACGACGTCGTCGGCGGTGAGCGCCGAGCCGTCGGCGAATTTCGCCTCGGGCCGCAGGCGGAACGTGACCGAGCTGCGGTCCGGGGCGACCTCGGCCGAATGGGCGACGAGGCCGTAGACGGCATCCGGCTCGTCCAGCGCGCGCGTCATCAACGAATCGAAGACGTTGTCCAGGCCCTGGGCCGGATCGCCCTTCAGGATGAAGGCGTTGAAGCTGTCGAAGCTGATGCGGGCGGAGGTGCCGATGGTGGCAAGGCGGCCGCCCTTGGGCGCGTCGGGGTTGACCCATTCGAAGTGCTTGAAGTCGGCAGGATACTTGAGCTCGCCGAATGTGGAGAGACCATGCTTGGCACCCTCCGCCGCCGCGATTCCCGACCCGAGGATCAGCGCGGCCAACAGAATCGCCGGCGTGGAAATACGCTTGAGCTGCGTCTTGAGCCCAGTCTTGAGCCTTGTCTTGGCGTACGCCCGCATCTTCAGGTCTCGCGCCGAGGCCGTCTAGCCCCGCGCATCGGCGAGCCGCTTGGCCGCCGCAGCATCATACCACCACACCCGCAGGAACGAGGTACTCCGCGACGGCAGCTTGTCGGGACGGCGATACATGTCCCACATCGCCAGGCGTTCGAAGGGTGAGTGGTACTGCGGAACGACGTAGTTGTTCCACAGCAGCACGCGGTCGAGCGCGCGGGTGGAGGCGACGAGATCGTCCCGGTCCTTGGCCAGGATGATCTTGCCGATCAGCTTGTCGACCGCGGGGTTCTTGATGCCGATCACGTTGCGGCTGCCTTCCCTGTCGGCGGCCTCCGAGCCCCAGAAGTCGCGCTGCTCGTTGCCGGGCGACTCCGACTGCGGGAAGCTGGCGACGATGATGTCGAAGTCGAAAGTGTCGTGCCGGCGCTGATATTGCGAGGTGTCGACGATGCGCAGGCTGGCCTTGACGCCGAGCCTTTCCAGCGCCGTCTTGAAGGGCAGCACGATGCGCTCGAAGTCCGGCTGCACCAGCAGGAACTCGGCGGTCAGCTCCACGCCCTTGGCGTTGGTCAGCACGCCGCCCTTGGGGATCCAGCCCGCCTCCGCCAGCAGCTTTGCCGCCTGGCCCAGGTGCCGGCGCACATCCTCCGGCGAGGCATTGACCGGGTTCTTCCACTCCGCAGTGAACACCTCGGCCGGCACCAGGTCCTTGACCTCCTGCAGGATCTCGAGCTCGCGCCCCTTCGGCAAGCCCTCCGCCTTCAGCTCCGAGTTGTCGAAGTAGCTGTTGACGCGCTGGTACTGGTCGTAAAACAGGTTCTTGTTGGCCCACTCGAAATCGAACGCCAGGTTGAAGGCGCGGCGCACGCGCGGGTCCTGGAACTGTGGCCTGCGGATGTTGAAGGCAAACGACTGCATTTGGGCGACGCCCTTGGTCGGCAGCCGCTCCTGCTTGACCAGGCCACGACTGACCGCGTCGAAATCGTAGGCGGTGGCCCAGGACTTGGCGCTGTTCTCGGGCCAGTAGTCGAGCTGGCCTGCCTTGAAGGCCTCGAACGCCGGCACGCGGTCGCGGAAGTAGACGAACTTGATCTCGTCGAAGTTCCACTGGCCCTTGGCAACCGGCAGGTCCTTGGCCCACCAGTCCTTGACGCGCTCGTAGGTGATCGAGCGCCCGGCATCGACCTCCTTGATGCGGTAGGGTCCGGAGCCCAGCGGCACCTCGAGCGACGACTTGCTCAAGTCGCGCGGCTCGCCGTTGGCCCCATTGGCTTCGTAGAAATGCTTCGGCAGCACCGGCAGGTCGCCGATGATCACCGGCAGCTCGCGGTTGCCCTTGACGCTGAAGACGAAGGTGACCCGGTGGTCGCCGGTCTTCTCCGCCCGGGCCACGTCCTTGTAGTAGAAGGCGTGGTTGGGAGAGACCTTCTTGATGGAGTCGAAGGAGAAGATCACGTCCTCGGGCGTGATCGGCGTGCCGTCGTGGAAGCGTGCGCCGTTGCGCAGCTCGACCGTCGCAGAGGAGTAATCGGCAGGGTATGAGACCCATTCGGCGATGAGGCCATACGCCGTGCCGGCCTCGTCGGGACTTTGCATCATCAAGGTGTCGTAGATCAGCTGCACCCCGGCCGCTGAGCTGCCCTTGACCGGGAACGGATTGAGCGAATCGAAGCTGCCCATCGCCCAGCGCCGCACGCGCCCGCCCTTGGGGGCGTTGGGGTCGACCCAGTCGAAGTGCTTGAAGTCTGGGCCCTGAGCGGGGGCTCCGATCAGCGACAGCGCGTGGTGCTTGGTGAGATTGTCCGAGGCCGAAGCGACCGGGCCGCCGAGGACGAGCAAAACCACGAAAGCGGCCCCCAGCAAACTATTTCTCCAGGCCATGCGGGATCTCGTCCTCCTGAGGTGCCGGTCACGCATCCCTAGTGTGCACCCACGCTCCAACGCGAATATGACGGGATGCGGACTAACCGCCAAGTTAATCCTTTTGCATTCCCTTCGCAGCCACAAAGCCCAGCCCGCGCGTTGCCCAAGGCGCCGGTCGCGGCGCCTACTTCGGCAAGGGCGCCGGGCTATCCGCGAGCTTGCGCAAGTAAACCAGAAGATCGGCCAGCTCGACATCGTCCTTGACGCCGACGAATGCCATCTTGTTGCCAGGAATATCAGCCTTGGGGTCATGCAGATATTTGGCCAATTCTTCGAAAGTCCAATTTCCGGGATGGTTCTTCATCGCCTCGGAGTAGGGGAAGCCGGGCATTGAAGCCCGCGTACGGCCAACGATGCCCCAGAGGTTCGGGCCGGTCAGGATCTTGCCGCCCTTGTTCGGCGTGTGGCATTGCAGGCATTTCTTGAAGGTATCCTGCCCGCTGTCCGGGTTCGCCTTGGGCAGCAACGCCACGATCTCGGCGGCATCGAAGGGCGCCGCCGGCTGCTTCGGCGCGGCGGAGGTCGAGACCTCGGTGACGGGCAGGGCCCAGCCCGGCTTTTCCGGCTTGTGCTCCCTGTAGGTGATGTCGAGCACCGTCTTGCTGGCGACGACCACCAGCAGCGCCGAGAGCACGGCCCCGATCGTCTTGTTGACCTCGAAAGCATCCATGGGACGGCGATTCCCCAGTTGTCCGAGCGAGCCGCGCGCACGCCCCGCTGATCGGCGGCAACTATAGGATTTCGCTTCCGCCTTGCAACCGCAGCGCGGGCCGTTTTGGGAGCTAGCCCCCGAGACGAATTGTCACCGCGCCCAGGCGCTCGGCGATGAGACAGGAGGTCGCGCAGTCGCCGCCGCACTGTGGGATGCCGGACGTGCTCCCTTCATTCGCGATGGATCGGCCCGCCACTCACGCACTCCGGCTGCTCTCCAGGAGCTTGTCGCGGTTCAGCGCCAGCTCTTCTTTCGTCCCCATCCTTTCGCTGACGGGGCGGGGCAGATACAGGGGCAGGGACAAGAGCGGTGAGAAATGCACGTCCTCGCCCGTCGTCTGCTCGTCGCTGCCGCTGCACGTGTGCGCGACAGACATGATAGGGACCGGCACCAAGCCGAACACGGCTACGCTCACGAGGACCTTCACGGCCGCCTTCCCAACTCTTTGCCGGGTGATGCAGTCAAGGATCGCGATGGCGCGAGCCACCGCGATCCCACTTGAGGCTTCAGTAGCGCGAGCGCTCCTGCTGCTCGTAGAAGTTCTTGGAGTCCAGCGCGCTGGCGGGGGCTGCGATGCCGGCAAGAACCGACAGCGCGATCAAAGCGGATACGATGGTCTTCATGGCAATTCTCCTAACCTGAAGGCGATGCGGCAACACCATTGCTGCCGTTCGTCGATGCGAAGGACGTTTCCGGGATCATCCTCGGAACTCGCAAGTCCCTGCCTGAGATTTCCGGGACCTTTCCGGGCGGCTCGGGCCGATGTCGAGGACCTGCGAGGGGCAGTCGATCGCTGGGGTGGAGATGCGCCTCTGGATGAATTTTGGCTGTCCCGTAAAGCACATAAGAGCGAGAAAAAAGATGCCTCGCCAGCCTCGGCAAGCTCTCGAAAGCCCGGACCGGGAAGGTTGGTCGAGGCGCGGCTCCGCATTGAAACTGAAGGAGCCCGTCCCGGCCCACACTGGGGCTGAATGGCTTAGACTTCGTGCAGCGGCTTCGGTACACCCTACGAATTGTCACCGGCGCAGTGGAGAGAGCCCCATGCAGCAGCGCGCTCTCGTCGTCATTCCGGCCCGCATGCACTCGACGCGGTTGCCCGGCAAGCCGCTCGTCGACATCGCCGGCGAGCCGATGATCGTGCACGTCTGGCGCCGCGCCATGGCGGCCGGCATCGGCCGGGTGGTGGTCGCAACCGATACGGAGGAGATCGTCGCCGCGGTGCGCAAGGTCGGCGGCGAGGCGGCCATGACACGGGCCGACCACGCCTCGGGCTCCGATCGCGTGTTCGAGGCCGTCAACCGCGCCGACCCGGAAGGCGACTTCGAGATCATCCTCAACCTGCAGGGCGATCTGCCGGCCATGGAGCCGGGTCTCGTGCGCGCCTGTCTCGGGCCTCTGCAGGACAAGGGACCGCAGATCGCCACCATCGCCGCCGAGATCAAGTCGGCCCAGGATCGCACCGACCCCAACGTGGTGAAGGTCGTCGGCAGCCCGACGGGCGTGCCGGGACGGCTGCGTGCGCTCTACTTCACGCGCGCCACGGCGCCCGCCGGCGAGGGCCCGCTCTATCATCATTTCGGCATGTACGCCTATCGCCGCTCGGCGCTGGAGCGGTTCGTGTCGCTCAGGCCCTCGACGCTCGAGAAGCGCGAAGCGCTCGAGCAGCTGCGCGCGCTCGAGGACGGCATGCGCATCGACGTGACCATCGTTGACAGCGTTCCGGTCGAGGTCAATACTCCCGAGGATCTCGAGCGCGCCCGCCGTCTGCTTGCCGGCACAGGGCGCCTTTGAGTTTCTGGCCCCCACCGCACCCTGGCCCCGCATCGCATGGCCGACCGAAAACTGAAACCACCAGCCGCGGCCAGATCGAAGCGCGCCTCCACTCACGGCGCCAAGACGCTGCTGCGCGTGTCCTACCAGGGTGAGCCCGGGGCCAATTCCCACCTATCGTGCCGCGAGGTGTTTCCCGATCTGGAGGCAGTGCCGTGCGCCACCTTCGAGGACGCGCTGGCGGCAGTAAAGAGCGGGGATGCCCGCTACGCCATGATCCCGATCGAGAATTCCGTGGCCGGGCGGGTGGCGGACATCCACCACCTGCTGCCTGACGCCGGCCTCTCCATCGTCGGCGAGCATTTCCTGCGCGTCCGCCACCAGCTGATGGCGCTGCCGGGCGCGTCGCTGCTGACGGTGAAGCGGGCGCTGTCGCACACGCAGGCGCTCGGCCAATGCCGCAATACGCTGCGCAAGCTGGGCCTGAAACCCATTCCGGAAGCCGATACCGCCGGCTCCGCCCGCATCGTCGCCGAGGCCAACAACCTCGAGCTGGCCGCGATCGCCACCACGCTCGCCGCCGAGATCTACGGCCTCAAGATCCTGATGCACGACATCGAGGACGAGAAGCACAACACCACGCGCTTCGTCGTGCTGGCAAACGAGGCCATCCATGCCAAGCCCGGCGACGACCCGATCGTCACCACCTTCATCTTCCGCGTGCGCAACGTGCCGGCCGCGCTCTACAAGGCGATGGGCGGCTTTGCCACCAACGGCGTCAACATGACCAAGCTCGAGAGCTATCAACTCGACGGCCGCTTCGTCGCCACCATGTTCTACGCCGACATCGAGGGCCACCCGGACGACCCGGCGGTGGCGCGCGCACTGGAGGAGCTGTCGTTCTTCTCCACCGAGCTCAAGATCCTCGGCGCCTACAAGGCGAGCCCCTACCGGGCCGAGGCGAACAAGCCGAGCGAAGGGGCTTGAGGGGCTTGCTGCGCGCTGTCATCCCGGAATTTCGCGTCAGCGCGTAGGTTCAACTCCGGCGAAGGCCGGAGGCAGACCCAACACCCATGTCGTCGGCTGCTTGGCTTTGGGTCATCCCCCGGCCTTCGCCGGGCTCGACCCAACGAAATGCGACCCCTCAGTGCTTGGTGCCGCCGGCCGGCATGTCGCCAACATGGTCGCCGCCTCCGGCAAGTCTGATGGCTTCCGGGCCGGCAGCCGCAGGCTGCAGGGGCTCCTGCATTTTCTGCTGGAAGCGGCGGTAGCTGATCGGTACCGCGGCCAGGTAGAGCAGCGTGCCTACCGTCAGGGTGCCGTAGGGGTAGGTGACCAGCAGGGCGACCAGCGCGCCAACGCCGACGAACATCGGTAGCACGTACTCGCGCGAGATCCGCTCGCCCAGGAGCTTGCCCGAGAAGGTGGGGATGGTCGAGATCAGCAGCGCCGCCATCGCCGCCATGTAGAGGGCGATGAGCCAGGGCCAGACGCGCACGTCGAAGATGCCGAGGCCATCGAGGTAGAGCGGCAGCAGCACCGTGATGGCCCCGGCTGGCGCCGGCATGCCGGTGAAATACTCCGATTGCCACTTCGGCTTCTCCACGTCGATCATGGTGTTGAAGCGGGCGAGCCGCAAGCCGGTGGCCAAAGCGAACACCAGCGCCACGATCCAGCCGAAGCCGCGCGGCAAGCCGCCGAGGCCCCAGATGAACACGATCATTGCCGGGGCGACGCCGAAGTTCACAAAGTCGGCCAGGCTGTCGAGCTCGGCCCCGAACTTGGACTGGGCTTTCAGCGCCCGCGCCAGCCGCCCGTCGACGCCGTCGAGCAGAGCAGCGATGACGACCAGCGCGATGGCGAGCTCATAGCGCAGCTCGACCGCCATGCGGATGGCGGTGAGACCGGCGCAGAGGCTCAGCAGCGTGAAGATGTTCGGCACCAGCAGGCGAAGCGGGATCTTGTTGTGGCGAAAAAGCAGGCGCCGGCGGCGGCGGCGCTCGTCGTCTTCCAGTCTCGGCAGCAGATCGTCCATGGCTATCCTCGGGTTCGATGCACTCTGCCGGCTACTGCGCGCGGGCCTCGCGCTCGGGTTCCGCCGACTTGAGATCGGCGATCACGGTCTCGCCGCCGACGGCGCGCTGGCCGACCGCGACCAGGGCGCCGCGTCCGGGCGGCAAATAGAGATCGACGCGCGAGCCGAAGCGGATGAGGCCCACGCGCTCGCCCACGCCCACGCTAGCGCCCTCCTCAACGAACGTCACGATGCGCCGTGCGATCAGGCCGGCAATCTGCACCATGGCGATCTCCTCGGCGCCGGCGGTGGCGATGACGATGGCGCGGCGCTCGTTCTCCTCGCTGGCCTTGTCGACGGCGGCGTTGAGAAAGCTGCCCGGCACATAGATCGAGCGCGTGATGCGGCCGGCCACCGGCGACCGGTTGATGTGTACGTCGAAGACGGAAAGGAAGATTGAGACCCGCACCCGCCGGGTGTCGCCGAGACCGAGCTCGGGGGAGGGGTGCACCGGCTCGATGGCGCAGATGCGCCCGTCGGCGGGGGCGACGACGAGGCCCTCGCGCAGCGGCGTGACGCGGGCAGGATCGCGGAAGAAGTAGGCGATCCACGCCGTGACCAGCACGGCGAGCCAGGCCAGCGGCGGCCACAGCAGGAACAGGAGCAGCGAGACGCCGACGCCGATGGCCAGGAACTTGTAGCCATCGCTGTGAACGGGCGCGATGCTGTCCGTGACGGTGTCGAACAGGCTATGGCGCTCGGACACGTGACCTCCCGAGCCTGAGCCCGCGGCTCACCCGTGTCACTGTACCGGCACGGCGACAAACCGCAGATCGCCCTTGCCGTCCTCGAGGCGCAACAGTACGGCCTTGCGGCCCGCTTTCTTCACCTTGTCGACGCTCTTGGTAATGTCGTCGACGGAGGCTACCGCCTCCTGCGCCACCTCCACGATCACATCGCCGACCTTGACGCCCTTCTCGGCGGCCGGGCTCGCGGGGTCGATCTCGAGCACGATCACGCCTTTGACGTCCTTGCCGATGCCATGCTTGGCGCGCAGATCGTCGTTGAGCGGGGCGAGCACCAGGCCGATGAGCGAGGAGCGCCCGGGGACGGCCCTGCCGCTGTCCTTGTCGCGATCCTTGCCCTTGCTTCTGCCCTTGGACGGCTCCTTGGCCGCTGTCTTGACAGGCTCGCTCTCCTCCGCCAGCCGACCGACGGCCACCTTCAGGGTCATCTTCTGGCCCTTGCGCAAGAGCTCGATGTCGACGTCCTTGCCGATGGGCGTCTGGGCGACGAGGCGGGGCAGGCCGCGCATGGACGAGACGTCCTTGCCGTCGAACTTCAAGATGACGTCGCCGTCCTGCAGGCCGGCCTTGGCGGCGGGGCTGCCGGGGGTGACGCTCGATATCAGCGCGCCGTGGTTGTCCTTCACGCCGTAAGCCTCGGCCATGTCCTCGGTGATGGTCTGGATCTTGACCCCGAGCCAGCCGCGGCGCGTCTCGCCGTACTGGCGCAGCTGATCGACGACGACTGTGGCGGTGTCCGACGGCACGGCGAAGCCGATGCCGATCGAGCCGCCGGTCGGCGAGATGATCGCCGTGTTCACGCCGATGACCTCGCCGTCCATGTTGAACAGCGGGCCGCCCGAGTTGCCCTTGTTGATGGCGGCGTCCGTCTGCAAGTAGTCGTCGTAGGGGCCGGAATTGATGTCGCGCTGCTTGGCGGAAATGATGCCGACCGTCACCGAGCCGCCCAGCCCGAACGGGTTGCCGATGGCCATCACCCAGTCGCCGACCTTCATCTTGGTCGACGAGCCGAACGGCACGGCGGGCAGCGTCTTTTTCGGCGTCACCTTGAGCACGGCCAGATCGGTCTTGGTGTCCTTGCCCAGCACCTTGTCGACCTTGAGCTTGGAGCCGTCGTTGAAGTTGACGATGATCTCGTCGGCGCCTTCGATCACGTGGTTGTTGGTGACGACGATGCCTTCCTTGCCGTCGACCACGAAGCCGGAGCCGAGCGAGGAGATCTTGCGGTCCGCGGGCGAGCGGCCGCCCTTGCGGTTGAAGAAGTCCTCGAAGAACTCCTCGAAGGGGGCGCCCTTGGGCACGCGCGGCAGCGGCACGCCCTCCGGCCCCTTCAAGGTCTGGCTGGTCGAGATGTTGACCACTGCATCGATCAGCTTCTCCGCCACCGGAGCCACGCTGGTAGGACCGCGCGTCTGCGAGCTCGCGGGTGCCAGCATCAGCAGCAGGGCGGCTGCGCCGAAGCCGGCGCGCTTGACGAGCCGTTCGCCCGCCGGCGGACGCGCCGCAGGACGCTTCTCCAGGAGAGATTTGAGGGGGGTCTCGGGGGGCGTGTGGGAATGAACGGGCCCGCTCATGGGCATCTCTCCTAATCCAGGCCAGATTCTAGCGATGACAGCACCACAGTTGTCAAACGGCTCCGCTTCAGCCACGCACCAGCCACACGATCGCGAACCCGGCGGCGATCGCGGCGGCCCCCGCGGCCCGCAGCGTGGGCTCGGGCATGTGCGCTGCTGCCGCCAGAAGCTTGAGGCCCAGCTGCGGCGCGGCCGCCCAGAGCAGACCCTCGATCACCATCACGAGCCCGATCGCAACGACAAGATCGCTCATCGCTTCGGTTGACCGCTCGGCTGGCTGCCGGCGTTGTTGCCGCTCGGATTGGTGAAATACTTGAAGAACTCGCTGTCCGGCGACAGCAGCATGCGCGTATCACCCGCCTTGAAGCCGTGCTCGTAGGCCTGCATCGACCGATAGAAGCCGAAGAAGTCGGGATCGCGGCCGAACGCGTCGGCGAAGATGCGATTGCGCTCGGCATCGCCCTCGCCGCGGGTGCGCTCGCCCTCGCGCGTGGCATCGGCCTTGATGATCGTCACCTGGCGGTCGGCATCGGCGCGGATGCGATTGCCTTGGGCCGAACCTTCGGCGCGAAACTCGGCCGCCTCGCGCTGGCGCTCGGCGCGCATGCGATCGAAGATGTTCTTGGAGTTCTGCTCGGGCAGGTCCGCGCGCTTGATGCGAACGTCGACCACCTCGAGGCCGAATTCCTTGCCCTCCTCGTTGACCTGCTGGGCGATGCGCTTCATCAGCGCCTCGCGCTTGTCGCGCACTAGGTCCTGGAAGCTGGAGCCGCCCAGCACGCGGCGCAGCGACGACTCGATGATGGGTCCGAGCCGCGAGCGCACCATGCGCTCGTCCCGGACCGATTGGTAGAACAGCAGAGGATTGATGATGCGGTAGCGCGCGAAGGCGTCGACCACCAGGCGCTTCTGGTCCGACGCCGTCACCTCCTGCGGCGCAGTGTCGAGATCGAGGATGCGCTTGTCGAAGTAGTCGACCGTCTGCACCACCGGGATCTTCCAGAACAGGCCCGGATCGTTGATGATTTTCACCGGCTTGCCGAACTCGAGCACGATCGCCTGCTCGTTCACGTGCACGATGAACAGCGCAAAGTAGGCGACGGCGGCGACGGCGCCGAAGATCACCACGAGGGCCGCTAGCAGGGCGCGTACCATCTCAGTTGCCCCCTTCGCGCTTTTTCTGCAACTGGTCGAGCGGCAGGTAGGGCACCACACTTTGTCCGGACTTGCTGTCTATGATGATCTTGTCGGTGCCGCCGAGCACGCGCTCCATGGTCTCGAGATACATGCGCTTGCGGGTCACCTCCGGCGCTTTCTTATATTCCTCGTAGACCTTGAGGAAGCGCGCCGTCTGGCCGTTGGCCTCGGCGACGGTCTGCTCCTTGTAGGCCCGCGCGCCCTGCAGGATGCGCTCGGCCTCGCCGCGCGCTTCCGGAACCACGCGGTTGGCATAAGCGAACGCCTCGTTCTGCAACCGCTCCTGGTCTGCGCGTGCAGCCTGCACATCGCGGAAGGCGTCGATCACCTGCGTCGGCGGGTCGACCTTCTGCAGCTGCACCTGGTCGATGCGGATGCCGGCCTGGTAGTGGTCGAGCACGTCCTGCATCAGCTTCTGCACGGCCTGCTCGGTTTTCTGGCGCGCCTCCGTCAGGATCGGCTGGATGTTGGATTGCCCGACGATCTCGCGCATGGCGCTTTCGGCCACTTCCTTGACGGTGACCTCCGGGTTCTGGATCTTGAAGAGGTAGTGCTGGGCGTCCTTGATGCGCCAGAAGACGACGAAATCGACGTCGACGATGTTCTCGTCGCCGGTCAGCATCAGGCTTTCCTCGGGCACATCACGGACGCCGCCGGCCAAGCCGCGCGTGCCGACGCCCGAGCGCATGCCGACCTCGATGATGTTCTGCCGCGTCACCTTGGGCAGGCGCACCTCCTCGATCGGATAGGGCAGGCGGAAGTGCAGGCCCGGCGGCTCGCTGCGGGTCGGCTTGCCGAATTGCATGACGACGCCCAGCTCGTCGGGGTTGACGCGGAAGGTGAAGGCGTAAAAGGCGATGATGGCCGCCAGCACCACGGCCAGCAGGAAGATGAACGAGCCGGGCAAGCCTGCGCCGCCAGGCATGACCTGTTTGAGCTTGTCCTGGCTGCGCTTCAGCAGCTCTTCGAGATCCGGCTGGTGCTGAGGGCCGCCGGAGGGCCCTTGGCCCCATGGGCCGCCGCCTCGGCGACCGCCCCCACTCTGATTACTCCAGGGCATGACGTGAGCCTCTCCGGTGTCGCGCGGCGGGTTGCACGCTGCCGGCGCCGGCCCGGCGACGAGCCGGGATCCGCGCCTGCCACAAGTCGCATGCTGCCAGGGAATCCGCCTGCTTTTTGTTGCTTATAGGGCACCCTCCAGGTGCGCGCAAATGAAGCTGCGTGGTTGGGTTATATGGGGTGCAGAGCGCTCCACAACCATATCTGGCGCGATCAGTCTTGCCGATCCAACACGATGAAATCGGCTGGATATTGGTCTTGAGGGCCCTGCGGCATCGGCTCCCGGGCCACCTCCCGCCAGGCGCGCGGATCGGGCAGGTCGAGGCGGGTGTCGCCAGCCGGGGCGGCGTGCACGAGGGTGAGATAGATTCGGGTGGCGTGGGGGAGGGTAGCGCGGAAGATCTCCTCCCCGCCAGTGATCACGACCTCGTCGGCGCCCCGCCTGGCCGCCAGCTCGCGCCCGAGCGCGATGGCATCCTCGACCGAACCGGCAACGCGCACGCCAGGGGGGCCGAAGTCTTGCCGGCGCGTCACGACGATGCTGTCGCGGCCGTCGAGCGGCTTGCCGATCGAGTCGTAGGTCTTGCGGCCCATGATCATCGGCTTGCCGAGGGTGAGCTTGCGGAAGCGCTTGAGGTCGGTCGGCAGCCGCCAGGGCAGCTGGCCATTGCGGCCGATGATGCCGTTCTCGGCGACGGCAACGACGAAGGCGATTCGCGGCTTGCCGCTCACTTTGCCACCGCTGCCTTGATGTGCGGGTGCGGGTCATAGCCCGACAGCGAAACGTCCTCGTAGCGGAAGTCGAAGATCGAGCGCACCGCGGGGTTGATCTCGATCCGCGGCAGTGGGCGCGGTGCGCGCGCGAGCTGCAGATCAGCCTGCTGCAGGTGGTTCAGGTAGAGGTGGGCATCGCCGAAGGCGTGGATGAACTCGCCGGGCTCGAGGCCCGTCACCTGCGCCAGCATCAGGGTGAGCAGGGCGTAGCTGGCGATGTTGAACGGCACGCCGAGGAATAGGTCGGCCGAGCGCTGGTAGAGCTGGCAAGAGAGCCGGCCATCGGCGACGTAGAACTGGAACAGGCAGTGGCAGGGCGCCAGCGCCATGTCGGGGAGGTCGGCCGGATTCCAGGCCGTGACGATCATGCGCCGGCTGTCCGGGTTGGTCTGGAGCGTCTCCACCACCTCGGCGATCTGGTCGATGGTGCGCCCGTCGGGGCAGGCCCAGGAGCGCCATTGCTGGCCGTAGACGGGGCCGAGGTCGCCGTTCTCGTCGGCCCACGCGTCCCAGATCGAGACGCCGTGCGCGTTCAGATACTTGGTGTTGGTGTCGCCGGCGAGGAACCAGATGAGCTCGTGGATGATCGACTTGACGTGCACCTTCTTGGTGGTGACGAGGGGGAAACCCTGGGCCAGATCGAAGCGCATCTGGTGGCCGAACACGCTGAGCGTGCCGGTGCCCGTCCGATCGGCCTTGCGCACGCCCTCGTCGCGTACGCGGCGCATGAGATCGAGGTACTGCTGCATGGGTCTTAGATAGTGCGATTCCCCACGGGCGCCGAATTCACGTCGGCAGCGGAACGTGCCGGAGCGCCACGATGATGAAGGAGTTGTAGAGCGCATGGCAGAAGATGGCGACCCGCAGGCTGCCCGTGCGCCACAGCAGCCATGAGAAGAATAGGCCGATCAGGAACACCTCGACGATGCCGGCGAGCGAGTAGCCGGCATGCAACGCCGTCCACAGGGCCGTGGTGATCAGCGCAGCCCCGGAGAATCCGAACCTGGAGCGGGCGAGAGCCGAGAGCAGGAAGCCGCGAAACAACAGCTCCTCCGACAGCGGCGCGCCGACGCCCACCACCAGCAGGGCGAGCACCCATTGCTCGCCGAACAGCTGCACGAAGGGGCGCAGGTCGGCGTACATGTCCTGCTGGAGATACTCATATTGAACAACGCTCACCACACCCTGCAGGAGCACCATCAGCAACACGGCCTTGACATAGACGGTCGGCGG
>Ga0209726_10003788_pt1 | contig 20077 bp, 33 predicted proteins | sample Subgrocontami54m_FD_187453 | JGI IMG/M metagenome (GOLD analysis project Ga0209726, IMG submission 187453) | Subsurface groundwater microbial communities from S. Glens Falls, New York, USA - GMW46 contaminated, 5.4 m (SPAdes) (version 3) | ecosystem: Environmental > Aquatic > Deep subsurface >... | reverse complement strand
TAGTGAGCTAATAATCGTAAAAATCAGAAATTTAGCCTGTTGAAAGACGGCTAAATTTCAATAATCCTCTTGTTTTTGCTTTGACAAAAACAAGCTATTGTTCAATCAACTGCAGTCTTCGATAGATATTTAAACGTCTTCGAAGTGATTAAAACATGGAAAGATTACATCCTGGAGCCAAATGGCAGTTTCGTGTTAGTGGATATTTTCTCTTTGGCTTTCTTGGGATATTTTTTGGAATATGGGTAACTGTTCCATTAGCGGGATTTCTTTTTACTCTTGCTGGAATCTCTGCTAGTTCAACTATGGCAATTATTCTTCTTTCTATTTTAGGTTACATATTATTAGTTATTGTTGCGAGTGAAATTTACGCAAGAATGTCATACAATCGATGGTTCTATGAATTTAACGATGATGGCTTAAAGCTAGAAAGAGGAATTATTTGGAAGAGATATAGCAATGTTCCATATGAAAGAATACAAAATGTTGATGTGCATAGAGGCATAATTGCTAGAATGTTTGGATTTTCAAGCCTTATGATACAAACTGCAGGTTATTCTGCACAACCTCGCGCGGAAGGATATATTCCTGCGGTAGAGAGTAGTCAAGCTGAACAGTTTAGAACGTTTGTGATGAAGAAGATTACAAGGAGAAAATAAAATGAATCAATTGCATCTAGGCGCAAGGTGGGTCTTTAGATTAAACGCCTACTCTCATTTTGGATTTATATTCCTTATTTTATTCTATGTTTTAATATTTAGAATTGTAGGGAAAAATTTTTATTCATCCATATTACAGAACTCTCTAGGATTAGTACTTCTAATAATTGGGTTACTTTGTTTAATTATATTAATTGCTGAGATTTACGCAAGAATGTCATACAATCGTTTCTTATATGAAATAACTAATGATGGAATTAAGATTGAGCAGGGAATTATATGGAAGAAATATTCTTCTATTCCTTATGAACGTGTTCAAAATGTAGATATACAAAGAGGCATAATTGCTAGAATGTTTGGATTTTCAACAGTTCAAATTGAAACGGCTGGTCAATCTGGGGCTGGCGGTCATTATGGACTTAAGTTCGGAAGAAGAGGTAATAGGAGGTACAAGAGCGAGGGATATATACCAGCCGTAGATATAAATGGTGCAGAACAAATTAGAACTTTTGTAATGAAAAAGATTAAGCAAACTCATAAGGATTCTGGTTTGTAACTATCATTTCTAATCTTACAAATATATACCCAAAACATTTTTTATAATTATCTGGAGCTATTGACCTTTTAGTCAATAGCTTCGTGGGAAAATAAGTTATTCGTTTTAAGATAGGGGACAAAATGTCCGCTATCTTTATAAGATAGGTCATAAAAGTGTAACGGTCAGTAAAATTGAGCTCCTGATTAATTTGTGTAAATAAGATTGTCTTTAGTAACTTTTTTTAATGAGCATTTTTAGGATGGTAAGAAGTTTTAAATAATTAGTAATACTTTATAAAACATGGTAAAAAAAACATTAAACTCAAAAGAAATAATTAAGAAAATTGAAGAAAAAAGTAGAGATATTAAGAAATATAATGTTAAAAAAATAGGGCTTTTTGGATCCTTTGTCAAAAATAAACAGCATAAAAAGAGCGATATTGATATCATAGTTAATTTTGAGAAAGAAACGTTTGATAATTATCTTGATTTATTATTTTTGCTAGAAAAAATGTTTAGAAAAAAAATTGATTTGGTTATAGAAAAAGATCTTCACCCTGAATTAAAATACATCAAAAGAGAGGCTAAATATGCCAGATTATAAACTTTATTTGAAAGAAGTTATTTCAATGATAGAAAAGATTGAAAATTCAATTATTAGTAAATCTCTTGAGGATTTTGTAGATAATTCTAATCTTTTTGATGCAACTCTTATGAGACTTCATTTTATTGGAGAAACAATAAAATCTGTTCCTTTTTCTTTAAAGAAAAATTATAAGAAAGTCCGGTGGAGAAAATTTGCAAGGTTAAGAAATATTATTGGGCATAGATATTCAAATGTAAACAAAAATATAATTTGGGATGTATTAAAAGCTCTCTCTGAATTAAAAGTACAAATAAAAGAGATTTTAGAAAATGAAGGAAGTTAAATGTTGCAGGGATGGAACGAGTGCGGTGTTTGAAAAATAAATTACTTCTTTCGCCAAAAGAAACCGGCTTTACTTTCTAATCTTTCGATTTTATTTTCTAGTTGAAGCTCCATTAGGATTCTATAAAGTGCGTGCCAATTTATTATCTTATCAGCCTTCTTTTGTAATTCTTCTAAAACCTCGTTTGTACTTTTTATCTCTGTTTTTGAAAGGACTTGTAAAATCATCTCATTGTATTTACTCATACAAAGATTTATACTAAAACCTTCATAGTGCAATATCCAAATGTTTGTAAAAACATAAAAAAGTTTAAAAAGTTATTTTTCTTCTAAAAAAGGTGAAAACAGTATGGGATAATTTTTGGAAAGAGAAAGGTAAGAGTATGGAATGGAGTCAAAAAGATGTTTTATACTCCGAAGGTATGAGTGAACTATCTAATAAAATCTTAAATCATTTAAATAAAGATACTTTAAAAGAAGTGTCTTTATTAGAGCTTGGTGCAGGCATGGGTATTACTTCTTTATTTTTTGGGTATAAGGGTGCAGATGTGACTTTGTTAGATATGTCTAAAGAGGCAAAACCTTTAGCAAAAGAATATTGGAGAAAGCATGCCAAACATAATTATATTATCGCAGATTTATTTACCTTTAAATCAAAAGAAAAATATGATATAGGGGTTACCTAATAATAAATTAGTCATTTAGATATTGTATAATTCCATTCTGGATGAGAATGGTGATAGTGTATCTTAATTTTTTCCATTACTTCATCAGAAAATTTTTTCCCTTTTTCATATTTATTCCTATCAAGTCGTGCGTAAATTTTCAATCCTTTTTCAGTAGTTGTATTCTTTATGAAGTTGATTATGACTTCATAATCTGTAAGGGGCTCTCCTTTCCAATTCATACTAATAAATGAAAACATGCGATGTTCTATTTTATTCCATTTACTTGTAGCTGGAGGGAAATGAAGAACAGTTATGTTTAGCCCAGTTTCTCTGCTGAATTTATTTAGAAAATATTTCCATCCTCTATTTCGATATCCATTACTTCCTCCTGAATCTGCGGTAATTAGCAGTTCTTTTGCTTTTGGATAATGTTTTTTCCCAAGTTGTTTCCACCATTGTCTGATGCTTTCAACAGCAAATTCAGAAGTATCGCTGCTGATTCCTATATTAACAAATCCTTTATTAAGATTTATATCATAAGCCCCATAAGGAACTACTTTGCCTTTTGAAAAACTTGGAAAATCATATGCATTAACATGTTTTGCTTGCCCTTCTTTATTCCAAATTCTTCCTGAATTTTTGAAATTGCCGACGAGCTCTTTCTTTTTTGCATCAACTGAGATTACTGGTTGTTTTTTATCCAAAAATATATCTACTTGATCATTAATGTAACAAAATTGTTCGTCTCTATCTGGATGTGATCTTCCTTCGTACATTTTTTTGTTAGCTTGCAGAGAATATTTATCTTCCTTGAGCATTCTCCCAACTGTATCTTCACAAATAGAATGTCCTTTTGATTTTAAACTCTTTGCTATGGAATAAGTGGACTTATGAGTCCATTTAACATTTTTCATAGGATTTCCAGCAGTATTGCCATCCATTATAGTTTCTATCTCTTTTTTTATTTTGGGACTTGCCTCTTCAACTTTTTTTCTTCCCCCGCCTTTCTTTCTTAGTCTAGATGGTTTTTCTAGTTTGCCTAATTTAATTTCGGTAACTCCTTTTCTAATAGTGTCTCTAGACATGCCAGTTGCATTACGTATTTTTGAAATGCCACCATGACCAATTTCGATAGCTTTTATTCCAGCACTTCTCCTCCTTTGAACTTCATCCATGCCTTTTAGAAGAGCTATCCATTTTTTAGAAATTTGATCTAAAACCATTCATAATAATAGTATTAATACTTTATAAAACTGACTATGTTATTAATAGGCAAAGCCTAAGTGATATTTTTTACTAACTGTTACACTTTGTTTTACTATCTTATAAAGATGTCGGACATTCTGTCCACTATCTTAAAATTCAGAGAATTCTCTTTTGACTGATAACATATCATCGCAAACACTCCACAGATTATTTGAAAAAAGAGTTGGATAAAATATAGATTGCCCCACGTATAAACCATAAAGAAACTATTCCTGTCAAGCCACCTACAATTAAGTTAGCAATTCCCAGATTAAAATTTTTCTTATTTTTTATTAAAATTATACCTTTTACAATTGATTTTTTATTGGCAAAGTAACTGGTTTGGAGGTATTTCCATCTCTATCACTAGCAATAACTGTTATCTTTTCTTTTCCTTTAAGAAGAAAATCATAAACCTCAAAAGTTGATCTGTCTAAAAATGAACTTTCATATAATAATGGGGAGCCATGTAATCCTTTTGGAGCATCAAAATCAAATTCTACATAAACATCCAATCCTCTAATATCATTATCTCTAAATGTTACTAAGTTGCCAGAGGCACTATAAAACTCAGGAGGCCATTTTGATTTATCTCCAGTACTATTCATAAGCAAAGTGCTTGCAACTCCCAGACCATATGTTAATGCACCGGTTAATACATAACTTAAAATCCTTGTTCTATTATTTTTCCTTTCTTCCATTGCTTATAATATTATTTAGACATTATAAATATTATTGCATTCTAAGATACTCCTTAATTTTTGGGATATGTTAATCTTATAGGCTCAACAATTTATACTTTTCTCCTAAATTTATTTTTATCCCTGCTCTTTCAGCACAAATGAAGTTTTAGAAAGATTACTTCTCAAACACCGCACTCGTTCCATCCCTATAACGTTTAACTTCCTTCATCTTTCCTTTAAGCTTTGATTCAACAAATTCACTAATCTTTTCAATTATATCGACTGTTTTATTAATTTCTTTTGTAGTCGATTTCTTACCCCTCCCTGTTTGAACATTAATTATAATTTTCATAATAAAAAATGATTCAATTAATCTAAGACTTTTTAGGGGAAGACTTTAAACTAGCTAAAAAATTTAATTAAAGAAAGATCACTAACTGTAACACTTTGTTGGCATATCTAAGAATTGGCAACGAAAGATTTATAAGGTAAGAAAATTCTTACATGAGTATGGAAATTAAAACAGTTAGAGTATCGGAGAAGGGACAAATAGCAATACCAACATCAATGAGAGAAAATGTAGGGATTGAACAGGGAGATGATTTAATATTAGTTGAAACAAAAGGAAAAATTTTAATTGAAAAAGCAGATAGAGTTTCTAAATCTATGAAAGATGATTTTGAGGACATTTTAAAATATAATGAAGATTCTTTAAAAGAAGTCTGGGATAATAAAGAGGACGATATCTGGGCTTCTTATCTAAGAAAATAACATGATATTCCAACAAAAAGAGTTAGTTTTATTGCCTTATCCATTTAGTGATCAAGGAGGAAGCAAGGTCAGACCAGCCATAATAGTTTCAAATGATAATTTCAATAAAAGGTGTGAAGATTGTGTATTGGTTCCTCTAACAACCGTGATAAAAGATGAGCCTTTCTCTTTAATGTTAAATCAAGATAACTTAGAATCTGGAAAATTGTTAAAACAAAGCAGAATTAGAATTGATAAAATCTTTACAATTAGGAAAGGTCTTATTATTATGAAAATAGGAAAAATTAATGATAAAACTATTGAAAAGATTAAGTTTGAAATAAGCAAGGTTTTCTAGGAAAATAAATTTCTACTAACTGTTACACTTTTATGACCTATCTTATAAAGATATTGGACATTGTGTCCACTATCTTAAAACTACAAATAGAAAGATTTATAAGGTAAGAGAATCTTACTAGAGCATGGAAATTGAATTAACTAAAGTTAGCAGTAAAGGGCAGGTCGTAATACCTCAAAAAGTAAGGGAAATGCTCAAAATAGAAGAAGGACAAACTCTTGCAGTTTCAGCAGAGAAAGATTTAGTTGTCTTAAAGAAAGTAAGTAATCTTTTAGAAGAAGATTTGGAAACCATAGAAGAAATAAAAGAGGCATGGAAAGAAATCGAAGCTGGCAAATATAAGAAGCTAACTAGTGAAGAATTCTTAAAAGAAATAGAAAAATGGTAGATGTTATCTATACAGAAAAATTTGAGCGAGAATTTAAGAAAGCGGATTTTTCTATAAAAGAAAAAATCAGGAAACAAATAAAGAAAATTATTGAAAATCCAGAAATAGGCAAACCTTTAAGATATAATTTAAAAGGTGAAAGAACAATTTATGTTAAACCTTTTAGACTCATCTACTCTTTTTCAAATAATACTGTTTATTTTTTAAGATTTGAACATAGAAAAGAAGTTTATTATTAAGTATAAACGAACTTTTTTAGTATGGCGGCCATTTTAGGCCAGTATCTTAAAAAGATAGCGGACATTTCATCTCTGTTTTTAGGTTAGCAGAAATGTTTATATAGTATAATTATATTGTTTATACATGATAGAAATAAGAACTAAATTAAGAAAATGGGGAAATAGCTTTGGGGTGGTGGTACCACAAAAGGCCATTATAGACGAGGATGCTAAAGAGGGAGATGAGATAACAATTTTATTTAAAAAACGTAAACCTAATTTAAGAAAACTTTATGGGGCTCACAGATTCAATAAACCGGTAGAACAATTGATGAAGGAAATGGATGAGGACCTTTATGACATCTAATGAGACTTTTCTTTATGATACCTATGCATTAATTGAATTATTAAATAAAAATAAGCATTATGAAAATTATGCGGATAAGGACATTGTAATAAATGAGTTTGTTTATGCGGAATTTTGTTATCAGATGCATGTTTTGAATGTAGTTAATCCCCAGCAATATTTGGATGAAGTTAAGCCCGCAGTAATAAAACCAACGCTGGAAACTATTAAAAAAGCAATGGATTTTAGATATAAAAATAAAAAACAGAAAATGTCTATGGCTGATTGTATATCTTATATAATGGCTCAGGAGCTAGGAATTAAATTTTTAACAGGGGATAAGGAATTTGAGAATGTTGAGGGTGTTGAGTTTGTAAAGAAATAAATTTATTCAAAAATTTCAATATCATCGCCGATTAATTTATTTTCTTGTTTATATTGATTTCTGTTAGAATCTGTTTTTGCCTTTTCTTGCTTGTCTTCTTGTTTTTTAACTTCTTCCTTAATGTTTTTTAATGTTACTTCTTTGCTAAAATCTTTTTTATCTTTTCTTAGGTTCAAGTTCAGGGCTGTCTGAATTTTATTAATTAGAATGAAATCTGGACTTGGTAATAGGCCGTTTTCTAGAAGTTTGATTGAATCTTCGTCTGCACCAACTAATTTTCCTAGATGTTTTCTTGTCAAGCCTTTTGTTCTTCTTGCTCTGGCTATTTCCCAATTAAAATTAGGTACAAACTCTGATATTACCTGCTTTTCTTTCCAGCCCGTAGGTTTTCTTAAATAATCTAAGAGGCGCTTGCTTCTTTCGTCTCTGAATTCTTTTTGGATAGTTTTTTTAGCTCCTTGTGAAATTACTTTTTCTTGTGAAGGAGTTAAACGGGATTTTCTTAATATTGGGAGGCCTTCACGTTTGGCGTAAGATTCAGAAACTCGGACAATCTTTCCTTCCTCTATTGCTTCTACAATGTCTTGATCTTGAGATTGAAAATCCATAAGAAAATACAAAAGTCTGGGTTTTTAATGTTTGTTGTTGTGTGGTTCGGTATGTTTTTAAGGGTAATTTTTCTGTAATTGGTGTTAGCAACTATAACCCTGTGATTAAGTATATATGATAAACAAATGTACCAATGCAAAAGATGTAGTTTATTAAAGTCTGGAAATCAAGTTCTTTAGAGCATTGAGAAAATTAAGCTATTTATTCGTTGTAAATTGAAGAAGTCTTCTCGTGATTTTGTAAGGATAATCAGATAATGTTGTGGATTTATGATTTAAGAAGCAAAGATTTATATACATATTACCACATTTGTATACAATAGCAAAATGGAAGAAACAATATCTGTTAGGATACCAAGAGAAGAGCTGAAAATGATAGATGAAGCCTCAATATTCGTAAAAAGAAAAAGGTCTGATGTGTTAAGAGAAATATTGGGGTTAGGAGTAAAACAAATGATGTTGGAGATTGCTTTAAACAAGTTTCAGAAAAACGAAGCTACGGCTTGGAAAGCGGCTAGATTGGCAGGTATTCCTTTAACGCAATTTTTAGACATTCTTGCCGAAAGGAAAATAAATTTCCATTATACTCTTGACGATTTAAAAGAGGATACTGAAGATTTAATATGATAGTTAATTCTTCAACATTGATTATTTTTGCAAAAGTAAATAAGTTAGAATTGTTAGAAAAATTATTTGGATCAATTTATATAACTAAAGAGATTTATAGAGAAACAGTGGATGAAGGAAGAGATGTAAATGCTCCTGATGCACAAATAATAAAAAATTTTATTGATGATGAAAAGATTAATATTTTATCTTTAAATGAAGAATATGAAGCATTTTCAAAGAAATTATTAAAAATATACCCTCAATTAGACATGGGAGAAAGTGAAGCTATATCTTTATGTTTACAAGAAAAAAAGAATATTTTAGTCATGGATGAACATGAAGGAAGAAAAGTAGCTAAATTCTATGGAATAAGGCCAATTGGGTCACTAAGGGTCTTGCTTCAAGCAAATAATAAAAATTATATTAATGAAAATGAATTAAGAAAGATAATTGAAGAAATGATTAAGCATAAGTTTAGGTTGGGGGGAGAGATTATTAATGAATTTTGGAATATTTTTGAAAAGATTAAGAAAGGGAAGAAAGGATAGAGGTTTTTTGTGGTGAAGGAGTTAGTTTTTAAAGACAGTTTTCTTTAATTTTTAGATGAAAAAAACAGTTATCTGGATAATTATAATATTAGCTTTGACAATAATAGTTGGGATTTTCTTTTATAAAAATTATTCTAATACTGTTACTGAAAATGAAATGCCTCTGGAAAGATTGATTGAGATTGTTAAACCTAAAATAAATGTTTATTGTGATAATCTCGAATCTGTAGCATCAACTAAATATAATTCTGGAGATGATAAATATTGCCCAACTTGTAGAAATGTTAATGATACTAAATATTATCTTTATAGAGAAGGTGAAAGTTATAAGTTAAATACAACAATAAACTTGATTTTTCATTGGAGAAACGATATGCCAGGACAAACCACGGCTACTTTTTTAATTGATAAAGAAGGCAAGATTACTAAAGACAACATAAAAGAAAGTTTCTGTAAATGATTTTAGAGGTTATTATCTTGATTCAAAAATCGCTTTTTCTAACTTATTGAAAGTGGGAAGTTCTGTAATAACTGTTTTTTCGTCTATAATTATTATCGGGGCTTTTGAGATATTATATTTTTCTTTTACTAAATTTACAGATTCTAGATCGAGATTTGCGGCTATGGGGATTAAAAGGATACGATTTCCGTATTTGTTTTTTATATCTATAAGAACTTTTGAAATTGATGCCTGCTCTGCTTTTGTATTTATATTATCGCTTGCATAATCAAATAAATAAACAATTGTATGGTAGTCTTCGTTGCACTTTTCTTTCATTTCAATAGATTCCATCCATAAAATCATTCTAAGCAGATCATATCTTTTGTGTAGGATTTTTAAAGTGTCTGAAAATTTGCTTTTTGAGTCGTATTCTTCTAGTTGCCTTGCTTCATCATAAATTTTATCCGCAAACAAGAAAGTACTTTGTTTTGTATCACCACAGCTTATGTTAAACTGATTAATACCCCTGTCTCTTATTTGTTGGTCTAAGAGATTAATTTCTGAGTTAAGAAGATTAGACTCTATCTTATCTGACCTTGAATTTTCAAGAAAGAAACCCATGAGTAGACCTATTCCAAATATAATTATCGTAAATATTAGTGCCTGCCAAAATGCATGTTTTGTGTTTACCATGTGTATTTTCCTGTTATAAGCTTGTATAATGCAGTGACCATTATAAAAGGATATATTGTTAGGTAGACTATTAAGTAAAACAAGAGGTTAAAAAGATTCTTATTCTTTACTTGAGGTTCATTCATAATAGCTATCACAGTCATGGTAAAACCAGACCCTAAAATGAACATGGCTGCCCCTAGGAAATTTAGAATTGAAGGAGTGAAAGAAAAGTCTTGTAAAGTTAAGATTGCAGTTTGAGCATATATTGAATATTGGGTTGAAAGGTAATAATATAAAATCTTTCTTATAAATAAGTAAGTAAACATTCCTAATCCGAATAAACCCAAAAAAAGAGAAAGGCTAAAATAAGGTATAATAAAGGCTCCCAGCATGCCTTTTTTAAATATGTATTTTTTATGTTTTATTATTGATTGTGTGCCTCCTATATTCCATCTTATTCTTTGTTTCCACCACATTCTGAATTTTGAGGGAGTTTCTGAATAGACTTTTGCTGCAAGACACATTCTTGCTTTGTAATCATGTGCAATAAATCTCCAGACTATTTCAATGTCTTGAGTTAGATTTTTAGGATCGAATAAACCTACTTCTATTAGAGTTTTTTTTCTATATAGCGCAAATGGTCCGGGAGTGACGTAGACCGAGTCTATTAAATCAAGGAGTTTTCTTCCGAAAGCTATCACTATATATTCTATAGATTGCAATCTTTGAATAAAAGTTCTTGATCCTTTGGCTAAAACTGCGCATGTTACTGCTGCAACCTTCTTATCTTCTTGAAGAAAACCTATCATTTTTCTTAAAGCATCTGCCTGTGGAGAAGAATCTGCATCAGTGACTGCAACATATTCATATTTCGCAGCTTTGACTCCAATATTTGTTGGTTCGGCAGCCCCGCCAGAATTTCTTTTATTAATTATTAATCTTACATTCTCGTATTTTTTTGTATATTCTTCAATAATTTTTACAGAATTATCAGTAGACTTATCATCAACTACTATTATTTCAATCATATTTTTTGGGTAATCTAGAAAGAGAAGAGACTCTATTGTTTTTCCTATTGTTTCAGATTCATTATAACAAGGGATTACTATGCTGACTGGTTGCGGCTTGCTCTTAGGATATGAAAAAAGATTTTTTTTATTAGGAATCAATATAAAAACAAATAGGCTTAACATGTATAAGCCTAGGAACATATAAAAAAGAAAAACACCATCTATAAAATTAAGGTTTAGCATCTGTCTTTTCTCCAGTTTCCTGTTCCTCTTTTTCATTAACGTGGAAATAGTCATGGAAGGCTTCTGTTAAGGATAATTCTGAAGTATGGCCTGTTCTTTTTTTATGCAACAGCCCAAGTTCTACAAACTTTTTAATATGGTCGTAGGCTTTGTTGCCTCTGATTTTTATTATTACTGATTGTTTTATCGGTTGTTTGTAAGCAATCATTGCTAAAGTTTCTTGTTCTGCTTTTGAAAATTCTGATGAGCCAGTGGCGAGTTTGTTTACGAGAAATACAAAGTTTTCTGAGACATCCATTTTGTAGGTGTTGTCACGCTTAATTATGGTTATTCCAGAGTCTTTATACTTGTCTTGTAAATCTCCTAGAATCTTTTTTAGTAAAATTGGATTAACATCAGTTAATGCAACAAGCTCTTGAAGAGTCATATATCTGCCGGCGATAAATAAGGCCGCTTCTATTTTTTTTGAGTTTTCTAACTCTATATTTTCATCAATTGCTTCTATGCCTTCTTTTGAGATATTATCTAAATCCATTAATCTATGAAGAGAGAGTGGTTTTAAATATTTGTGGAAAGAGAGTTTAGGGTTTTACTTAATCAAAGCAATAAGCAAACCTTCAATTATAGCTGCAATAATTAAAAGGGGAACTACTATCATTAAAAAGGCATTTGCTGAATCGTAGAATTTCAGTGTTTTTAACAACTCTTGCCCCCATTGTTTTTCGAATATGAATGCAAAAAGCATGAACATAATGAAAATAAAAACTATTGTAAATATGAAAAATAGGATATAGGTTAAGTTTTTGGGCAGCATATTGTTGATACTAGTAAGATTATCTTGGTGATAAATTACGTTTGTTATTGAAAAGAATGCGATCGCTATTATTGGTAAGAAGATTAGGGTTTTATTTTTTCTCCAGAAATATGTGAAATAGGAATCGATAATAGAAAATCCTATTTTTATTCCTAGGCCTATAGAGATGAAAATTGCAGGCAATTCAAATATTCCATGGGGGAGCAATCTCCAAAGAACACCAATGCCTGCTGCTTGGTAGGATCTTGACATTACGTAACCGATTATAGTCCCGTTAGATATGGCAAAGAGTATTGGGCCTATGCCTAGCAAAATGCCTCCTGCTAACGAAACAAATGCGCTTTGAAGATTGTTTTGAAGAATAAAAAAGATTAGTTCTAATGGATTCAAGTTTAATGTTTTGGAAATTATTTCTTTTAATATTTTATCGATAAAAGTTAAATTTTTTGCATTTAGAAAACCAAATATTCCGCTGGCGATAAATAGGAGAATTGCAAGATAAATATAATTCAGGGATTTTTTCAGATAAATTAATGCTTCTTTGAATTGTTTCTTTATATTTAGTTTAGAATTCCTCTTTTCACTTCTCTTTTTCATAGGATTATTTAGGATTTGATGTTTTTAAAGATAAGGCATAACTGTATCTGCTAACAGATATTTGCTTAAAATTTATAGAGCCATATATTTGAAAAATTTATCGTTTTCAACAGATAAATTTTTCTCTAATAGATGTTATCAACTACAATCTCATTATTCATGATGTGCAATGAACTTTTGTGCCAATGTAAAGGATGTAGACTATTAATATATGCCTAGCAAATTAAGGTCTTCAAGGTATAGATAATCCCCATGATTGGGTTACTTTTAGTTGTAAATGTAGAAATACTCGTTATAACTTTATAATCCTATAGTGAAAGACATAAAAAATCTACCAAGCTTTTATGTCTTCCCCTTGATGTCAAAAATCTCTGATTTTTGAGCACACAAGATTTGCAATCAACTTGTTCACGTGAATGCAAATCTTGCTGTAGTCAAGGCACATTTGGTAAATTGCTTGTGTCCTTGACTATAAGCAGCTTGAAGAAATGTTGTTAGGTTTTCCAACTCTTTGTTTTCAGAATCTTCTCTTTGATTTTTTTTGCTTAGAACATCTAATCTTTGTGTTATATCATAAATAACATGTTCTGCAGCTTCTCTTATTTCGTCTTCTGTTCCTTCTAGATTTGGACCGAATGAATGCCTTATTTTGGGATTTAAGAGATCTGTAATTATAATTGAAGCACCTGCCCCCCTCCAGTCTAAATATTGAATAGTTATGGGTCTTTTTAATGAATATCTTTCATTGTTAGGTAATTCAAAAGCTGTATCTTGGGGGATAGTTATAACCCCTTCATATGCTAATGATTTCTTAACCATATAAGTTTGTGGAGATTGTTGTTTTTAAGCATTTATGTTTGTCAAAAGCATTAAATACGTTTGAATCTAAACAATAAAATGGCAGAGATGTTTTATTCAGAGTTTGTTGAGGTATATGAAGAGTTGGCTGCAACGACAAAGAAACTTGAAAAGGCTACGATTATTGCTGGGTTTTTAAGAAAATTAAAAGAAAAAGGGGATGAGGAATGGATTTATCTTTTGAAGGGGAAGGTTGTTGCAGATTATGATGCTAGAGAAATGGGAATATCTGAACAACTTGCGATAAAAGCGATAGGAAAGAGCTTTGGGGTTGGAAATGAGGAAATTGCAAAAAAGTTCAGAAAAATTGGAGATTTGGGAGATATTGCGCGAGAACTTGCAAAAAAGAAAAAGCAGAGCACGTTGTTTAGCAAAAGATTAAGCGTGAAAAAAGTCTTTGATAATCTGAGAAAGGTAATGGGCATTGAAGGGCAGGGTGCTGTTGATATAAAGATGGGATTAGTTTCTGAATTACTTGGAAGCGCTTCTGAAAAAGAGGCAAAGTATATTGTAAGGACTTTACTCGGAGACTTGAGAGTTGGAGTCGCAGATGGAATAATCCGAGACGCGATTGCTGAAGCATTTTTTCCTGATAGGAAAAATGAGGTTGTTGATAAAATTGAGGAAGTATATGGAATGTGCAATGATTTTGCAGAAGTATTTGAAGCGGCATATAAAGGTGAAAAAGCGTTAGAAAAAGTAGATATTGTTCCGGGAAGGCCAATGAATGTAATGCTTGCTGTAAAAGTTGCGGATATTGAAGAAGCATTTGATGCGTGTGGCAGACCTGCAGCTATAGAACAGAAATACGATGGTTTTAGGATGATAATAAGCAAAGAGAAGAATGGAGAAATAAAATTATTTACTAGGAGATTAGAAAATGTGACAAAGCAGTTTCCAGATGTTGTAGGAATTGTTAAAAAAAATATTAAAGGGGAAAGCTTTGTTTTAGATTCGGAAATTGTGGGATATGATAAAAAAACTGGAATATACAGGCCATTTGAAGCGATAAGTCAGAGAATAAAGAGAAAGTACGAGATAGATAAACTCGTTGAAAATTTGCCTGTTGAAACAAACATATTTGATGTTTTGTATTATGATGGGGAAAGCTGTATGAAAGAGAAATTTAAGAATAGGAGAAAAATTATTGAGAAAATTGTCAGAGAAGAAAAATTAAAAATAAGGCCTGCAGTGCAAATTATAAGCGATAATGAAGAAGAAGTTACTAATTTTTATGAAAATGCACTTAAAATTGGAGAGGAAGGCATAATGATAAAGAATTTAGATGCAGATTACAGGTCTGGGAGAAGAGTGGGATATATGGTAAAATTAAAACCAAGCGTTAAGGATTTAGATTTAGTTATTGTAGGCGCTGAATATGGGCGAGGGAAAAGAGCTGGCTGGCTTACTAGTTATATTGTTGCTTGTAAAAATGAGGGAGAATTTTTAGAGATGGGAATGGTTTCTTCTGGATTGAAGGAGAAAGAGGAAGAAGGAACTTCTTATGACGAGATGACTAAATTATTAAAGCCCTTAATTGAAAAGGTTGAGGGAAATAAAGTTGATATCAAACCTAAGGTAGTTGTTTCAGTAACTTATCAGAACATACAGAAGAGTCCGAGTTATAGTTCGGGATATGCTCTTCGTTTTCCGAGGATTACTATGTTTAGGCCCGATAGGTCTGTAAATGATATTACTACTTTGTGGGAGATTGAGGGGGAAGTTAAGAAGGCAGAGAGAAAGGAGTGAACTTAGGTTATAAGATAGTTTAATTTATTCCACTGTCTTATAAAGATGTTGGACATTATGTCCACTATCTTAAAACGAATGTTACTTTGTCCAATAAATAACCGTTCCCTCGCTATTAACTTGTTTTCTACAAAATTCTTCTAATCTTGAGAAATTTCTTTCTCTTATTAACCGAAGTCCCTCACTAGAAAACAAAGGTTTTCTTAAACCATCTGAATAAACTAGAACAATATCGCCTTCATTTAGTTCAACTTCTCCTTGTCTTATATACTCTTCTGCTTCTTTTTCTCCAGTTAGAACACCAAAAGAATATTTTTGTTTTGGCTTATTTCTGAAAAATCTTCTCATTAAGAATCGGCCTTCTGGGTGCGACCACCAGTTATGACTTTCGCCAACACTTGCTGCAAATCCTTTGATAAATTCTGCTTTTCTTACTAATTCCCACCTGCCTTTGTCACTTGTCCAATACTCATCTGGCGTTTGAAATTTTAATTTTCCTTCTCTATTTATAATCCCAACACCACAACAAGCAACAAATTGATATTGAAGGGTATTTCCTTCAACTTTAACAAGTGAAGCAGTACACCCAGCTAAATCTTCTCTTAGCCAATTAGGGTCTGGAACTTTTAACTTGTTCAACTTAGCAATTTTTCTATTAGCCTTATATAGGTCTCCACTTTCAACAGAAATATCGGCAGCCCTTCTGGCCAGACTTGGTTTAGGATAGTGTTTAGCCATGGCTCTTTTTCCTTCTTCAGAATTCAAATTCGGATAATTATTAAATGGGTCTCTACTTACACCATCTGCTACCGCCATATAAATCCTTTTTCCTTTCTCGGAATATTTTAAAGAATCTTCAGGGATATTTTCCCATTTTCTTTTGCTTTCCGATAATAAAGTGAATCCGCCAATCATGGTGAATAAAGTTATGCCGAGTTTATTAATTTATCTTAAAAGAAAGATTTAAATACATTAATCCTATTAATAAGATTAAATAAACCTAAAAATAGGATTAACTAAAATGTTAAAGAAAGATTATCAAATATTGGAAGAATTTGTAAAGAAGCCTTGGAAAAAGTTTACTTTCAAAGAGACTAAGAAATTGTCCGGTAAAAAGTCAGAAAGCTATGTTTATACTTCATTAAAGAAATTTGTTAAATCAAACATCCTTAAAGAAGAAAGGGCAGGTAATGTTGTCTTATATTCTTTAAACATTGATTCGCACAAAACCTTTGCTTATGTAGGTTTTGTACTAGAGCATTTAAGCTGGAATAAAAAGCACATCCCATATAAAGACTTAGAAAAGATCGCATCTAAAGTACCCACTAAGTTCTTTATTTTCATTATTACTGGCAGTTATGTAACTAACACTCAAAAGAAAACCTCTGATATTGATGTTGTTATAATATGTGATGATGCTTTTGAGCCAAAAAGAATTTATGCAGAGTTGAAGCAAGATTGCGAGTTGAATATACCCTCGATACATTTATATGTTTTTAAGAAGATAGAGTTCTTGAATATGTTAATTAATAAAGAGGCTAACTATGGAAAAGAAATAGCAAATAAAAACCTAATTTTATTTGGTAGTGAAGTGTATTATAGCATTATTTCGGAGGCGATTAAAAATGGATTCACAGGTTGAAATATTTCTAAAGAGGGCAAACAATGAAATTTTAGTCGCAGAATCTTTGAAAAGATTAAGCGAAGAAACAAAATACAAAGAAGAGTTTAATATCCCCCAAGAAGCAACCTTTTACAGCTCAGTTATATCACACTCTTACTATTCGATATTTTATGCTGCAAAAGCAATTCTCCTAACAAAAAATATTAGAACCGTTTCCCCAAGCATACACAAAAAGACATACGATTTATTTGACAAGACATTTGTTAAGACTGGAGTTCTTGATAATAAATTACTACAAATTTATACAGAGCTTGTAGTTAAAGCTGATGACTTATTAGAAATTTTTAAGGATGAAAAATGGAAACGAGGAAATTTCACATATAGAGATTCCCGATGATTGTGTTAGAATTTAGTTCGGAAATCTCTAATACATCTTTTCCCAAAAATCTAACCCAATCAAGGAAAAGATGTATATCAGGTAATCGCTCAAGCAAATAAGATGCCTGCTGAAGATTCTCTGACTAATGCTAAATTATTTGTTGCTAACATCTCCAAAGTTATTGGAGATTAATAGAGAAGTTTGCAAAAATCAAACTCCTCTAATGATAAGTTTGAAAATTCCTTCGTAAACTTGGAATTATTCAAACTTCTCAATAAGAAAAATGCCAGAAAAGAGACCATATAAAATAGAGCACCTAATAAATTGGTATCACGGCAACTTTTGTGTAAAGCATGAGGACTCTACAAGGGAGCATTATGAAGAGCTGAAAAGAGTAGCATTGTCTTGGAACATTTCTGAGATAACGCATAAAGAATTTGTTTTTAGGATAAGAAAAGAGCTAAAATGTAATCCGAATAAGAGAAAGTTTGAAGATTGTCCAATTTGTAGGGGATTGGGTGTACCACAATGGAAATTTTAGCATCATGGTTTTACTAACTGTTACACTTTTATGACCTATCTTATAAAGATATTGGACATTGTGTCCACTATCTTAAAACGAATAATAACAAAAACTCCAACTACTCGGTGTAAACAATAACATATATTTCCTAAACTTTTAATAATAATGATATTTGTATATGTTTAATTAAATGGGCTGAAGAGAATCGAACTGGTGGTCCTCGCCGTAAAAACAAACAATTCAAACAAAGACCCATAATATATATTTTTTCTATAAAGTTTTTCAGTCTATTTTGAAGATTGATGTTTATCAATTTGAGTAAGAAGTTTTTTTCTTTCGAATTCGAAACTTACTTCTCCTCTATGGAAAGTTGAACTTGTTGGAATCGACATTCTTGCTCTTCCACCAGGAGTAATCATATTTCCTCGTTTTTCAATTATATCAATTATTCCATCCTTGTCTGTATCAAAACCAAAAACATATGTGTCATGCGTCATGGACTGATCATAATACGAAACATCTGCTGTTTTTCGAAAAAGACTATTATCTCTTTTATTTATGTATGTGTCTCGGATTATCGGAGCTGATGCCAAGATTACAGCACCAACAATATAAGGTACTAAATGTTTCTCTACATGTCCTTTAAATGTCATATATATCTTTCCTAACATAAAATTTTCAGACTTTTTACCTATTTAAATCTTTCGATTATTACTACTTTTTAGTTAATGATAGTCTATCCCTATTAAGTGGTTTCTTTATCATTTTTCAAAAACCGCACTCGTTCCATCCCTGTAACGTTTAACTTCCTTCATTTTGACCTTAAGTTTTAGTTCAACAAATTCACTAATGTTTTCAATTATATCAACACTTTTTTCCACATCCTTTGATGTAGATTTTTTTCCTTTCTCACTTTTAACAGTTACCATTATCTTAATATATTATTACAATGTTCTAGAGAGATAATCATAGTTACTTTAATAAGTAACGAAAGTTATTTAAATAAGTAATTCTTATAAAAAATATGATTTCAAATGAGAAAATAAGATTACTGGAAGTATGGAGAAAGAACCCATTTAGAGAACTAAGTATAGCAGAGATTATGAAAGAAACAAAGAAGAAGACAAAAACATGGATTTTCAATGCTCTAAAATTATTAGTTAATAATTGTATTTTAAAGTCAACACGAAAAGCGAATCTTGACATCTATAGATTAAACTTGGAAAATCCTTCATCGTCTCAATTCTTGCAATATTTAGAAGCACAAAACAACTTAAATTTTTCACAATTAAAAATTATTTCTGAGATAATTGAAAAAATACCGATTAAGAACTATTCTATTATTATATTCGGCAGTTATGTAGAAAATAAACAAATAAAGAACTCAGATTTAGACATTTGTCTTCTTATAGATAATAAAATAACTGAAAAGAAGATTAAACCTTATATTAATGAAATAAAACTAAATCATCTTATAAAAATTGACGAACATTATATAGTCTTTGAAGATTTTGTAAAGATGTTTTTGCGCGAAGAAGAAAACCTTGCAAAACAAATTTTTATAAAGCGCAGATTATTTTATAATTCTGAGATATACTATCAATTATTAAAAGAGGCGTATAAATATGGATTCAGACCATAAAGATGTATTATATTTGAACAGGGCAAAGAATGAGTTGGATTTGGCTAATGCTGTTTTTAAAATTTCAACAGAAACAAAATTTAAGCTAGACTTGGAATTAAAAGAAGATTCAACGTACTTTAGTAATGTTATAAGCAATTCTTATTATTGTATATTCTATTCTGCAAAAGCTTTTCTTTATACAAAAGGAATAATTACGAAGGTACCAGATGAACATAAAAAAACGCTGAAGGAATTTGAGAAGTTAGCAGATTCTGGACAGATTGATCGGGAGCTTGTTGAGATATACAAGGACATTGTTATAAAAGCGGATGAACTTTTAGGCATTTTTACAAAAGAAAAATCAAAGCGCGGGAAGTTTACTTACAGAATGCTGCCACAAGCAAATCTTGAGCCCGCAAAGGAGAGTTTAGAAAATGCTGAAAAGTTTTACAAGAATATCAACCTACTAATAAAGAAGAATAAGGGGTTACCTAATAATAAATTAGTCATTTAGATATTGTATAATTCCATTCTGGATGAGAATGGTGATAGTGTATCTTAATTTTTTCCATTACTTCATCAGAAAATTTTTTCCCTTTTTCATATTTA
>Ga0209726_10003783_pt1 | contig 20108 bp, 25 predicted proteins | sample Subgrocontami54m_FD_187453 | JGI IMG/M metagenome (GOLD analysis project Ga0209726, IMG submission 187453) | Subsurface groundwater microbial communities from S. Glens Falls, New York, USA - GMW46 contaminated, 5.4 m (SPAdes) (version 3) | ecosystem: Environmental > Aquatic > Deep subsurface >... | reverse complement strand
GCATTCGCCGCACCATTGCTGCGTCGACATTCGCTCGCGCGGCCAGCGCGCGGTGGTCACGGGCGACATGATGCACCATGCCCTGCAATGCCGTGAGCCGGGCTGGTCTACCATCTTCGACACCGACAAGGAGCAGGCCGCACAGTCCCGCCGCCGCTTCCTGGGTCAGGTGGCCGATACCTCCACGCTCGTCCTGCCGATCCATTTCCCCAATCCGACCGTCGGCCGGGTCGCGGGGGACGGCGGGCGCTTCCGCTACAATTTCGTCCGTTAGAACGCGCTTCGCCTCACCGGTGGGTCCCCTCAGGATGCGGTCGTGCGTGAGCCGGCACGGTCAAGCGTTGCGCCATTGAGCGCCGCCGTCCATATCGATGACGATGCCCGACAAGTAGTGCACCTGTGGCGCGGACAGCATGGTAGCCAGCGCGGCAACTTCCTCGGCGGTCTTGATTCGCCCGAAAGGCAGCCTGCCGGCATTGAGCACCTCCTCCCACCGGCTCTCGTCACCGTCGCGAGCCTTGGCCCGCGCCTTTGAGAGTGTGACGATGCGGTCCGTCATCGTGGCCGCCGGATTGATGCCGAAGACGCGAACGTTATAGCTGGGCGTCTCGGCACCGAGCGCGTTCGTGAAGCCGATCAGGGCTGCGTTGCCCGCCGCTCCGCAGATGTAGTCGGGCCGAACGGCTCGACCGCCCATGCCAATGATGTTGATGATGGTCCCCGATTTGCGGGCTTTCATCGTGGCGACATAGAGCTGGCACAGGTGCATATAGCCGAACACCTTGAGGGCCCAGGCTTCCTGCCAGCGGTCCATGCTGATATCGGCAATGCCGCCACCGGGGATGGCACCGGCATTGTTCACGAGGATATCGACACCGGGAAAGGACTGATGCAGGCGCATGCGCTGGCTGGCATCGGACAGGTCGGCCGCATGGGCGGTGACTTTGGCATTGTGCTTGCGCCTGACCTCTCCGGCCGCGTCCTCCAGTATCGCCTGATTGCGCGCGGCAATGAAGATCTCAGCGCCTTCCGACGCGAAGGCATTTGCCACGGCAAGCCCGATGCCCTTCGAGCCGCCGGTGATCAGAACCAGCCTGCCTTCAAGCCCCAGATCCATGATGCGTGTCCTTCTGCGTTTTCAGCCCGTAGCTGCATCCTGCCGAATCATGGCCGCACCCTTCTCGGCGATCATGATGGTGGGCGCGTTGGTGTTGGCGGTGGTGACCGATGGCATGACGGAGGCGTCTATGACGCGCAGGCCCGTAAGTCCCCGCACTTTCAGCCTGGAATCGACCACGGCCATCGGATCCTCGCCCATCTTGCAGGTGCCGACGATGTGATAGATGGTCGTGCCCTGCTTGCGGACGTAGTCGGCGAGCCCCTCTTGGGTAGTAATGCCGGGTCCGGGCGTGATCTCCTCGACGCTGTGCCGCGCCAGCGCCGGAGCGGCAAAGATGCGGCGCGCGAGAGCGATACCGGCAAGGGAGACGCGCAGGTCGTTGGGCACCGACAGATAGTTGGGCTTCAGCGATGGCCGCACGAACGGATCGGGCGATTTGGCCATGATCGTGCCGCGGCTCTCCGGCCTGGCGATGCTGACCGCGATGGTCATGCCCGGCTCGCGCTCCAACTCGCCGAACTTGTTCTGGTCGTAGCTTGCCGGCGAGAACAGCAGCTGGATATCGGGATTGGCCAACCCCTCCCGGCTGCGGGCGAACGCTTGCGCGCTGGACACGCCGAAGGTCAGCGCGCCGCGCCCGGTCGTCAGCCAGCGGGCGATTTCGCGGGCTAGCCGCACGCCGCGCGACAGCTCGTTGATCGACACCGCGTCCTTGACGCGATGCGAGATGCGGACCGCATAGTGATCGGACAGATTGGTGCCGACACCCGGCAGATCGTTGACGACAGCGATGCCGATCGACTGCAGGTGCGCACCCGGGCCCACGCCCGAGACCTGCAGCAGATGCGGCGAGTTGATGGTGCCGCCCGACAGGATCACCTCGCGTGCGGCCGTCACCCGCCGATCCTGGCCCCTCTGGCGGAAGGCGACGCCCACACAGCGCTTGCCCTCGAACAGCAGCTTGGTGGCAAACGCCTTGGTCTCGATGCGCAGGTTCGGCCGGCCTTTCGCCTGGGCCAGAAACGTGCGTGCGGTCGAGCCGCGGAAACGGCCGTTGCGCGACATCTGCGAATAGCCGACGCCCTCGTGCTGACGCCCGTTGAGGTCCTTGGTCAGCGGGATGCCGGACTGCTGCGCGGCCTCGACGAAGCGATGGGTCAGATCCAGGGTCGTGCGGTAGTCCTCGACCAGGATCGGGCCGCTCTTGCCGCGCTCTCCGGCCTCGCCGGGTGCATAGCGCTCGATCGACTTGAAATAAGGCATCACCTCGTCGAACGACCAGCCTTTGCAGCCCATCTGCGACCAGCCGTCGTAGTCCGCCGGATTGCCGCGGATCCAGAGCATGCCGTTGATCGAGCTCGTGCCGCCGAGCACGCGCCCGCGCGGCCAGTGCATCTGCCGGCCGGCGATGCCGGGCTCGGGATCGGTGGTGTAGTTCCAGTTGACCAGGGGATTGTAGAGCAGCTTCAAGACGCCCGCCGGCACGTGGATCATCGGGTGCCAGTCTTTGGGGCCCGCCTCGAGCAGCACGACCCGCGCGCCGTCTTCGCTCAAGCGGTTGGCCAGCACGCAGCCGGCCGACCCGGCGCCAACCACCACATAGTCCGCCTCAATGTCACTCGCTGTCTCGCTCAACGCCGATCCCTGCGATCCGGGCTGGTGTCACCTACACCGGCGCCGATGGTGTTCGAGTTGGGTCCAAACCACAAGTGGGAACGTCGGCCGCATTTCCGCTGTCGAATTTCTCGGCCTGAACCGATAGGCTGGCCTAATGGGCAGGAAACAACGGGAGATCGCCTGTGGTCGCGCAATCGAGGAACGAAGCATGGCTGGCGAAAGTGAAGGAGGAGGCGCTCGAGCCCGGTCTTCCCATCTGTGATCCACATCATCACCTTTGGGACTTCCGCAAAGGCGCGGTGCAGCAACGCTACCTTCTCGATGAGATGCTCGCCGACCTTGCGGGCGGGCACAACATCGTCTCGACCGTATTCATCGAATGCGGGGCGATGTTCAAGGCGGACGGGCCTGAAGCCTATCGCTGCGTTGGCGAGACCGAATTCGTGAACGGCATTGCCGCGATGAGCGCGTCGGGCAACTACGGCAAGTCTCGCATCGCCGCGGGGATCATCGGCACGGTCGACTTGCGCATCGGAGACGCGGCGGCCGACGTTCTGGATGCGCACATCGCCGCCGGGGGCGGTCGATTTCGCGGGATTAGGCGCGGCGCCTTCTGGCACGCGAGCCCCGAAATCCAGAACCACCGCACGAACCCGCCGGAGGGGCTGCTCCTACGTGACGACTTTCGCGCGGGCTTCAAGCATCTCGGCCCCCGCAAGCTCAGCTTCGAGGTCTGGTGCGCGCACACCCAGATCCAAGAGGCGACCAGCCTCGCCAGGGCATTCCAGGATACGACGATCGTGCTCGACCACTTTGGCGGTCCAATCGGAAGCGGCCCTTATGCGGGCAAGCATGAGGAGGTGTTCGCCACCTGGAAGACGCAGATCGACGAGCTGGCGCGCTGCCCTAATGTGGTGGCAAAGCTTGGCGGGCTGAACATGGAGATCAACGGCTACGGCTGGGAGCAGCGGCCCTCGCCCCCGACCAGCACCGAGCTGACGCAGGCGACGCGGCGCTACTTCGAGCACACGATCGAACGCTTCGGCGCCAATCGCTGCATGTTCGAGTCGAACTTCCCGGTCGACAAGCTGAGCTGCGGCTATACGGTGCTATGGAACTCGTTCAAGCGCTTCAGCAAAGGCTACTCGGCCGATGAGCGCGCCGCATTGTTCTACGGCACTGCCGCGCGCGTTTATCGCCTGTGACAGCTTGGACGCGTGCCTCGAGCAGCCGACGGCGGTGTGCTGCGTGACGACGGTGGCGTAAGCGGGAAGGGCCCGGGAGGCACATGAAGGATTTTGCAGGCAAACTCGCGGTGGTTACGGGCGGCGGCTCGGGCATGGGCCGGGAGCTGGTGCGGCAGCTGGTTGCGGAGGGGTGCAACGTCGCAATGTGCGATGTGTCTGCACTGACAATGGCCGAGACCCGGCAGCTCTGTGACAAGGATCGGTCGCCACAGGGCACCCGCATCAGCGCGCATGTCGCCGACGTATCCGACGAATCTCTGGTATTGCGCTTCCGCGACGACGTGGCCAAGGAGCACACTACCGACACAGTGCATCTGCTCTTCAACAACGCCGGCATCGGCGGGGGCGGGAGTTTGTTCACCAACAGTCGCGCTCAGTGGGAGAAGACGTTCAACATCTGCTGGGGCGGCGTCTATCTCTGCACGCGGGCCTTCCTGCCGATGCTGATGCACGCGGATGAGGGCCACATCGTCAACACCAGCAGCGTCAACGGCTTCTGGGCATCGCTGGGGCCGGGCGTGCCGCACACCGCGTACTGCGCCGCGAAATTCGCGGTGAAGGGCTTCACTGAAGCGCTCATCACCGATCTGAGCGTGAACGCGCCGCACATCAAATGCTCGGTCGTCATGCCGGGGCACATCGGCACGTCGATCGTCTCCAACTCGCGCAAGATCCAGTACGGGACCGAGTCGGACGTCATGAGCCCCGAAGAGATCGCGCAAGCGCGAGCGCGCCTGGCGGCGAGCGGCAGGGACATGTCACAGGTGTCGGATGCCGACATACAGAAGCTGTCGGTCGAGCGCGCGCGGCGCTTCCAGGAAGACGCTCCGATGACTGCCGCGGCCGCGGCGACTGTCATTCTCGATGGGGTCAAGGCCAATCGCTGGCGCATTCTCGTGGGCCGCGACGCCCATCAGCTCGACGAGCGGGTACGGCAAGCGCCGGAAGACGCCTATGACGTCGAATTCTTCGAGGCGTTCGCTGCTGCGGCCGGGTGGCGTGTCGGCCGTTGAAACCATCCGATTCCTCCTCGATATCGCCATCCTGATCATGGGAGCCAAGTCGTGACCAAATCCCCCAACGGCCCGCTGCGCGTCGGCATCGGCGGGCCCGTCGGCTCCGGCAAGACGGCGCTGATGGAGGCACTGTGCAAGGCCTTCCGCGACCGCTACGACATCTGCGCCATCACCAACGACATCTACACCAAGGAGGACGCGCTGATCCTGATGCGCGCCGGCGCGCTGCCCGAGGCGCGCATCATGGGCGTGGAGACAGGCGGCTGCCCGCACACGGCGATCCGCGAGGATGCCTCCATTAATCTCGCGGCGATTGCGCAGATGCGGCGCAAGTATCCGGCCCTCGACCTGATCCTGATCGAGTCTGGCGGCGACAATCTCGCCGCCACCTTCAGCCCGGAACTGGCCGACCTCACCATCTACGTCATCGACGTGGCGCAGGGCGAGAAGATCCCGAGGAAGGGCGGGCCCGGCATCACCCGCTCCGACCTGCTCGTCATCAACAAGATCGATCTTGCCCCGCACGTCGGCGCCTCGCTCGAGGTGATGGAGAGCGACACGCGCCGCATGCGCGGGGCGCGCCCGTTCGTGTTCACCAACCTCAGAACCGGCGAGGGCGCGGCCGAGGTGTCGCGCTTCGTGGAGCGGGAGGGGGGGCTCGGTTGAGTAGGCTGCTCAATCGACGAAGGGCGGCTCCCAACCATGCAGCCATTGCGTAAGCTGGCCGTCGAGCGGCCCCTCCGCCCGGCGCAGCGGCACGACGCTGCATCACTCGAGCATTCGACGGACGGCCGGAGAAATGACCGCGGCCGCGATCATGGCTCTGCCTTCCTTGGGGAGGGTGGTTTGGTATGATCGCTCATGATGTCCGTGATGGAATCGACAACGCGCCTCACCACCGGCTCGGTAAGGTTGAAGCCGGACGGTAAATTGACGCCCCACGGAGAAATGGCGTAGCTCACTGGGTTCTGCGGCTGCCAGCGCTCGGGGCCGCCCAGATGGCGGTATGCCGGCAGCGAGCTCAACGGATAAAAAAACGGACGCGAAGCGATGTTGCGTTGATGCAGCGCATCGATGGCGTCCTCTTTCCGAAGCCCGAGGTCCGGACTGAACAGCGCCGTCACCATCCAGTACGTGTTCTTGACGTGTGCGGCTTCGTGGTTGAGGCTGACACCATTCAAGCCGTGAAGATGCTTGGCGTACCACTGGAATATTGTTCGCTTGCGGTCCACCAGCTCGTCGATCCGCTCGAGCTGCGCCAGCCCGAACGCCGCCTGCAGGGCGCTCATCTTGTATTTGAACGCAACCTCGTGATTGACGAACATGCGGTCGCCCGGGTTGCGGCCGTGGTCGCGCAGACGCTGCACGCGGTCGTGAACGTCGCCGCGATTGGTGACCAGCATGCCGCCCTCGCCGGTCGTCAAAGTCTTCGACCCGTGAAAGCTGAACGTGGCCACATCGCCGAACGAGCCGGCCTTGCGCCCGCGATATTCCGAGCCGATCGCCTCCGCCGCGTCCTCGATGACGGCAACGCCGTGGCGCTGCGCAACGGCGATGATCGCGTCCACATCCGGCATGTTGCCATAGAGGTCGACGGCGATGACGGCCTTGGTGCGCGGCGTGATCGCCCGCTCGAACGCTGACGCATCGAGGCACCACGACAGCCGATCGATATCGGCAAACACGGGCGTGGCGCCGACATAATCGATCGGCGCCGAAGAGCCGATCCAGGTCGCGTCGGGGACGATCACCTCGTCGCCGGGTCCAATCCCCAAGGCCGCTAGCGCCAGGTGCAGCGCCGAGGTGCACGACGGCAGGCACACGGCGTGCGCGACCCCAACGTAGTCCGCGAACGCCTTTTCGAACCGTGCTGGATAGGCGTTGGCGTTGGCGTACCACCCGTTCGCTGCCGCGTCCGCCGTATACTGGACCTCTTTGTCGGTCACCCAGGGGCCGGCAACGGGAACCCATTCCATGTCAGCTGATCTCGGTGGTGTTGGTGGAGCTGCGTTCGACGACAGTTGCGCCGATGCTGAGTCGGTTGCGATACTACGGCCGGCAGTTCGCTCACGCAACCCGATCAGGGCACCCGATCAGGGCGCGTGTCCCCTGCCGGGTGAGAGCACAGCGAGCCTCAGCGCGCCGCTGCCGCGCTCTTGAAAAACAAAGGCTCGCTGCTGAGCGAGCCGTAGACGAAGGGCTCCTGACGCCGGTCCGTCTTCTTGCGCACGTCGTCGCGCACCTTGCGGAAGAGAAAATTCATCTCCAGCCCGGGCTCTTCCAGATGCGCAAGCAAAGCTTCGGTGAAGGGGCTGTGCTCGCCTGCGCCGTCCTCGGCAAAGGTGCCGTGCCTGGCTGAGTAGGCAACGAGCACGTTGCCCTCCGGTTCGGTGCCGGCGAGCCCACGGCCCACCGATCGCTTGCCACCCGTGCGCACCATGCGCGCCAAGAACGGGTTGTTGCGACAGGCATCGAGGATGACGAGGCCGAGCTTGCCGGCGCCATCGACCTTGGCTTGAATGCGATCGAGCGAGATCGCCTCGTCGGCGACGTGCGAGTCGCGCTTCAATTCCGCATCGATCGGCAGGAGATAGTTGGTGCCATTTACCTCGATGCCATGGCCGGCGAAATACACCACCCCCCACTCCGCCCCGGCCGCATGATCGCCGAAGTCCTTCAAGGCCCGCGCCATCGCCGCCTGGTCGAGGTCGTAGAGCTCCATGACCTTGCTGAAGCCCAGGCGGCGCAGGGCGGCAGCGATGGCGCGCGCGTCATTCCTGGGGTTCGTGAGCAGGCCGACGCTGGCATAGTTGGCGTTGCCGATCACGAGCGCCACGCGCCGCGATGACGCCTGTGGGTTCTGCATCAACCTTGCGATGCGCTCGCGTGCCGCCTCCTGCCTTTGGCGGTCGATCGCGGTCGTCGCCGGCAGCTCGATGATTTTGCGATTGTCGGCGATCGCGTGCTCCCGGTCGCCCTTGCTGGCGTAGGTCGTGCCCCGGTTGCTGTAGGCGCGCATGAATTTCGGATCGAGCCGGATCGCTTCGTCGTGGTCGGCGATCGCGCGATCGAGATCGCCCTTGGCCCGATGGACAGTACCGCGATTGTTGTAGGCCATCGCATATGTCGGGTCGAGGCGGATGGCCTCGTTCAGGTCGGCGAGGGCGCGCTCATAGTCCCGCTTCTCGGTATAGGCCCAGCCCCGGTTGTTGTACGCTGGGGCAAATGTCGGTTGGCGGCGGATTGCCTCGTTCAAGTCGGCGATGGCGCTGTCATACTCGCGCTTCTCGGCGTAGGCCCAGCCCCGCAGGTTGTGGGCGCGGAACGATTGCGGGTCGAGGCGGATCGCCTCGTTCAAGTCGGCGATGGCTTGGTCGTACTCCCCCTTCTCGATGTAGGCCCAGCCCCGGTTAGTGCGGGCGAGGGCGAATTTCGGATCGAGACGGATGGCCTCGTTCAAGTCGGCGATGGCCCGCTCGAGGTCTCGGCTTTGGATGTAGGCCCGCCCCCTGAGGGTGTGGGCCACTGCCAACTTCATCCCTCTGTGGCCGCCTTTGTCGATAATCCGCGAGCATCCGATAATTCTGTGGCCGGGTTCGCCCTGCCTGCAATCCTGCAACTCATCCGCGCCGGCGCAAGTGGGGAAGCCGCCGACAATGACGAGCAAGGTCGAGCCGAAAACGATGGCGCGCATGGACGTCTCTCGCACGAGCAGGGCGCAGTGTATCAGAGCTCAAAGGGTAAAACTGTGTCAGGCCAAGTCCGAGTGGTCGGCGGCGATGGCGAAGGGGACCGCCTCGCCAGCGACGACGCCGCGGCCGATGGCCTCGATGGCGCGCACCATGCGGCCCTGCCGGCCCAGGGTCGCATCCGCCAGCCGGATCATGAGGCGGTTGGGGAAGGCGGTGGGCGAAGCCTCGCGCAGCCGCAGGGCGATCAGCTCCTCCGACGCGTGCGGATTGATGGCGCACAGCGCGGTGTAGGCCGCGGCGGTGGAGCGGCTGATGCCGGCCCAGCAGTGCACCACGATCGGCCCCTCGCCGCCCCAGTCGAGCGCAAACTCGACGAGCTCGGCGATGTGCGCCTCGGTGGGCGCGACGTAGCCGGGCAGCGGCTCGGAAATGTCGTGGATATGGAAGCGGATGTGCCTGTCGGGTGCAATCAGCCGCGGCGTCTCGACCACGATCTCGTCCTGCAGCCAGGTGAGCAGATGCGAGGCGTTGCTGCGCGCCACCGTATCGGGCACGGCGCTCAGCGGACAAACGTGGATGGCGCCATCCTTCTTTTTCTCGCCGGCGTCACTGCGGCTCGGGCGGGCGGCTTCACTCTGTATCATTGGTCCTCGTTCGTGAGATCAAGAAGGCCTGTTGGTCGGACGCCGCTGTGGCGAAATGCGGGCGGGCTACTCGCCGGAGAGCTCCTCGAAGCGTGCCAGAAATTCGATCTGGGCCGTGGCGACCGGCACCGCGTCGAGCGCCTCGAGACGCTCACGCAAAGGTGCCGGCAGGCCGCGGGGTGCGCCGAAATAGCGGTTGGCCTCTACTTCCGTGAAGCCCGCAAGCTGCGTCGCCTCGAAGTAGGCGGCGACGCGATCGGCCGCCTTGATCGTCATGTTAATTCTGTCCGGCATCGACGCAGGCAAGCCGAAACGGCGGTGAATGGCTTCCAGGAGCTTGATCTCGAAAGCCTTGTAGTCGAGGCCGAGGGCGGCCTTGAACGGGCTGATGAGATCGCCGATCACGTATTCCGGCGCGTCGTGCAGCAGCGCGGCAAGCCGCCAGCGGCGCGTCAGGTCCGGGTGCATGGCGATGGCGATCTCCTCCACCAGCAGCGCGTGCTGCGCCACCGAGAAGGCGTGATCCCCCACCGTCTGTCCGTTCCAGCGCGCAACGCGGGCGAGCCCGTGGGCGATGTCCTCGATCTCGATATCCTTGGGCGAGGGATCGAGCAGGTCGAGGCGGCGCCCGGAGAGCATGCGCTGCCAGGCGCGCGGCGCGCGCGTGGCCGGATCGGCGCGGGTGCCGGACATGGGGTCAGACCCCTCGCTTCGACGTTGCGACGGTATGCGACGGCAGACGCGAGGGGTTTGACCCCGCAGCACGCGAGGGGTCTGACCCCGCGGCTCCCACGGGCGCCTTGAACCGGCGCTGCAGTTCCGCGCAGGGCCCGTGGCGGTGGCAGCTAACGATGTGATCGTTGACCATGCCCGTCGACTGCATGAAGGCATAGATCGTGGTCGGGCCGACGAAGCGGAAGCCCTCGGCCTTCAGCGCCTTGGATATGCTTTTCGAGAGCGGCGTCTCGGCCGGCACGGTCTTGAAGGAGCGATGCAGGTTGGTCTGCGGGCGACCGTCGAGGAACCCCCACAGGAAGGTCGCAAGCCGCGTGCGCCCGCTGAGCTCGAGAAGCGCACGCGCGTTGTCGATGGTGGCCTCGATCTTGAGCCGGTTGCGCACGATGCCGGCATCCGCCATCAGCCGGGCGATGTCCTTGGCGCCGTAGCGGGCGATGCGCTCCGGCTCGAAGCCGTCGAAGGCGGCCCGAAAGTTCTCGCGCTTCTTGAGGATCGTCAGCCACGATAGCCCCGCCTGGAAGCCTTCCAGCACCAGCTTCTCGAACAGCGCCCGGTCGTTCGGCTGCGGCACGCCCCATTCCTGGTCGTGGTAGCGCGCGTATGTGGGATCGGCGATGCCGCTCCAGGGGCACCTCTGCGGCTCCTTGCTCATGGCGCCTCCGCGGCGGCGGCAGGTGCGAGTTCGAAGGTCGCCCAATCAGGCCTGCGCAACGCGATCGCCACGCCGCCTGCCGTCAGGGCCTCGCCCTTGGCTTTGGCCTCCGCCGCCCGGTCGAGCCGGACCAGCGCCATCGCGCGCGCGCCGGCGACCGAGCCGATGGCGCCGATTGGGACCGCGCCCGCCTTCACTTCGGCGCCGGGCGTGAGGGGCGCATTGCCTTCAACCGGCACCACACGCTTCCTGACGTTGGCGCGATGCTGCATGCGGCTCACGACCTCCTGGCCGACGAAGCAGCCCTTGGTGAAGGAGACGCCGTTGAGCTGATCGAAGTCGGCCTCGTGCGGGAAGGTGTCGCCGAAGACATAGTCCTTGCCGCCCTCGGGCACGCCCAGGCCGATGCGGTGAGCGTGGTAGGCGCCGGCATCGACCTCCGTGACTTTGCCCGACCGTCGTGGGCCGCCCAGAATCCGATCCGCAAGGCTGCGCCAGACGAGCCAACGCAAGCCGAGCGCCGGCAGCCGCGGGTCCTCGAAGTGCGTCGGCGAAACGTCGAACTCGACTGGCGGGATGGATCGCGGTTGGGCGGCCGGGGACCCCCAAAGCACTGCTACCAGAATGTCGTCGCGCATGTCCTCAATCGTCACGTCGGCCCGAAGCTTGTACATCGTCAGGCGCTTGACGAGCGCGGCCACGCTGTCCCGCGCCGCCTCCAGCCAATAGACATCGCCCGGCAACGAGGTGGGGAGCCGCAGCGGCCTGGCCACGAAGAAATCGAACAGGATCTTGCCCTGCGGCGACAGCAGGCCGGCATGGATCGACGGCGGAAGCCGGTCGGCCCGCTCGACGGAGAGCTGGCCCATGTCGCTGGTGATGAGGCCCTGCAGCAGCTTGCCCGCGTCGGCGCCCTTCACGGAGACGACACCGCGATCGGCAAGCAGCGCCATGTTGGCCGCTGTCATGACTGGTCGAATCCCCAACTCGGGAGGCGCAGAGATTGCCATGCCTCGCTGGCCAACAGGTAAGTGCAGCGGCTGGCCATGGCAAGCGCTGGCGTCTGTTACAACACAGCCGCCACGCCTTTGGCCTTGATGATCTGCAGCAGACGACCCGCCGGACCGCGCGGTTTGAGCTCGCCGCGCTCCCACTTGCTGAGTGTACCCGTCGATACGTCGAGCAGGCGCGCAAACACCGCCTGGCTCATGCGTGCGGCCTCGCGGATGGCAACAATCTCGCGTGGGCTCGGCGGGCCGGCGCGCCCGATCTTGTTCAGTGCCACATCGCGCAGCGTGATCTTCCTGTAATCATCCTCGTCGAGAGCGCCGAGCCGATAGAGGGCCGCGCCCATCTCCTTCAGCTCCTCGGCAAGCCGGTCACGCTTCTTCCGTCGCCTGGTCACAGGCCACCTCCTGCAGATCGCCGTCAGCGAGCGCGAGCTCGACCCTGGCGTCGTCCATGGCGAGCCAGCCCCGGGCGTAGAGCTTGAGCTCTGCGAGCTGATCGGGCCGGACGTTACCGACCTCGTTCTTCGCAAAGCCGTAGAGAAACACGGCCCGCTCGCCGCTCCGGAAAGCAATCAGCGTGCGAAAGCCGCCGCTCTTGCCCTGGCCCTTGCGCGCAACCCGTTGCTTGATCAGTCCGCCGCCCAGGTCAGCATCGATCAATCCATCCGCGGCGCGCGCGACGGCATCGCACAGCATCGCGTCGCTAATCCCCTCGCGCCGCCGAAAGCGGGCGAACGCCTTCACTACCAAGACGCGCATGTCGCATGCTCGGCACAACTATAGTCGAAACGACCATAAATTGCAACCGTCGGAGTCGACGTGTGGTGACGATGGCGGTTGCCGCGAGAGGAAGTTCGTCCGCGCTGTGGTCGGTCAGTCTGCCCGTCACCAGCGGCGATTGCTCCCGTAGGGCGCGTTTCCGCCATAACTCGGAGAGTTGAAGCTGGGGGCGGGGGGAGCCCTAAAAGGGTCCACAGTGCCAGCTCGCCCCGTGTAGGGATTTATGTTGCCCTGCGTGCCATAGTTGTTGAGCAAATTGCTGTCTGGGTTCGTGCGGTGATGCGGTTCAACGTAGGTCCCGTCTCTGCGCGTGTAGCCGGGCACGTAGGTGTCGTTTGCTGTCGCAGGGCCGGGTAGTCCCGTTAAACCTGCCAGCAGAAGCGCAATGAGAGCAAAGCCGCGCATTGTTTCCTCCCGCCACGAAATGGCTGCAGTAAGAGCTTCAGTAGGCGCTTGGTTGGCCAGCCACGTCAAACTCAAAGCTGTGGAAAAGCCGCAAGGCGCGACGCAAACTCTCCTGATTCTGTTAGACATGTTGCGAGGAGGCCACGGCATAGCAAGGGGTAGTCACATGCCGAAAGTAGCGCCGATCCATTCCGTCAAGCAGTACGCGCCGCAAGTGTATCACGACAACAGCGCGTGCACGGAGCGCAACAACATTGAGCGACAGTACATCAGACAAGGCACCGGCAATCGGCGTCTATGCGAGCACTGTGCTGATCTCAACCGGCAAGGCAAATAGCTTAATCGACGTGGTGGGAGAAAACAATCTCCCACCACGGTCCTTCTAACTGCTTGTCGACCTCGTGCCAGACAAACTGGATGCGGGCCACGGGCAAACCGTGCTCCATGGCGATAGCAAAAGCCTTGTAGCCTGCCCACGCGTTGCCATTGAACTTGATTGTGGGGCGCGCAAAGGCGTGGCCCTCGCCACCTTGGCACGACTCGAAGGTCTCTACTCCGCCCCGACGGAGTATGAGCACTGCACGCCGGATGCCGGGGTCGATCGGCAAATCCACCCGTGGCGCGTGCAGCTCTAGATCCTCATCCAGCATTGCTGGCCCCCTACACCATTCGGCACCACCGACGGCCAGCATCAGTCCGTCACGACCTCCGCGCGCGCTTGGTGTCCACGACCGGCTTGAGCGGGGCGACCTGCTCGGCCACCACCTTTTCCAGCTCGGCCGGCAGCCGGTGGACGACGGTGACGGTTGCGCCGATGTCCACCCGGGAGGCGAGATCGACGATGTGGCCGTTGAGCATGCGGAAGCAGCCCGACGAGGCCGCGCGGCCGATCGAGTTGGGATCGTTGGTGCCGTGGATGCGGTAGAGCGAGTTGCCGAGGTAGAGCGCCATGGCGCCCAGCGGGTTCTTGATGCCGCCGGTCATCTTCTCGGGCAGGCGCCAGTCGCGGTAGCGCATCTCCTCGGGCGGGTGCCAGTCCGGCCACTCGGCCTTGCGGCTGATGGTCTGCGTGCCGGCCCAGGCGAAGCCCTCGCGGCCGACCGAGATCGGGTAGTGCAGTGCCTCGGTGGCGGAGGTGACGAGGAACAGCTGCCGGCCCTTGCTGTCGATGACGATGCTGCCGACGGGGTAGCTGCTGGGAAACGCGATGGTGTGCGGCTGCAGCGCCTCGATCGCTGGCCTGTCGCCGCCCGACCGGACCGCGGGCCCCCTCGCGCGGGGCCGGTAGTCATCGTCGCCCCAACCGCCCCAGAAGGGCGAAAAGAAGCCCTGCGACGGCGGACCCTGGTAATAGCCGCCTCGCCCATATGGCGAGCCCCACTGCGCGTGCGCCGCGCCCGCCGTCGCCAGCATCATCAAGGCTGCAAGTCCTGGGCGCCACATCGTCCAGTCTTCCTTTTCCGTTTCCCAGCGTGCCAATCCGGCTTCATTGTCGCACGCGTGCATATACGGGAGTTTACCGCAACCTTGAACGGCGCAGTCGCCAAGCGGTTCCGGGGCCTGCTGTTTCACGGCCCCTTGCGGAAGGAATGCCACGTGCCATCGGCGCCGATGATGACGCGCCAATGCGTATACTTGCCGGCCGCCCGCATCTCCTTGGCGGCGGCGGGAGGGACGAGGCGCAGCAACTCGACCTGTTGGGCCGGCGTGAGCTTGTCGAGCGCCACTTCCGCAAAATAGGGCCAGACGTAGATGCGGTTGTTCTCGAGATCGCGGCCGAGCGGCAGCACCACGTAGCCGGCGTCGAGAATCTCGGCCAGCGCCGCCAGCACCTCCCGGCCCTCGCCATCGCCGGAGATCTGCTTCCAATGCGCGATGGGGTCGCCCATCGGCTGAACGCCGAGGTCGGGCTTCAGCTCATTGAGCTCATAGGCGTGCCGCAGGTCCTCGATGCGGCCGGATTTGACGGCAGCCAGGATTGCCTCGCGCATCTCCCGGACCGGACCTGGCAGCGCGTCGGTGCCGTAGCGCACGTCGGGCGGCGGCGGGGGCGCGACTTGCTGCTTCTTTGGGCTGGCGGATTTCGCGCCAGCGGTCTGCGACAGCGCCGGCGCCGCTGGCCCAAAGCATTGGACAAGGGGGAACTGCACCAGTAGGAATAGCCCAACAACGCGGCAAGCTGTCCGTACGCCCTGCCTCATCGGGAGGTTCCCCTTGACACCGACCCGTTCGCCTGCTCGCGGCGCGCCTGCGGCCAAGGTCGATGCATCGAAGCCTCTTGCCGGCGCGCCCTCGATCCGCACGAGGCCTCCAGACGTGTTGTGAGCGACAGTGTAGATCGGCCGTGGATTTCATCCCCAATCCTTTCATCATACCAGTCGGCATGGTCATGGGCATGCTGCTGGCGATGCCGTTCGGGCCGGTCAACCTGCTCGGCATCCAGCGCGCGGTCGAGCGCGGCTTCTTCGGCGGCATGGCGGCCGGCCTCGGCATCATGCTGGGCGATGGGCTGATCGCGCTGGGCGCAGCCTTGGGCGTCAACGCCATCTCGGGCGCCATCCGGCAATATCGCACGGCCATTCAGATCCTGGGCGGGCTGGCGCTGCTCGGCGCCGGCACAAAGCTCTATTTCACCCGGCCGTCCATCACCACCGAGACGCAGGCGGAGAAGGCCTCGCTGTGGGACTACATCTGGGACATCCCGCAAACGTTCTTCCTGACCATCACCAACCCCGGCGCGCTGCTCGGGCTGATCGCCATCTTCGGCGGCGTCAGCTCGTTCGTCGAGGTCGAGTCCTATGTCGATGCCTTGCTGATGGTCGCCGCCATCATGGGCGGCAGCTTCCTCTACTGGTTCACCGTCTCGCAATTCATCGCCACCATCCGCCACCGTCTCGATGTGGTGCGGCTCGGGCAGATCAATCGCATCGCCGGGCTGGTGCTGATCGGCTTCGGCTGTGTGCTGATCGGCGAGATGGTGGTGAAGCGCCTGCGCTTCTGGTGACGCGGCGTAGGGCGCATTAGGCGAAGCCGTAATGCGCCGATGAAACGGCCATTGCAGGTCGCGAGGATGATAGAGATCGGTGGATTACGCCCCGGATCAAGTCCGGGGCTAATCCACCCTACCTCCTACTGGCGCGAGCGATAGAGCGTGAACTCGCCCTTCAATACGCGGGGCGCCAGACCATTTACCAGCAAGACCACCGAGTCCTCGCCGAAAACGGCCACCAGGTCGGTCAGCGCCGTGTAGAGGGCGGCATAGGCCATCAGCTCCGGCGCTATCCCGCTCCCCGTTCCTTCCTCCCAGGCTTCCAGAATGTAGTTGAGCGCCTTCATGCGCAGATCGTCGCCTTCGGCCGGCCCGAACCCCTGCATGCACCGCCTCCCTTCCCCCAACGCCAAGACCGGCGCCGCCGCGACAGGCAGCATGTCGCGGCGCGCGGCACTAGCACAACGTCCCTAGCACGGGCCGCAGCCGGCGGTATCTTCTACAACAGTTAACGGTTAATCCGAACCAAGCTGAACAGTTGCACGAGGGCCACCCTTACGGCACGGCCTTCAGCGCGTCGGCGATCTCGGCGCCTTCGGAAAGGAACTTGGTGATTGCTGTTTGCGCCGAGGGCGTGCAGCTGTTGTAGGTCCGGCTGTAGCTGCGATAGCCGCTGTTGAAACTGCGCGTGAGCTTGGCGCGCCTGAGCGCGGTCGAGCCTTCAGCGTCCATCAGCTCACGCATGCGCTCGCGCCAGACCTGCCCGTCGCTGGCGCCGCACAACTCGCGCAGATAGTGGACGGCGCCCAGGATCTCCGAAAGGCGCATGAGCCGGTCGTCGTAGGGCTTGGTATCGGGGGTGATGATGGCACCCTGTCCGGCAGCACCCGACGCGGTTGCTGCCGCGATCAGCAGGGCGCCGCAAACGGTGCGCCAGGGCCATGTCGCGATTTGCATCGGCCGCATTCTAGGCCGCATCGCGGCGCGAGCAAGACCGGCACGCAAGCTCGCATGGGAAAACCGGGACAATCCCTCAGGCGCCGCCCGACAGCAGCTGCGCCCGGGCGCGATGGATGAGCGCTGCCGCGCCGTCGGTCAGCCGGAAGTTGCCAAGCTCCTCGATTGGCACGAAGCGGGCGGAGAGTTCGTCGCCGCCGGGCACGGGCTCGCCGGCGCGCCAGCGGCCGCAGAACACGGCGATGACATAGTGGGCGCGGAGGCCATCGTCGCCTGCGCGCAGAATCACCTCGTGGATGTCGACGAGCCCGTCGAGCTCGGCCTCCACGCCCGTCTCCTCTCGGATCTCGCGCAGCGCTGCGGCCCGTGCCGTCTCGCCCGGCTCGATGTGTCCGCCGGGCAGGCTCCACAGGCCCGCGAGCGCACCCTTGCCCCGCTGGACCAGCAGCACCGCGCCGTCGCGAAAGATGGCGGCGCTCGCCGCGCATCGCGGCCAAGCGGGCCTCTCTCGAGTCGAATCGCGGTCGCCGGTCATGCGCCGGTCAGCCTACCCCGCCTTGCTCGCAGCGGGTAGGGCCGGCCCGCCGCCGCCCGCCGCCCTAGTTCGCCGCGAAGCAGTAGAGCAGGCCATTGCCGCCGGTCGCTTTCAGCGCGTCGATATTACAGCCGCGCGAGGCGTGCGAGGAGTTCCAGGACTTGGAGGCATCGTCGTCGCGCAGGCCCATGCGATCGTGGTGGCCGACGATCGCGGAGCCTTCGCCGCTCTTGGTCCAGTTGCCGCAGGTCGTGTCCTTGTCGCCCGGCGGGAAGGCGCGGCCGTCCGGCTGCGTGCCGGTGAGGATGTCGTGCATGTTGGGGGTATCGCCCCGGCCGTTGACCGGCTCGCCCTTCTCGGTGAGCACCGTCTGCTTGGTGAGGTTGTTGCCGGCGCTGTGGAGATCGTCCACACCCTTGGCAATGACGACGCCCTTGGCGTTCTGCCACGGTCCGCCGCCGATGCGGTCGCGGGCATTGACGGCGGCAGCGCCGCCAACGGCGCTCGCGCTGAGATAGGCGCGCCACGTGCGGCTGCCCGCACCCGTTGCCTGCGCCAGCTGCTGGCAATGCCGGTCCGCGCCCGCGAGCCCGCCGAGGTCCGCCCCCTTGCCGGGGCCGGCGCTGGTAATGAAGAAGGTCATGCTGCTTTGCTGCGCTTGGCCGCCGCCGGCCGAGCCGAGCAGCGCCGCCAATGCCAACAGCGAGAAGCGCCAAACCGATTGCATTCGCATCCTCCCTGACAAGTCGTGTGTGCTTGTAGCCCTTCCATCTGTTAATTGCATTCCCGAGGCGCAAATCTGCCCCGCGCCGTTTTTGCGCACCTTGGGTGTCCCTGGCAGTGCAGCGGCTTCGGCTGGAGAAACCGTACCGGGCTGTGATAGGATCGCGGTCCATGAGCACCGGCTCGCACTCGCAATGGAACGCCCTTCGGCTCGGCGTGCAAGCGCTGAGGCAGACCGTGGCGCAGGAGATCAGCGCCTATCCCCGGCCGATTACGGCCTGCGACGCCCAGTTCAATCACCTGCTGGAGCTGCGGCGCTTGTTGCCGGTGGAGCTGCAACGGCTCGACGCCGCCGCCGAGGACCCGGCCGCAAGCGTAGAGGACTTTGTCCGGGCCTCGCCATGTGCGACAGCGCTGTCCGAACTGGTGCCGCAGAGTTGAGCCGGCGCCCACCCGGCGCTGCCCGATAATGGGGCACTGCCCAATATCCCCATGTTACCGGCGGCTCTTTGCAATTCCGGGCGTCTTCCGGGCGCTTGGCCTGCTTGTTGGCCCCGCGAGCCGCGTGATATGAGGGCCGCACGCCACCCCGGCGCGCCAACCGATTCGTGAAAGAGCCGATGTCCATTGCCGCCGCCGGGCGCCACCATGCGCCACACTCGAGCTTCTTCTCCGCCAGCCTCGACGAGAGCGACCCCGAGCTCGCCGGCATCGTCGCGCGCGAGCTGAAACGCCAGCAGGACGAGATCGAGCTGATCGCGTCGGAGAACTTCGTGTCGCGCGCCGTGCTGGAGGCCGCCGGCACCGTGCTCACCAACAAGTACGCCGAAGGCTATCCCGGCAACCGCTACTACGGCGGCTGCCAGTTCGTCGACGAGGCCGAGACGCTGGCGATCGAGCGGGCCAAGAAGCTCTTCAAGTGCAAATTCGCCAACGTGCAGTCGCATTCGGGCAGCACCGCCAACCAGGAAGCGTTCATGGCGATGATGCAGCCGGGCGACACCTTCATGGGGTTGAGCCTCGCCGCCGGTGGCCACCTGACGCACGGCTCGCCGGTCAATCTCTCCGGCAAATGGTTCAAGGCCGTGCCTTACGGCGTGCGTCGGCAGGATCACCGCATCGACATGGACGAGGTGGCGGCGCTGGCGCGGGCGCATAAGCCCAGGGTGATTGTGGCGGGCGGCAGCGCCTATCCGCGAACCATCGACTTCGCGGCCTTCCGCAAGGTCGCCGATGAGGTCGGTGCCTACCTGATGGTCGACATGGCCCACTTCGCCGGCCTCGTCGCCGGCGGTGCGCACCCGAGCCCCTTCCCGCACGCGCATGTGGTCACCACCACGACGCACAAGACGCTGCGCGGGCCCCGCGGCGCCATGATCCTCACCAACGACGAAGCCCTGTCGAAGAAGATCAACTCCGCGGTGTTCCCGGGCATGCAGGGCGGGCCGCTGATGCACATCATCGCCGCCAAGGCGGTAGCCTTCCACGAGGCGCTGCAGCCGGAGTTCCGCGCCTACGCGCGGGCCGTCGTCGACAACGCCAAGGCTCTGGGCGAGGTGCTGGCGACCGCAGGCTTCGACCTGGTCTCGGGCGGCACCGACACGCACCTGCTGCTGGTCGATCTCAGGCCGAAGAAGCTCACGGGCAACGTCGTCGAGAAGGCGCTCGGCCGCGCTCACATCACCACCAACAAGAACGGCGTCCCGTTCGACCCCGAGAAGCCGACCGTGACCTCTGGCATCCGGCTGGGCTCGCCGGCCGGCACCACGCGCGGCTTCGGCATCGCCGAGTTCCGGCTGATCGGGCGCCTGATGGCGGAGGTGCTGGACGGCCTGGCGGAGAACGGGGAAGCGGGCAACGCGCAGGTCGAGGCCAAGGTGCGGGCCGAGGCGATCGCGCTCACCGGGCGCTTCCCGATCTATGCGTGAGATTCCCTCTCCCCGCGCTCCTTCAGCGTGGGGAGAGGGTTAGGGTGAGGGGCAG
>Ga0209726_10003779_pt1 | contig 20132 bp, 18 predicted proteins | sample Subgrocontami54m_FD_187453 | JGI IMG/M metagenome (GOLD analysis project Ga0209726, IMG submission 187453) | Subsurface groundwater microbial communities from S. Glens Falls, New York, USA - GMW46 contaminated, 5.4 m (SPAdes) (version 3) | ecosystem: Environmental > Aquatic > Deep subsurface >... | reverse complement strand
GCATCGTCAGCAAGAGTTTTGTCTTTAGCGCCAGATTATTAAGAAACCTTTTTATCATTTATAGCCTTGACCTGTCTTAAAAAAGATTATAAGCTTTTGCCCAGCCATGTTGATAGAGGCATGTCCTGCCAAACCTTTAGATGTCTTCCGTAAAATATATGCGCAGCCTTTTTCCTTTTTCTTAGATAGCTGCGGCATAAATAGATATTCTTTGCTGGGCGCAAATCCGCTTATTTTAATAAAGGCGCAAAACAACAAGGTAGAAGTTACCGGCTGCGGCTCAACAAAGATTACAACAGATGATGTATTTACCACAGTAAATTCTATATTCAACAAATTCAAAAAAGCCAAAAGAAGATTGTCATTCCCCTTCCCTTTTCAAGGGGGAGGCATGGCGGGCTATTTCGGATACGACCTGAAAAATCAGATAGAGGATCTTCCGAAGAAAAAGGCTGTCCTTCCTGTTATCCCCGACTGTATTCTGGGTGTATATGATACCATTTTTGTTTATGACTGCAAAATAAATAAAGGTTATTGCGTTTCCGCCGGCTTGACTTCTGACGGCAGAGAGGAAAAATTATTAGCAAAAGAACGGATAAGCCGATTGTTGGACATTATCAGCACAGATGACAGCCAAAGGATTCTCCCTTCGCAGGCTATCACATACAAAGATAACATTGAGTCAAATTTTACTAAAACCGGTTATATTGATGCAATCAAGATTATACAGGGATATATCGCATCCGGAGACATATATCAGGCAAATCTGTCTCAAAGATTTATTGTCAATTATAAAGGGAATCCGGCAGCCCTTTACAATGCCCTGCGAAAGATAAGCCCTGCCCCATTTGGAGCTTTCCTTAATTATGGAGATTTCCAGATAATATCCAATTCGCCTGAGAGGCTTCTTAAAATTAAAGACAACATCGCAGAAACGAGCCCGATAAAAGGGACAAGACCGAGGGGGAAGAACATAACAGAGGATAAATATCTCATAAGAGACCTTAAAAACAACAAAAAGGAAAAAGCAGAGCATATAATGATAGTGGATTTAGAGAGAAACGATTTGGGGAGGTTCTGCGAATACGGCTCAGTAAAGGCAAAGTCCCTAAAAAAAATATGCGCATACCCTACGCTTCACCACATGGTTTCCACGGTTACTGGAAAGGTAAAAAATGGGATGGGGGCTGTAGATTGCTTAAGGTCATTTTTCCCTGGCGGCTCAGTAACCGGCGCGCCTAAGATTAGGGCAATGGAGATAATAGAAGAGATGGAACCCACACCCCGCGGCATATACACAGGGGCAATAGGCTGGATAGATTTCTGCGGCAATATGGATATGTCAATGGCAATAAGGACTGCTGTGTTAAAAAACGGGCATTTATATCTGAATGTAGGCGGCGGTATTGTTGCTGATTCTAAGCCGGAAGAAGAATATCAGGAGACAATATTGAAGGCCAAGGCGTTTTTCAAGGCGATAGGCATTGAAGAACAGGGGTTAGGGATTAGGAAGCTGGTTTAGCTATGGATGATATGGTTTTTTTAAACGGCAGATTCTTACCGTCAGACAAGGCAGTAGTGTCGATATTTGACAGGGGCTTTACTTATGGAGATGGTCTGTTTGAAACTATGCGCTCCTATAACGGAATGATATTTGCGTTAGATTTACATCTTAAGCGTCTGATTGACAGCGCCAGACTGATTGGTATCCCTATTGGACAAAATAGAAAATACCTAACGCATCATCTTGAAAAGTTACTTGAAATAAATAACCTAACACGCCGAAATGCCTATATAAAATTGATTGTAACAAGAGGGGTAGATTATGGCAGACTGCTGCCTTCCGGCTCATTAAAGCCCACCATAGCAATTATAACAAAACCATTAGATACAAAAATAGAACTGTATCAACAAAAAGGCATAGGCGCTATATTTTTATCCAACAAACGAAGCCTCCCCTATATAAAATCTTTAAATCTTTTGCCAACTGTTGCAGGATTAATAGAAGTCAAAAAAAGTAAAATGCAGGAAGGAATATTTACGGATGGCGATAAAATACTTGAAGGCGCTGTTACCAATATATTCGTTTCGGATGGAAAAGGCATTAAAACACCGCCGATAAAAGATGGCATCCTTCCCGGAATTACAAGAAGGATTGTAATAGAACTGGCAAAAAGATTATGTATAAAAATCACAGAAACCTCTTTAACAAAAAATGAGTTGATAAACGGCAAAGAGATATTTCTTACCAATTCCATAATGGGAATAGCGCCTCTTTTAAGGATAGAGGATAAATTAATTGGCAATGGCAAACCCGGCACGCTGACCAAAAGGCTCCAGCAAGCCTATAAAGACACGGTATTAAAGAGATTACATCCTTGATTTCTCACAATAAATAAGATAGTGTTATAAACAGAATGACTACTTATAAGATGGAAAAAGAGGCTGGGGAAATAAGATGTGGTGAACCTCCGACAGCTTCAATCGGGGGCTCTGTTTCAGAGGACAGCCAACGGCTAAAACAACTCACCACTTTTAGCGAGCTTGGCAAGGCCATTACCTCTACTCTGGATTTAAAGGAAATACTGAATGTTGTCATGGAGAAGATAAGCGACCTGCTTCAGCCAAAGAACTGGTCGCTTCTTCTTGTGGATGAGGAGAAAGATGAACTTTATTTTGAGATAGTCGTTGGAGAAGGCGCTGATAAGGTAAAGGATATAAGGCTGAAGATTGGCGAAGGGATCGCCGGCTGGGTGGCCAAAGAAGGGGCTCCGCTTCTTGTGCCGGATGTTAACAAAGACCCAAGGTTTTGCAAAAAGGTGGATGAATCTAGTAAATTTACCACAAAGTCAATAATCGCTGTCCCCTTAAAAAGCAGGGGAAAATGTCTGGGTGTAATAGAGCTTATAAACAAAATGTTTGAGCAGGGAGGTTTCAAGAAGGAAGACCTCCTTGTTCTTACAACCCTTGCTGACTATACAGCCATTGCAATTGAAAATGCCAAGTTTTTCCAGAGGATTCAGGAACTGACAATAACAGATGACCTGACAAAGTTATACAATGCAAGGCATCTATACCGGTTCATGGACTATGAGACAGAAAGGGCCAAGCGGTATAAGAGTCATATTGCCATGATATTCCTTGACATGGATAAATTCAAAGAGGTAAACGATACCTATGGCCACCTGAATGGGAGCAAGCTCCTTGCCGAGATAGCAAGGCTTATTGCAAACGGGCTTAGAAAAGTGGATATGGCCTGCAGATACGGAGGCGATGAGTTTGTGATAGTAATGCCGCAAACCTCAAAAATACAGGCGCATCTGGCTGCTGAGAAATTACGGACAACTATAAATGAGCATATGTTTTTAAAAGACGATGGATTAAACCTGAAGATGACAGCCAGTTTTGGCGTTGCCTGTATGCCTGATGACGCAAAGGATACGGCAGAACTCATTCATCTGGCTGACAAGGCAATGTACCGTGTAAAAAATAGCACAAGAAATGCCGTTGAAATGGCATGATTTTCAGAGGAAACCCATATGAGTCATAGGCTCACAAAGGGGGATGAAAATTTACCCCACCCTCACCTTAATCCTCTCCCTGATGGAGAGGAAAAACTCCCTCCCCTTCAAGGGGAGGGCCGGGGTGGGGATGGGTGTAAAAATATTTTCGGGGCAAAGTTTTTATGAAGAATATTCTAATGATTATAGCTATAGCAATGACCGTCGCAGCCTGTTCGGCCATTTCGTCTGTAAAGGTTCAAACAGAAGGCATCAAGATAACCAAAGAGCAGGCTGAGGGGATAAAGCCAGGCTTAACAACCAGAAATATTATTATTGAGACCTTTGGAAATCCGATAAAGATGGAATCAAAAACAGATGGAACCGATGTATTGACTTATACTTATACAGAAAAGAAGACACCTACATATTTCGGAGAATTTATAGTCAATGAAAGGCAAAATAAGGTTACAACAATAACCCTTGAAGTTATAATAAAGGATGGGTTAGTTCTGTCATACAACTTTAAAAAACAGGAAGACTAAGAGACAATTGCAAATTTAAGGGTCTTAAAATTTTACACTTTGTATTTTTCACTTTTAACTTTGTACTTTGCATCTTACAATGGAGCGGAGAGAAAAATCAAAGACATTTTCGCCGATGGACACCACTCACAAACACACCAACCATCTCATTCAGGAAAGCAGTCCTTACTTGCTTCAACATGCGCACAATCCTGTTGACTGGTATCCATGGAGCAATGAAGCATTTGAGAAAGCAAAAAAAGAAAACAAGTTAGTTCTCGTCAGTATTGGATATTCTTCCTGTCATTGGTGTCATGTGATGGAGAAAGAATCATTTGAAGATGAAGAGACGGCAAAACTGATGAATGAAAATTTTGTGTGCATAAAAGTGGATAGAGAAGAGCGTCCTAACATTGACATGACTTACATGACTGCTGTTCAGATTATGACCAACAGTGGCGGTTGGCCCCTGAATTGTTTTACTCTTCTTGATGGAAGACCGTTTTACGGAGGAACTTATTTTCCAAACGCTCAATGGAAACAAGTGTTGATAAAGTTGTCGGAACTTTATAAAACCGAACCAAGAAAAGTGGAAGAGTATGCAGCGCAATTGACACAAGAAATAAAAAAAATGGAGATCATCAAACTGAATGAAGAAAAAATTGCATTCACGATGGAGGATGCAAAATCCATTTACACACAATTGGAAAAATCATTTGACAATGAAGAAGGCGGACCGAGCCGCGCTCCGAAATTTCCGATGCCGGTGAATTATATTTTTCTGCTGCATTATTATCATCTCACAAAAAACGAAAAGGCGATTGAACATGTAAAGCTTACTCTAAGCAAAATGGCGTTCGGGGGAATTTACGACCAACTTGGCGGAGGCTTTGCCCGCTACTCAACGGATGCAAAATGGAAAGTTCCTCACTTTGAAAAAATGTTGTATGACAATGCACAGCTTGTTTCGCTTTATTCCGAAACGTATCAACTCACGAAAGAGCCGCTCTATAAACAAATTGTTTTTGAGACATTGGAATTTATTTCAAGAGAGATGACTTCTTCCGAAGGCGGTTTCTATTCTACGCTGGATGCGGATTCCGAAGGTGAAGAAGGAAAATATTATGTGTGGAAAAAACCGGAACTGGAAAAAATTTTAGGAGAAAAGTTTTCTGTGTTCAGCGATTACTACAATGTGAACAATATCGGATTTTGGGAACACGGCAATTACATTTTGTTGAGAAAAAAACCGGATGAAGAAGTTGCAAAAATGCACAACCTCTCCGTTGACGAATTGAGAAAAAAAATTTCCGAAGCAAAAAAAATTCTTTTAAAAAAACGTGGGAAAAGAGTTAGTGCGCCTAAAGCGGACGATAAACAACTGACTTCGTGGAATGCTTTGATGTTAAAAGGTTATGCTGATGCTTACGCTGTTTTCGGTGAAGAAAATTTTTTGAATTCGGCTCTAAAAAATGCAGATTTCATTCTTACAAAACTAAAAAATAAAAACCCCATCCCAACCCTTCCCAAAAGGGAGGGAGTTGGATTATATCACAGTTATAAAAATGGGAAAGCAACCGTGGATGGTTATCTGGAAGATTATTCATTCGCGATGGAAGCGTTCATTGCGTTATATCAAATCACCTTTAATGAGAAGTGGTTGAATGAAGCTAAGCAACTGATGGATTATACCATTACACATTTTTTTGATAAAGAAAGCGGAATGTTTTTTTTCACTTCCGACCTGTCTGCCGAAGCGGCAGCGCAAGCAGGTTTGGACAAAGAACTGATTGCGCTAAAAATGGAGACCACCGACAATGTGATTCCCGCTTCCAATTCAAGCATTGCAAAAGATTTATTTCTACTCGGAATTTATTTTGACGACAACAATTACAAAAAAATTTCAGAGCAGATGTTGAGCAATGTGAAAAATGAATTGAAGCAATCCGGAAGTTGGTTTTGCAATTGGGGCTTGCTGTTACTCAATAAAGCCGCTCCATTTTATGAAGTGGCGATTGCTGGAAAAGATGCAGAGCAAAAACGAAAAGAACTCAATCAAATTTACATTCAGAATAAATTGCTGGTTGGAAGCAAAACAAAAAGTAGCTTGCCTTTGCTGCAAGACAGATATGTTGAGGGTAAAACAATGATTTATGTTTGTGAAAATAAAGTGTGCAAACTGCCGGTTGAAAAAACAGAAGAAGCGGTGAAATTGATGAAGTGAATTGCTTGTTGTTCGAGAGAGACTGAGTGAAATATAGATTCCTGCTAAAAAAAGGGATTGCCGCTCTTATAGCCGGATTATTGAAAGAATTTAAGGTCTACGGCCCGGTTAAGAAAGACGGTTTCCCCATGTATGGCAATATAACGGCGCCGGGTGATATGAATCTCCTCCACTCCCCAACCCATATATCGCCAAAACAGTATTTATTCCCTCAAAGAGAGACCCTTTTGCGCTTTTCTTCAGGAGAATGTCCTGCCGTAGCGCCTGTTGTTGAGGCGGAAGAGCAGGTGCTGTTCGGCGTACATCCGTGCGATATACACGCAATAAAACTGCTTGACCGGGTATTTGCATACGGAACGGCTGATGTAAATTATCTTAAGAGAAGGGAAAAGACGATTATCATAGGCATTGATTGCATCCCTGACAAATACTGCTTCTGCAAGGGTGTGAATACGATGACTGTTGAATCCGGCTTTGATTTGTTCCTTCATAATATCGGGACAGGCTTCTTAGTGGAAAGCGGCACCCAAAAGGGTAAGAAGCTGCTTTTAAAATACACAAAGACCAGAAAGGCGAATAAAGGCGAGGTTAAAAAACTCTCTCAAATTCAAAATCAGAAGAAAGAGATGTTTGTTACCTCAATAAATGCAGACGCCTCCACCCTCCCCTTAATTTATTCCGGCAGCTACAATAGCCCTGTATGGGAAAGGATAGGCAGCATCTGCTACGGATGCGGCTCATGCAATCTTGTCTGTCCGACATGCTACTGCTTTGATGTCAGGGATGACATAAAGCTGAACTTAAAAGAAGGCGAGAGATACCGCGTATGGGACGGCTGTATGCTCGAAGACTTTGCAAAGGTTGCAGGCGGCCATAATTTCAGAAAAACAAGGGGAGAAAGACTGAGGCACAGGTTTAACAGAAAATTTCAATACCAGGTGGATAAATTCGGCGGATTATTCTGCGTCGGCTGCGGAAGATGCTCAAGGACATGCCTTGTCAATATAAACATAGCTGAGGTAACAAATGAACTTATCGAAGAGTCAAACAAACACCCTTGATATTTCCTCGCCTTATATATCAAGGCTCGCAAGAATAGAAAGGGTTGCAAGGGTTACAGAAAAAGAAAGACTGTTTAAGATAGCGATTGAAGACGGCAAAACCCTTGGTCATCTACCAGGACAATTTATTATGCTTTCCATTCCTGGATTTGGCGAGGCTCCTATATCCATATCATCTCCACCTGATAAGGGAAATAGGTTTGAGATATGCGTCAGGGCAGTCGGGAATCTCACGAATGCCCTGCATAACCTGACAAAAAGAGACAGGTTATGGATTAGAGGGCCTTATGGCAAAGGCTTTCCTGTTCAGGATATCATCGGAAAAGACCTCCTCTTTATTGCCGGCGGCATAGGTCTTGTGCCTATGAGGTCTTTAATAAAAACAGTTCTAAATGAACGGTCATCCTACGGCAGGATGAATCTGTTTTACGGCGTAAAAAGTCCGGATGAAATACTTTTTAAGGATGAGTTGTTGCAGTGGGAAAAGGCTGGAAATATAAATATTCAAATTACAACAGACAAACCTCATCCGGAATGGAAAGGGCATACAGGTGTTGTAACCACACTCCTCCCTCCCCTGAAGATAGACGAGACAAAAACCGCTGCGATTGTAGTCGGCCCGCCTGTTATGTATAAATATGTCATCTTAAGCCTTGGTGATAAGAGGATTGCGGGACATGATATATATTTATCGCTGGAAAGAAGGATGAAGTGCGGGCTTGGCAAGTGCGGCCACTGCCAGATAAACAGCATATATGTGTGCCAGGAAGGGCCGGTGTTCAGACTTAGCGACATACGGTATCTAAGGGAAGCTATTTGAAAAAACTAAGTTCGCTGGTTTTCAGATTTCACAAAGCCGTTCTTATATCAGCAATCTCCCTGACAATTTTAACCACTGCCCTTATATTCAGGATGGATATAAAGAGCGATATTCTGGATGCGCTGCCTGCAAAAAATCCTGCCATAGATACCTTTGTAAATTTTCTTAATGATTTTGGCAGTATGGATAACCTTATTGTAGCGCTTAAGTCAAAAGATAAAAAAGTGGATGAATATCTTGAATTGGCAGAGTCTCTTGCTAAAAGATTTAAAGATTCTCCCCTTATAGAATATGTAGATCATAATATCGTTCAGTCAGATAAAGAAATCATGGCAAAGAACTTCCCCCTCTATATGGACAAACATGCATTTGAAGACTTAAAGAAAAGACTCACAAAACAAGGAATAGAAAAACAGATAAAACAAAACAAAAACCGGCTCCTCTCGCCGGTCAGCACTCCGCTTGACTTTGAACTCATACGTCGCGACCCGCTGAATCTCCGCTCCATTATCCTCTCGTCCATGCTTAAACAAGGAGCAGGCAGAATCAATATGCAGCACGGTTATTACATAAGCAGCGACAACTCAATGCTTCTCATCTTCGTAAAACCAACCGGAAAAAGCAGGGATATTGGGTTTGTAAAAATATTAAAAGATGAGATTGACCGCATACTTGAAGACACAACGAAACAAATGGGGAAAAACTCTGATTTGCAGCTTGGACTTGTCGGCCCTTATGCCTTTGCCATAGAGGCCCATGCTACTATACAAAGGGATGTGATTATAAATGCAATCGTATCCGCAATGCTGGTCTTTTTTTTATTTCAGTTTGTGTATAGGAAAAGGTTTCTTATTCTTCTAATAGCCGCGATAACCCTTTTAACGGCCCTATCATGGACGCTTGGCTTTGCATATCTGATATTTGGAAGTCTCAACATGGGAAGCAGTGTTATTACCGCCATGCTTATGGGGCTGGGTATAGATTATATAATCCATATCTTCAACAGGTGTGAAGGCGAATATATAAAAACCGGGGACTTAAGACTTTCGCTTGATACTGCCCTTACAAAGACCGCCCCAGGCGTTGTTGCAGGCGCTGTAACAACAGCTGCCGCATTTTTCAGTATAGTGGTGACAAGTTTTAAAGGGCTCTATCAGCTTGGAATTATAGCAGGTATCGGCGTGCTTGCCTGTCTTGTTTCTTCACTCATAATCATGACATCGCTCTTAATATATATAGAATCCCGCAAGAAAGGGTTATTGTTCAGCAATAAAGAGCAAAGGATTGGCATGGAAGGCATAGGCAGGATAATAAAGGATTATCCAAGGGCTATTATTTTTGTAAGTGTATCCTTATTGGCAGTGTCCTTGCTTGGATTGTCCGGCATAAAATTTGACAACAGGCCTGAGGCCGTAGGCCCAAAAACAAGTCAGGTCATGCTTCTGGAGAAGGAGATTGCCGAACATTTTGGAAGACAAAAAAATCCATTGATGATTATTGTTGAGGCTGAAAGCAAAGAAAAATTGATGGGCCGGTATGATGAGCTTGAAACCCTTATCGGCAAATGGCAGGCAGGCGGGATTATATCCAGCCACAGCGGGCTTAATCTGTTTCTGCCGCCGCTGTCAAAGCAGATGGAAGCCGTCTCTGCCTTAAAAGAGATACGAGGCTCTCTCAATATAAATGAAATGACATTCTTCCGGGCATTAAAAGAAAATGGTTTTGTTATTGACGAACAATACAGAGCCTATATCAGCGGCGTTAGAGATGCCCTTGAAATCAGACAGCCGCTTGGTTTAGAGGCGCTTGAAAAGAGCGCTGATAAAAAGATAAGATATTTTTACAACAAGGATAGGTTGAAGATAGCCGCCTATCTTTATCCAAACAAAGAGAACTGGGATGACGTAGAAATAGAGCGGATACAAAAAGGGATTGAGGGATTGGGCAAAGGGATTGCCATTACAGGCGCATCCATTATGTTTGCAAATCTTAAAACCTCTATTATCAGGGAGAGTATAACTGCATCAGGCATTGCATTTATAATAATATTTTGTATCATCTACTTTTCATTTAAGAGCATAAAAAGGGTGTTCCTTGTCGAGATACCGCTCGTTGCGGGTTTTATTCTGACGCTTGGATTTATGGGGCTGGCAGGTATAAAGTTTAATTATATAAACATCGGGGCAATAACATTGCTGTTTGGCATAGGCGTGGACTACGGCATTTATATACTGCAGGACTATATTGAAGAAAAGCGGAAAAATTCTGAGGCATCTGTTAAACATGCAGGTCAAGCCGTTATAATGTGCGCTCTTACGACGATAGCAGGGTTCGGGTCTTTAATGACAATGCATTTTCAGGGCATCGCAACATTAGGCATTGTCATTACCATAGGCGTCGTATCTTCTCTTGTATGCGCCTTGTTTCTTCTGCCGGTTCTTATACACTATTTTGAAAAATGATGAAGGATTATGATGTCATAATAATAGGCGGCGGCATAGGCGGTCTGGCATGCGCTGGAATTCTTGCAAGCGAGGGGATTAAGGTCCTTGTCCTTGAAAAGAATCCGGCGGCCGGCGGCTATCTGACCTCTTTTAAGCGAAAGGGCTTTACCTTTGACAGCGCAGTGGATTGCTTCAGCGGCGGGGATAAAGACGGCGCGATTACCTACCTCCTTAAAAAGCTTGGAGTTGAAGATGATGTAAACCTTATTAAGATTGACCCTGTCCGGGAGAGCATTTTTCCTGGGATCCGTGTAAAAACATGGAGCAGTATAAATGCGTCTATAGAAGAGCTGAAGAGGCTCTTTCCGCAGGAAAAGGGGATAGATGGTTTTTTTGAAAAGGCGGCGGATATATACAGCGGGATAACAGGCTGGGCTAACGAGATGATGCAGAGCAGTAAGGACAAGCCTGCCTTGCCGTCTGTTTTTCTAAAATACGGCGGCATTACCTATAAAAGGCTAATGGATGATTATCTTTATGACGAGAGGCTTAAATCTGTTTTGTCCGACAGGTGTCAATTTCTCGGACTTCCGCCGTCCAGGACATCAGCGATCAACATGGCGTCTCTCGTTATGAGCTATTTTATCTCAGGGGCATACAGGCCTGAAGGCGGCTGCCAGAAGCTTGCGGATGCGCTGGTTAAAGGAATACAGCAAAAGGGCGGGCATATTATATTTAATAAAGATGCGTCAAGGATTATTACTGCCGGTAATACCGCCGCGGCCGTGGCTGCTGCTGACGGGACTGAATATACGGCAGACTTCATTGTATCCAATATTGATTACATGAAAACCTGCTCAATGCTGGGCGGTGGATATGTCTCTGCCTCAAAGGAAAGGCTTCTTGATTACGGGGTCTCGCCTTCATTTTTTATCCTCTATATAGGGGCGGCAATGGATTTGAGTTTTCTCGGCGGTTCTTCAAGCATCGGCTATTTTCCTTCATTCGATATGGAAAAGGTGTTTGATTTTAGAAGGACGTTTACAGAGGATACGCCGGTTGGCGTTGCTATACCAACTATACAGGATCATACAATGGCCCCCCCTGACTGCCATGCGCTCATGGTTCCCGAACTGACGGAGTATTCTTATGCCGGGTCGTGGAAGACGGAAAAACAGAGGCTTTCTAATATGCTCTTAAAAAAGGCGGAGAAGATTATTCCTGGGCTTGACAAACATGCGGTATATGTAGAGGCTGCAACCCCCGCAACCCTTGAAAGATACACTGCCAATTTCAGAGGCGCTGCATACGGCTGGAAACCGATACCCTGGTTAAGACCGATAAAGACAGCCGTGAAGAATCTCTATCTTGCAGGACACTGGGATGGTTTAGGCGGCGGCGTGATAACCGCAACATATTCCGGATTCAAGACCGCTCATGAGATATTAAGGCAGCTAATGGTTAAAAAAAGCTGATTTCTACCCTTTCTCTGCTTGAAACTTTCAGGGACAAGGTTTTTCAGCGATAGTATTCTTGGCGACCCCGGGCAGAAGAATCCTTCCAAAACTTAAGGTGTATGCTGTCTCTGCCAATATCCCGAAAAATGCGGTTACAGCCTTTATTAGACCTGAAGGCGGGCTCGTGGCGCCGCCGATATATGTGCGTATATTTGAGAAGCCTCCCTTTTTCAGGAGCGCTTTAACTGTCCGCGGAGAAAAGTCATTTAGATGGAACGGAGGGTCGTAAAGATTATTTTTAATGCCTAATATCTTCAGTATCCTTACAATCGGGGTTGTGTGCGGAACCCGCAGCAGCAAAAGCCCGTTTGGCTTCAATATCCTTTTTACTTCTTTAATGCCGTTCAGAGGGTCGGGCAGATGCTCCAGGACATAGAAAAGCGTAACAGCGTCAAAATAATTGTCGTCATATTTAACGTTGTCAAGCGTTCCGAGCGTTGTGCGGATGCCATGTTTTTCTGCATATGAGACAGCGGTCTCGGATACATCCACGCCGTATGCCTGCCATCCCCTTGCCTTCATTTGTTTTAAGAAGAAGCCGTAACCACAGCCGATATCCAGGACTTTCCCCCCTTTTGGAAACCGCCGCATCAAGATATTTGCAGCCTTTTCAAAGACATCTTTCATATATGCGTCCCACAGCAAAGGGTCAAGAATCTTTTCCGGCAGGTATTTTAAATAAAGACGCTTAAGTGTTTCGTTGTCCGGTCTCGGATTTACATATACAAAACCGCAGCAATTACACTTCACAATCCGATATCCATTTTGGATTGTAATAAGTTTTTCATTGGAAGAACCGCATATGTTGCAGGAGGCATGCAAAAGTTGAGTATCAGCGGGTGTCATAGCGCTTTCCATAAAAGACTTATAAAGCGGATTGTATCTATAAATTTGTTTATATGACTTTGCGAACCATTATAAATGGTTTTGACGGGAATTGATGAAATATTATACCCTGCCCTGCCTGCCTTTATAAGCAATTCTGATTCTGTGTCATAGTGCGAGGTTTCAAGAACAATACCTTTTAAAACCCCTGAACTTATTGCCCTGAAACCGCACTGGGTATCTGGCAGGCAGCAACCTACGAGCTTTGACAAGAGACGAGACATAAACCTATTTGTGATCCTTCTAACAGCAGGCATTACAGCAATATCCGCCATCCTTGACCCCACAATTATATCAGCGTTTTTTCTGGATATTGCCTCAATAAATTTATAGACATCCTGCCAGTCATGCTGGCCGTCCCCATCCATTGTAATCACCCAGTCATAAGCGTTTTCAACCGCGTATTTAAAACCGGCCTTAAGCGCCGCACCTTTACCCTGATGGTTTTGATGAATTACAGGAAGGCCTGATTCTTTCACTATCCGGTATGTGGTGTCTTTTGAACCATCATCAACAACAATAATATTTTGTGTAATGGCGGATAGGTTATTTAAGAGCACGGCAATATATCTTTCTTCATTATAGGCAGGGATTACTAACAGGTATTTCACGCCGTCAGAAACCTTCTCTATTACAGGCAAGCTGCTGGCGGGAACGAATATTTCCATAATGGGGGAGCTTTTGACGGGGTTCATTACATCATTCTACAATGGCAAATGCCACAGCAATATCCTTTGCATACGAGAGGGTTAATAAAACCTTTTTATTCTGCGAGAGCAGCGCCGCCCTGGAATGCAATAACGGTATCGGCTTGCCGGAAGGCATATTCACAATTTCAATATCCCGCCAGCCGACCCCTTTATCCCATCCCGTGCCCAACGCCTTCATAACAGCCTCCTTTGCGGCAAATCTGCCTGCAAGATGACGATACGGGTCTCTTTTGGTAAAGATATACTCTCTTTCCTTATCTGTAAGCAGTCTGTCAAGAAAGGCATTGTCATTCACGGATTTCACAAGCCTCGCAATATACACAATATCTATACCTGCGGAAAAAATCACTCTATTACCTTAATCTCCAGCCTTGGCCTTGCGCCAACCAGATGCCTCCAACTGCAGTATTTTGTGCATGGGAAAGAGAATGTGCCTGTCTTGTCTGCTGTGAATTCCAACGTGACAGAATCCTTTTCAGGTATAATAGTGTTTTTAAGGCCAAACTCATCAAGGTTGATGCCGTGGGCGACATCAGTGGATATAAATTTAATGCTTACCTTCTCCCCCTTTTTTATTGTTATGGACGTCGGCTCAAAACCTAGCTTGTTAGCCTTGATCTCAAAAGGAGAGTCTGAAAATGCAGCGCCGGAAAAGAAAAATATTAAAAATAAGATTAAAAAAAGCGTTTTCTTCATAATCATTCCTCCTGTGTGGTTTTTGCGGTTACTATAATATACTGCATATTATAGTCAGGGCAAAGAAATATTTTACGGTTTCTGCATTATAAAAATATTTATAAAGACATCGTTGTTTACAACTGCCTTGATTTTAACTACTTGGCGGAAACAGCGAGACGAAACCCGTAGTTGTAGTTCCGTAACGCAGGCCCGCGCCAGTACCGGCTGGTTGCCCGCGTGTTCTCCGGTAGGCCGTACCAAGAACCGCCGCGAAGCATACGGGATTGTCCGCTATCAGGCCCCTTTGGATTATTTTTAGGACTCCCGCTGTAATACCCCTCTCCATACCAGTCAGCAACCCATTCCCATACATTGCCGTTCATGTCATATAATTCTAACCCATTCGGCTTCTTCTGTCCTACCGGATGGCTCCTGCTGTCTACGTCTTCCTTATACCACGCATAATCACCAAGTCCTGATTCATCGCTTGTGCCTGCATATTTTTCATCCTTCCCTCCACTCCTTGCTGCATATTCCCATTCTGCCTCTGTGGGCAATCTGTAGTGCTCTCCTGTCTTTTGATTAAGTTTGTTTATAAATTCCTGGGCATCATTCCAACTTATCTTTTCAACAGGACATTGATCACAGCCTTTAAAAGTTGATGGATTGTCTCCCATTATTGCCTCCCACAGAATCTGTGTCACCTCATACTTCCCCATGTAAAAGTCATCTACACATGCTTCATGGACTGGTTTTTCATTATCCTTTCCATCTCCAAATGTGTCTCCCATCTGGTAACAGCCGCCTTTGACAAGCACCATTGACTTTTTTAATTCTTCTGATGCATTCCGCTCTTTTTCTTCTGCTTTTCGCATTTGTTCTTCTGCTTTTACGAATGCGGCTTTAGTATAGTAAACCTTTCCTGTTTTCTCATCCTTCAGCCCTTCTTCTGTTAATAGATAATATCTGACCGTCTTTACGCCCTCAACACTGGCTGCCACAAGCAACTTATCCCCTTTGAAGTCATACGCGGCAACTATTATATCTTGTCCTTTCTTGCTTATCTCCAGTTCACTGCTTGAAATAATTTCTATAGCCTCGTCCCCATCTAACGAACGGTAAACATCCCCCTTTTCCAATGACTTTGCCTCCACAAAATATACGTTAAGGACAACCAGAACAAACACGGCCATAACCGGAAACAACATCTTCGTGAAAAGTTTGCTCATATCCCCTCCCTTTTAGATTGTTTTCTCCTGCCGGTTCCTATCTATGCCGTGGCCATCACCAGTCCGCCCTCTGCCACGATATTATTGCCTACGCTTGCCTTCACAGAGAAACTTGCTATCCCCGAAAGATTCTGCTCAAGCTCAGCTTCTATTACAAGCTGGTCGCCAGGGACAACAACCGTTTTGAATTTTATATCCTTTACCCGCGCAAGATATGCCTTTGTTTTTCCTGTTTTCCCGCAATTCATTACAAGGCCTGAAATCTCTGCCATTGCCTCAATAATTAAAACCCCGGGGAATATCGGCTCTTCTTTAAAATGGCCCTGAAAGAACGGCTCATTTACACTGATATTCTTTACAGCAATCCCTTTTTTTGAATCCAGTTCGAGTATCCTGTCTATAAATCTGAACGGATATGAGTGCGGCAAACTGTCAAGGGCTTCGCTCTTCAAGTCTTTGCCCCTTCAATAAAATCAGCGATTGTATTTACAGAAATCAGAACCTTTTCCGCAACTGCCTTATCGTTTATGACAACATTAAATTCCTTCTGCAATCCTACAACAAGCTCCAGCGCATCTATGGAGTCAAGGCCAAGCCCGCCTTCGCCGAAGAGCGCCGTATTGTCTCCTATTGCCTTTGCCTCCATCTTGAGCTTAAGTCTTCTTACCAGCATTTCTTTGAGTTTTTCTTTAATGTCCGACACATCCGTCTCCTTAATCTTAAGTTATTACGGCAATCCGCCACTTACCACAATAGTCTCTCCTGTTATATAGCTTGCTTCAGGGGATGCAAGAAATTTTACGATCCCTGCAACCTCTTCAGGCCTGCCGAACCTCTTTAAGGGTATTGCCTCTAAAAATCTTTTTTTGACAGCATCAGGGATATCCCCAATCATCTCTGTATCTATTATGCCTGGCGCAACTGCGTTTACCAGTATGCCGAACTGGGCAAGCTCTTTTGCAATGGCCTTTGTAAATGCTATTACCCCGCCTTTGGCAGCAGAATAGCCGCTATGTCCTGAAAGGCCTGTAATCCCGCTGAGGGAAGACACATTGATTATAGCGCCCTTCTTCTGCGCAATCATCTGTCTGCTCGCAGCCTTACAGCAGTTAAAAACGCCTTTTAAATTTATATCAATAAGATTGTCCCAATCTTTATCATCCATAAGCATCAAGAGGCCCCCTTTTGCCATTCCTGCGTTATTAACAAGGACATCAAGCCTGCCATATTTTTCTACTACCGTATCCACCATTCTGGATACTTCATCTGCCTTTGAGACATCAGCCTTTATTGCAATGGCCTCGCTGCCGGAGTCCTTAATCCTTGATACAACCGACTCTGCCCTTTCCCTGTTTGAATTGTAGTTTACAGCAACAGCATCCCCGTTTTTACCAAATGCAAGGGATATGGCCTCGCCAATGCCGCGGCTCCCTCCTGTTATCAAGACGACACTCCTATCCATATTTTTATTGATACCATATCCTCATTAAAAAGGCAATTATGCTCACAGATTTGTGTATATTGTAAAATAAACCTGCGTCTCTCCGTCCTGATTAAACCCGCGTGCAATGCCAAGCGCAGGGGTTATCTCAAGCCAATAGCCTATGGTCATATCAAACCTAATCTCCATGCCGCTGCCGACCTTTAGCCTGTCTGATGAAAAGCCCTGAGCATCGCCCCATGCCTCTCCCACATCTACAAAAACTGCGCCGTGAAGCCTGTCTAAGAAAAAAGGTTTTGTGTTTATCCCCCGCAGGATATACCAGAAGGGCGCGCGGTATTCCAACGTGCCTGTGGCTGCATAATCCCCGGTTGCAAATCTTGACGGATAGCCTCGCAATGGGAAATCTGACTGTGATGAATAGCCACCTAATTGGAATGCCTGCTGATTTATCCTGTCGCCTTCTGAAGCAGCGCCCTTGAGTTTCAGATACACAGCATGATGTCTTGAATACGGCATGAGCAGATACTCTTCATAGGACGCAATATATTCCTTTGAATTCAGGTCGCTCCCGCTCTCCTTTCCGTAATATTTGTATAAAAGGCTTATCCGGCGGCCTTCTTCGCGGCTTATGGAATATGGATACTTGAGGCTGTTGGAAAATTCAATGCCCGCGAATATATTGTCGCGCCTCCCCTGAAATACATCTATGCCTTCAAATTTATTATTGACAAGATTGTTTAATGCATCCTGCCTTTGCAACTGATAGCCGATAATAAACTTGTATCTGGATTCCAGATAATTCACAGGCACGGACATGCTGAAAATAATACTCCTGTTCATCTCATAATAGTCGCCCTTCTGCATAAAGTCAGAATAAAGCGCCGGCTTTGCGTATGTCCTGATCATGAATGTAGGATATGTATAATCATTCAGATAAACCGCGTCATAGTATATCTCGCTGCTCGCAGCGCCATAGTCCATCTCAAGATAATAGGTGTTATAGCCCAGCACATCCTGGCCTGCAGTAAATGCGCCGATTACAGCGCCGTCGTGGTCGCCGGATAGTGTTGGCAGCCAGAATCTTGGGGCAAGTGTATTCAATGCTGAATAGGAATGGGATTCTTGTTTTATTTCGGATTGAGGATTTTGGATTTCGGGTTTTGTATTTGTTGCATCCTCATTCCAGTAGGGCTTGATGGTGGGACTTGGTATCTTCATCCATTTTTCAGGATTATATTCAATGCCGGCTAATTTGAATCCTCTGGAATTATAACTTGAGAAAACAATCTCTTTGCCGTTTGCGGAAACATCAGGCTGAAATGCGCCGCCAAGCACATGGGTAATCTGATAGCGTCTCTTTTCCTCCATTGAATAGGCGAAAAGATTATAAACCCTTGTCTCATCTGATGTATAGATAATATATCTCCCGTCCTTTGACCATACAGGATATGCGCTGTTAAATGTCCCTTCAAAAAGAGGTGTGTTTGTTTTTTCGTTTATATCGTAAAGATACAGGCCGCTTTTGCCATTATTGTCAGTTATAGAATAGACAATGAGTTTGCCGTCAGGAGACCATCTCGGCCCGGAAACACGCATGAGCTTATAATCATTTATCTTTTCCAATTTATAATCATTCCCTTCAGGCACGAGGATGGCAAGGTTCTGATTTCCCTTGTCGCTTACAACCGCTGCAATGGTTTTACCGTCAGAAGATACATCAGGCTCCTTTATGCGTAAACCGCGGGTAAGTCTTCTTAGTTTTTCATTCTTTATATCGTAAGAGTATAAATCCTGGTATATGTTAAACCCGTTATTCACCTCTCCCTGACTGAAATATATAGAACTGCCATCAGGAGACCATGAGATGTTGTGGTCTGAAAAAACCCTCCTTACAAGTTCCCTCGCCTCCGTGCCGTTGCTTTTGGCTATCATTATTGCCTCGTGTCCGTGGGGGTCGCGCTTGTTAAAAACCAGCATACTGCCGTCAGGTGAATATCTTGGATTTGTAAGAAGCTCTCCGTATATATTGACTGTCCTGAAGGGTGTTAAAGGTGTCTGCTTCAATATCTCTACCTGTTCTTTCTCTTCTCGTTTTAAATCTTCTACCATCTCGCGGTAAAGAGAAACATAGTTCTCTCTGCCAAATAAATTTTGAGGCGCGCCATTTAAAAAATACGGGAACCTTCCGGCATGGGCCATGTTCAGATCTCCCAGCGCCTCCTTGCCGTATTTATAGGCAATGTATTTCTGAAGCCTCAGGCCGAATATATAAGGCATGTGGCCGTCGGGCCAGTATGGCGGCTCTCCGTTTATCTTATCCACTGTAGGGATGTTATTTTCCAAAACTGCCATCCTGAGTATCATTTCATAGAATGTGCTCCTGCCCCTGCCCATCACTGTATGCTCTGTCTCAGACCATGTTGCAATACCCTCAAGCCACCAGCGCGGCAGGAATACATTTGGAGGACCTGCGGCAATAAACATGAGAAGTGAAAGAATGTTGCCAGAAGGGATAGGGATTGGCTTGCCGAATATGCTGCGCATTACATCTGAATAGCCCCGCGCAGGATCCATTGTGAGTATATGGCTGTATTCATGGATGATGAGTATCTCAAGCCAGTCCGCGTATTCTCCGATAGTCATGTCTATGGATGGAGGCACAACTTGTATATAAATCGTATTATATGGAAGCACACTGGCCCAGCCGTTTGTAAAATCTGAATCATCTATAAGAACCATCTGGGTCTTTTCCCTTGGCGCCCATTTAAACTCTTTTATGAGTGTATCGTGCGCCCTTTCCGCAATGAGCGCTGCCTTCTGCGCCACATCCTCAAGACCATGATGGAAGTGGATGGAGAAGTGTTCTGTCTCTATGGTGGAGAATTTAAAAGATGGGTCAATGTTTGCGGCATGAGAAAGGCCTGCATAAAGCGCTGCTAAAAAAGAAAAGCAAATAACAAGTTTTTTCATAATAACCTCTCTTTATTTCTCTTCTTTAGCATATTCCACAAAGGCCCCCTGTTGCCGAATTTTCTTAAGACAGCCATTGTCTCCTCTGAATTTCTTATATCCAGGCCAGGCACTATCCAGTTTGGC
>Ga0209726_10003778_pt1 | contig 20133 bp, 18 predicted proteins | sample Subgrocontami54m_FD_187453 | JGI IMG/M metagenome (GOLD analysis project Ga0209726, IMG submission 187453) | Subsurface groundwater microbial communities from S. Glens Falls, New York, USA - GMW46 contaminated, 5.4 m (SPAdes) (version 3) | ecosystem: Environmental > Aquatic > Deep subsurface >... | reverse complement strand
AGGAACGCCGAGGGGCCCCGAGAAGTAAGCCCTTAGTTCTTTCCGAATCCGTAGCCTCTTGAGCGAGCAGACATCCCGCCACTTGTTCATGAAATCGTTATTTGTTTGGGTTTTATTTCGTAATTCCATTTCCAGATTGCATAAATCGCCGGATAAACCAGCAATTCTAAAACAAAGGAGGTCACCAGCCCGCCCACCATCGGCGCCGCGATTCGCTTCATCATATCCGCTCCTGTTCCCTGCGACCACATAATCGGCAAAAGCCCCATAAAAGCCGCCATCACGGTCATCATCTTGGGCCGCACCCGCTTCACGGCGCCGTGAATGATGGCCTCCTCAAGATCCGACGCGGTCCGCATCTTCCCTTTTGAAACCGCCTCATCATAAGCCAAATCCAAAAACAGTAACATAAAAACACCTGTTTCCGCATCTAAACCCATGAGCGCAATCATGCCCACCCATACCGCAATCGAAATATTGTAACCCAAAATCCATAAAAGCCAAACCGCGCCGATCAGGGAAAAAGGCACGGCCAAAAGCACAATCCCGGTTTTCACGGCCGACTGCGTGTTCATATAAAGAAGCAGACAGATAATAAAGATCGTCAAAGGCACGACCACCTTGAGCCGCTCCCGCACGCGGAGCATGTTTTCGTACTGACCGCTCCAGAGAAGCGCGTAACCGGACGGAAGTTTAAGTTTCTCCGCCACAATGCGCTTGGCCTCGGCCACATAACTTCCGATATCTCTCCCCGTCATATCCACGTACACATACCCGGCTAGCAAACCGTTTTCATTCCGGATCATGGCCGGGCCGGAGGTCAGCCGGATATTCGCAAGCTGGGCTAGCGGAATATGCTGTCCGCCGGGCGTAGGCACAAGAACGCGCTTCAGCTTTTCGATGTCATCGCGGAATTCGCGGGAATACCGGACATTCACCGGATAGCGTTCCCTTCCCTCAACCGTGGTGGTGATATTCTCGCCGCCGATGGCGGACATGATAATGGTTTGAACATCCTCCACCAAAAGACCGTAGCGTGCGATTTCCTCCCGCTTGATATCAAAATCAATAAAATACCCGCCGGCCACGCGCTCCGCATAAATGCTTCTTGTTCCTGGCACGTCTTTCAGAATCATTTCAAGATGCGTTCCTATTTCCTCGATTTTTTTCAAATCCGATCCCAACACCTTGATTCCAATCGGCGTGCGCACTCCGGTGGTCAGCATGTCAATGCGGTTCTTGATGGGCATGGTCCAGGCATTGGTGGTGCCCGGAATTTTGAGCGCCTTATCCATTTCCTCAATTAATTCCTCATGCGTTATCCGCGACTCCCCCCACCAGTGCTTCACCTTCCGCCACTCATCACGGGGCTTGAGAAGAGCCACGGTTTCCATCATGGAAAAAGGCGCGGGGTCGGTGGAGCTTTCCATACGTCCCGATTTTCCGAAAACCCTTTTCACCTCGGGAAAATTTTTCAAAATCTTGTCCTGTTTTTGCAAAAGCTCTTGCGCTGCTGTCACCGAGATGCCCGGCAAAGTCGTAGGCATATAAAGGAGATCTCCTTCCCAGAGAGGCGGCATGAATTCCGAGCCTAGCCGGAAATAAATGGGAACCGTGGTCAGCACAAGAATCGAAGCCGCGATCAAAGTTATTTTTCTGTGGCGTAAAATAAAACGGCAGGCCGGCTCATAAATCCGGAATAGCACCTTGCTCACCGGATGTTTCTCTTCCGGGTAATAAGTGCCGACCGCGAGTGCGGTGGCTGTTTTGGAAAGCCAGGACCATTTAAGTTTGATGGGATCCATGCGCGCAAAAAGCATGCGCATGGCCGGGTCCAGCGTGATGGCCAGTATCGCGGCAATGGCCATGGCGAGATTTTTGGCCCAGGCCAGCGGTTTAAAAAGCCGTCCTTCCTGATCCAGGAGGGTGAAAATGGGAATAAAAGACACGGCAATCACCAGCAGTGAGAAAAAAACCGAAGGCCCCACTTCCTTCAGGGCCTGAAGCCGGATAGCATGAAAATCGCCTTTTCTTCCTCCTTCAATCCATTGTTCCAGACGCTTGTAGGCATTTTCCACTTCCACAATGGCGCCGTCCACCAGAACTCCGATGGAAATGGCAATGCCCGAGAGCGACATGATATTGGAAGTCAAATTCATTCCGTAAAGAGGAATGAACGAAAGCAGCACGGAAATCGGAATGGTTACAATCGGAATCACGGCTGAGGGAAAATGCCAAAGAAAAACGAGAACCACAAGACTCACAATCACCATTTCCTCGGCCAGCTGATGCTGCAGCGTGTCAATGGCCTTGTGAATCAGTTCCGAACGGTCATAAGTCACGACTAGTTTCACGCCGGCCGGAAGAGACGGTTCAATCTCTTTGATCTTGGCTTTCACGCGGTTAATCACGTTCAACGCGTTTTCACCTGAACGCATGATGACGGTTCCCGTCACCGTATCCCCTTGGCCGTCCAGGTCCGCCAAACCGCGGCGAATCTCCGGCCCCAACGACACAGAAGCGATATTTTTCACCAACACCGGCGTTCCCTTCTGGTCTGTCCCCACTACGATACTTTCAAAATCTTCCACTGACTTCGCATACCCGTGGCTACGCACCATGAATTCCGCGCCGGAAAATTCGAGCAGACGTCCTCCGACTTCCTGATTGCTTTTGCGAACGGCTTCCACCACTTTAGGCAGAGGAATGTTGTAGGCCAGAAGTCGGTTGGGATCCACGGTAATCTGGTATTGTTTGACAAAGCCGCCGAGCGAAGCAACCTCGGCAACTCCGGGCACACTTTGAAGGTGATAGCGGAGATACCAGTCCTGATAAGACCGGATTTTCTGAAGGTCCTGCTGGCCCGTGGTATCCACAAGTGCGTACTGGAAAACCCAGCCCACGCCTGTTGCATCCGGCCCCAGCTCGGTGCGCACACCTTCCGGCAGGCGTGGAATGATTTTGCTCAAATACTCCAGCGTGCGGCTGCGCGCCCAGTAAATATCCGTGCCGTCTTTGAAAATCACGTAAACATAGGAAAACCCGAAATCGGAAAATCCGCGTATGGCCTTGACGCGGGGCGCGCCCAGCATGGCCGACACAATGGGATAGGTGACCTGGTCTTCAATAATATCCGGACTGCGGTCCCAACGCGAATAAATGATGACCTGCGTGTCGGAAAGATCGGGAATGGCATCCAGTGGAATATTTTTAACCGCCCAGACCGAGCCCGCCACGGCCGCAGCCACCAAAATAAGAATTAAAAATTTATTGCGGGCGGAAAATTCGATGATTTTTTCAACAAATCCGGCTTTACGCTCCATGCTGGTGTCCGCCTCCCGACATGCCGGTGAGCGCGGCTTTAAGGCGGCTTTCCGAATCAATTAGAAAATTGCCGCTAGTGACCACGGTTTCCCCTTCCGAAAGGCCGCTTTTGACTTCGTAATACCCTTCCGACTTGGCGCCCACCTTGACGCTGCGCGGCTCAAAAATGCCGTCCGATTTTACGACAAAAACAATATTATCTTCCCCGGTCATGAACACCGCCTCCTCGGGAACCGCCAGCACTTCTCCCAGATTGATCCGGAGCGTGGCATTCACATACATCTCGGGCTTCAAAAATCCATCGGGATTCTGGAGCACAGCCCGGACCCGGACCGACCGCGTCATCGGATCCAGCACAGAGTCGATCGAACGTATCACTCCTTCCAGCTTCCGCCCTGTTGCCGGCACCTCGGCAACAATCGCTTGACCTGTTTTAACAAATGGCAACTCATACTCGTAAACAGGCGCATAGAGCCAAACCTTTCCTTCCTGATCTGATAAAAGCAAGCTCTTATCCGGACCTGGCCAGTTTTCCATTTCATCAATGTATTTATCATCCAACCCTTTGAGCCGCAATTTCATCCGACTGGAATCGGCAAGCCGCTTAGCCTGTTCAATTGTTTCCGGATCGGAACCGCTTTGCGTGCCCTTCAGAGATTTAAGCGACTGCAAATATTCCTGCTCAGCCTGATAGAGCTCGGGATCATAGGCAATGCGTCCCACGGTCCTTATGGCTTTCGTAATGGCCATCTTTTTCGCGGCAACAGTTTTGATCCCGATCAACTGTTGTTTCTGGGGCGTGACCAAGATAGGTGCGTACCCTTTGGGAAGAGTGGTGGTCGCTTTGGATCCAGGGACTTCTTCCTCATAGACGGGAATCAAATCCATACCCATCGGTGACTTACCAGATTTATCGGATTTGTAGCCTGGCATCATCGGATCTGTCCAATAGAGAATTTTTTTCTTCTGGGCTGCGTTTGCGGCCTCAAACACATGCATTCCACAAATCGGACAAGTGACCTGTTCTCCCTCCTTGGCCACAACCAGCATCGGACACGGCTCTCCCTTGTGAACCATCGGGCAGGTGTGGAGGTAACAAATGTCGTTTGATTTCTTCGCGGGCTGGCTTTCTGGCTGGGTTTGCTGAACCTCGCGCTTCACCAACTTCATTTGACAAATGAGGCAGTTTCCAGGCTTATCCGAGGTGTAAGTCGGATGCATGGGACAATAATACAATGTTTTCTCGAATCCCGTATGAACCCCGGAAACTTCAGGCGACACCTTCGCATGATAAACCCAGAAACCGGCTATCATGAGAAGAATCGGAAGAAGAATAATTTTTTTATTCCAGTTTTTCATGACCGAGTTCCCTCCAGATTGTCTCCAACCGCGAATTTCAAATCAGAAAAAGCCATTTCGTAGTTGGCGAGGCTTTTGCAATATTCGATTTTAGCTGCCTTCAAAGTTCTCTGAGCATCGATGACCGAGAAAAAGTCTCCTTTCCCCGCTTCATAAGAAGATAAGGCTAGCTCTACCAGTTGTCGCCCTTTCGGCAAGATTGCTTTTTCAAACAAACTGACTGCGTTCTCAGCCGATTTGAGTTTGGAATAAGCCTCGTGGACTTTGAGCAAAGCTTCGTTTTTCACTTTATCATAGGCCGCTTCGGTAGAGGCGAGTTCTTGATTCGAGCTTTTCCAGCCGCCACCGACCCCGCGTATCAAAGACCAAAGTGGCACCGTAACGCCGAGAAATGTGTCGTGCTCCGTAATGGGATCCTTACCCTTAGGTTGCCTTCCCTCATACCGCAAGCTGAGGTCAGGAAGCCACTCTTGACGAGCGAGAGAACGATTGGCTTTCGCCTTCTCGATAGCAACCGAGAGAGCTTTCAATTCCGGCCTCTTCTTCAAAACGAGTTGATGAAGCTCTGATCGTGTATAAGTCAAGGTGCTGCGTTCTATGTTTTCTTCGACTTTATATTCTTCCTCAAGTGATCGGTTTAAGATATGTGAAAAATGGGCCTGTGCCAAATGCTCTTTTTCTTTCCAATCAAAAATCTCAATAGAAACTCTCGAAAGCTCAATCTGGGCTTTAAGGGGATCGCTCTGTCCAGTTTGACCCGATTCGTAACGACTCGTTGCACTCTGAACCACCTGCTCCAAAAGCCCCTTTGTTTCCTCCAGAGCCGCTATGGTTTTCCTGGCGAGGATAAGTTCATAATAAGGTTGTTCGATATGCCAGATGGCATCCCGTTCTTCCTCTTTGTACTGCTGATACATCACTTGAGCGTCCTTGGCCGCTATGATGCCTTTCAAAATAAGTTTGGATGGAAACGGAATGGTTTGTTCCGCCGAGAATTCATTGTCCGTGCGCTGTCCGAAATCAAAGATATTGGGCTGGCCTTCCACATCCACACCGAACGTTGGATCTTGAGGCAAAAAAGCGCCGAATACTTTGGACTGCGCGGCCAGATAAGCCCGTTTTTTGGATTGGATTCCGGGATTTTTCTCCAGCGCCATTCGAACCAAATCATCCAGTTTGACAGCCTGCGTTGCGGAACTTTCCTCATGCGGCACTGAAACTTCCGACAGCGCGGCATCATTAACACCTGACGCCATCAAGAATAAAATTGCAAGGAAAACGCAATTCGGAACATTTCTAATGAACATAACCCATCCTCCTGATACACATGATTTATAAAGTGAGGGGGACAGAAAAGTTAGATTTTTTATTTTTCATACACACACTGGTTGATGGATTTTTCTAATTGTTGGCGAAGATGCGCAAGATACGTTCTTCCTTTGTCAGCAGGAAGCTTACTTTTAATTTCAAGTATGTGTTTCACCATATTCTTTTCAAGCGCAGTCTGGAGAGCTCCTACAGAATCCATTTTTTGGGAAATTTTAGATTCTCCCGCATTCCGGCTCAAAAGATCCAAAAGTTCCATCCTTTGTTTGCAGAGTTCCATACACATCCGGTTCGTCTCTTTCCGGAATACGGCATCCTCTTTTCTGAAAATTTTCGCTTCCTCTTTATTCAATCCCAGCTGAGCGTACCAATCCGCACCGAATCTGAAATCATCCTGCGCTCTCATCCTCATGCAAAGGCGCTCGCCGCCCCAAAAGCTTCCAGCCGTCACAGCAGAAATCAAAATGGTAAATAGGATTAGTTTTTTCATCACGCCTTCCTTTCTATCCATTGAAGATAGGCCGCAGCCACGGACGAGGCCGGCAGACCCTTATAATCCGAATATCCGGTTATGTGCCGGAGCGAAATATCAGCGCGTCCCTGGCTGCCGGGGTAAAGCCCGGAAAAGAAGCCCCCCGATCCTCCCACCAGGACCGCTGCGAGAAGTACAGTCCACGCAGGTGAGAGCGCTCTTCTTGGAATCAAAGCATCCATTTCAGCTAACACCTTCCGGTACCACGGCTCCTTGATAGAAGCGTTGACCTTTTGCCAGAACCCGCCTTCAAATTGCTCGGATGGCTCAATAGAGAATGCTGCGGCTTTTAAAAGGTTCCTTATCTCTTGCTCTGATGTGAGTTGCGCCTTGCAGACGGAACAGGTCTCTAAATGTTCCTGAACCGCAGGGCTCTTCTCCAGCTCTCCATCCACCCATTTTGCAATCTCTGGTTTTTGAAGGCATTTCATGGCATTTCTCCTTTTTACCTACCTTTGGCCTAACTGCTTATACAACGCGCAAACTTGAACAATCCCCCAATTTTTTTTGTCACATTTTTGTCACTGCCGGATACCGAAAATACAAAAATGTCTTAATTTTCTTTTTTAGGGTTCATTATCTAACCTTTTTTCTTTGTTTTCAGATAGGGGTAGCCCTATTCAAAAGTTGGCATGCCTTGTGCATCACAACCACTGTATTTTCTGCAATTTAAAAACTAGGGAGGGATTATCCAATGAAAAAAAAGGCATGCGGTTTAATTTTTGCTTTATTCGTGGCAGTTTTTCTAATACTGCCTGCTTTGAGCCTGGCCGGAGGCCCGGACCCCAATGGTGCCAATACCGGCACGGCGGCTGACATCACAGCCGCAACAGCCGGATCGCCGACACCGGCCGAAGTAGCCAATCAGGTGGGCCATAACAAAGTTGCCATCAATATGATGTGGACCCTGATCACCGGCTTTTTGGTCATGTTCATGCAGGCCGGATTCGCCATGGTGGAAACAGGCATGACCCGCGCCAAAAATGTGGCTCACACCATGGCCATGAACTTCATGATTTATCCCTTGGGCATGCTAGGCTTTTATATTTGCGGCTTTGCCTTTATGTTCGGCGGCATGGGAGCCATCGGAACCATGGGAGGATACGCCGGCCTTAATCATGAAGTTTCCATCACTCTTTTTGGAAAAACCTTTGGCCTCTTTGGCGGCAAAGGATTTTTCCTGACAGGTCAGTCTTATGATGTGGCGGTGTTCGCGCTTTTTCTTTTCCAGATGGTTTTTATGGACACAACAGCCACCATTCCTACGGGTGCCATGGCGGAACGCTGGAAATATTCCGCCTTCTTTATTTACGGCTGGTTTGTGGGAACGATCATTTACCCCATTTATGGAAACTGGGTATGGGGTGGCGGATGGCTCGCGATGCTCGGACAAAATTTCCATCTCGGGCACGGCCATGTGGATTTTGCAGGTTCTTCGGTCGTGCACATGACCGGTGGTGTGATCGGACTGGTCGGCGCTTGGATTCTTGGCCCTCGCATCGGTAAATACAACCGCGACGGAAGTCCCAATCCTATTCCGGGTCACAACATTCCGATGGCGATGATCGGAACCTTTATTCTGGCTTTCGGATGGTTCGGTTTCAATCCGGGTTCAACGCTGGCAGGTACGGATTTAAGAATTGCCATCGTCGCTGTCAACACCATGCTGGCTTCGGCAACGGGAGCCCTGGCAGCTACGCTTTGGATGTGGCTAGTCCGCACTAAAAAACCAGATCCCAGCATGATGTGCAACGGAATGCTGGCGGGCCTGGTGGCCATCACCGCGCCCTGCGCGTTTGTCAATTCCGTCAGCGCCTGCATCATCGGGTTGATTTCCGGTGTTCTCGTCGTTGAAGCGGCCTTCTTCATTGAAGGAGTTCTTAAAATCGATGATCCGGTCGGCGCGATAGCCGTTCACGGCGTGAATGGCGCCTGGGGAGTCCTTTCCCTGGGGCTTTTTGCGGACGGCACCTACGGCGACGGCTGGAACGGCGTGGCAGGCACCGTGAAAGGACTTTTTTACGGCGACTCTTCGCAGTTTATTGCAGAATGTGTCGGCGTGCTTGCGAATCTTGTTTACGTCGGCCTTATCAGCTTGATCGTGTTCAAATTAATTGATGTCGTCGTGGGACTGCGTCCAAGTCCGGAGGTCGAAGTGGACGGCCTGGATATCCCGGAAATGGGGCTACCCGGCTATGTGGGAATCAAGCTGGACAAGTATTCTGAAACGCCTTTGTCCCGTTAAAAATTCACGCATCGATTTTACATTCTTGGGGAGGAACCTTTATGAAAATGATTCAAGCGATTATAAGACGAGAGAAGCTGGGGGCAGTCAAAGAAGCCCTGGACAATTTGAAATGTCCGGGCCTGATGGTCTGGGAAATCATGGGCCACGGCAAGCAGAAAGGCATCACGGAGCAATTCCGTGGACGGGAATTCAGAGTGGATCTCATTCCGAAGACCAAGATTGAGATCGTTGTCCATGATGCGCAGGTCAAATCCCTCGTGGATGCGATTATAAAAACCTCTAGCACAGGACAGATCGGGGATGGCAAAATTTTCATCATTCCCGTGGAGGACGCCATCCGGATAAGAACCGGCGAAAAAGGCGAAATCGCGGTCGGCTAAAAAAAAGGGGGACAGGCGGGAAATACCGTCTGTCCCCCTTTTTTTTATTTCGGAGCAAAGGAACATTCATGTTTAAATTATCTTTGATAGCTGTGTTGCTTTTCCTCTTTCATGCTTCCCTGGTTCAAGCCGCACCGGAAAAATGGCTTTGCCACAAAACCGCAGGTGATCACTACCTGAGAAGCGGAAAAATATCCAACGCTGTTTTGGAATACAAACAGGCGCTCGCCCTTTATCCAGATTCTCCGGAGACCTGGTTTAATTTGGCGATTGCCTGCTATAGGGGACAAGATCTGGGAGGCGCGGTCCGTACTTTGGAAAAAGCGGCTGCGTTGAAACCGGAAGATGCGGAAGCTCTCTACAATCTGGGATGCTTGTGTCTTTACGACGGGAGGACGGAACAGGCCAGAAATTATTTTGAAAAGGCAAAAACAGTCGCTCAAAATGATTCTTATTTTCTACCGCTTATTACACGAGGCCTCGAGTTCACCGAACATCTTCAAGATTCTCCGTCTCAAGGCCTCGTTCTCTATCTTCTGAACCACGGACTCGCATCCGCTTTACCGTTTCAGGAACCCGACAACGGGTTTCGTGCCTGAAGCGGCATCTCTTACCACCGCCCCGTGAATTTTTGCTGTCTGGGGACGGGCTAATTCCCTCTTCGCTTCCCAAAACTTCAGCAAGCCGGCAATTCCTTTCGTGCCTGCCGCATAATCATTCGCCGTCATTTCCTCAGGCGACACCCTCATCCGGGAAACTCCCAGGGTCGGCTGCGGCACATTCTTCATTTGCAGATAATCCTGATATTTGTGCCAGGCGATCACCGGTTTGGTCCCGGTAAAATCCCTCTGGAAATCAATCAGTGTTTTAGCTGCCGGAGCCATACCGACCTCCAACCCTGCGTAAACGGGAAATGACAGCGCTACCACTGCCAAACTGAACCCGAGAACTTTCAATGTCGTTTTCATGACTGCGCCCTCCTCTTCCATTTCAATTTTGATTGCATCGCGTCTTTCATGGAATGAAACGAACGGTAGGCACTCATCCCCCAGCAATTTCTTTAGAATTGTAACCAATCGAAAATAAATGGGTTATAAAAAAGGGGCAAGAGTCTTACGGAGCATCTCGCGGGCGTGATAAAGACGCCTTTCCACGGCTTTTTCGGAAATCCCCAAAATCAGGGCAATGTCGCGGTAGGCCATGTCTTCAAACTGGTAAAGAAGGAGAGGCGAGCGGAGTTTTTCGGGTAGATGATCAATCTCGTGTCTGACCAGGCGGCTAATTTCCTCACGCTCCACAATTTTAGCGGGCGCGGAAGCTTTAAGATCAGGGAGGATATCTCGCAATGATTTCTCTCTGCCCTGCGAAGTTTCAATTCCCCTGTCCAGCGAGTCGGGCGTGAACTTTCTGCGCCTGAGAATATCAAAAGAGGCGTTGACCGTGACGCGGTAAAGCCAGGTGGAAAATTTAGCTTTCGGATCAGGCTTTAATTTCTTTTGGTAAATTTTTAGGAAAACTTCCTGGGCCGTGTCTTCCGCCGATGCTCTTTCTCGCAAGAAACCAAAAGAAAGATTCAAAACGCGGTTTTTGTATTTATTGAAGATGAATTCAAAAGCGGAGAGATCTCCGTTAAAAAAACCCGTAATCCGCTGCCAATCCTCATCCATTCTAAGGTAACCCTAACACTTTCTAAAGAAAGTGTAGGGTGAATGAGCCCTTGGCAAAAATGCCTTGCAAGGGCTCATTTCACCAGCAGATCTTCGCGAAGCTTTTGAGCCGTTTCTTTGCCCGCAAGTTTCTCCGCAAGTTCCAGGGCGAACTGAAAGGCGGTGCCTGGCCCGCGGCTGGTGACCACGTTGCCGTCCACAACCACGTCTTCAACGGAAAATTTGGCTGATCGCGGAAAATTATTTTCAAAACCGGGATAACAAGTTGCACGCTTTCCGTCGAGCACCCCTGCGGGCGCCAGCGCCAGTGCCGGCGCCGCGCAAATAGCGCTTACCACCTTTCCTTCCTGGTGCATTTTTTTGACCATCTCCGACACTTTTTTAGACTCGTGGAGATGCTTGGAGCCGGGCATGCCGCCTGGCAAAATCACGCAGTCTGCCGAGCCGTCATACTCTTCAAGCGTCATATCAGCCTGGACCTTAAGGCCATGCGCCCCGGTTACCGACTTTCCGGAAAGCCCCACGATTTTAAGGTCAAGGCCGGCCCTTCTCAGCACATCAATGGGCGTCACGGCCTCGATTTCCTCAAAACCTTCTGCCAGCACAATCACGACTTTCTTGCTCATAACCCACCTGCCTTTTCTACGATTTTCTTTTAAACTGTCTTTCCAGATCAGAAAAAGTAAACTTGATGAAACTGGGCCTGCCGTGGGGGCAATTAAAAGGGTTGTCGCACTTAGCCAGCCGCTCAAGAAGAACCTGAAGGGCCATGGGGCTGAGCAGGTCATAGGCCTTGACGGATTTCCGTTTGCAAGCGATCAAGGCGGCAATTTCCTCCTCCTGATGGTCCAATCCGGTCCGCAGTTTGCCTTCCTCCTTCTCCTCGAGAAAGGCCTTGAGCGCCTGGAGAGGATTTTCATCCTGGAAAACCGCCGGGAAACTGCGGATCACAAACGCATTTTCTCCAAACTCCTCCAGTTCGAAACCTGCCTGGGCAAGAAACGGCAGGGCCTGTTCCAGAATCTCTTTTTGCCGGGGATGGACCTCTAGAATTTCCTGCATCAAGAGGCCCTGGCTTTCAGGATGCCCCTCGCGAATATTTTTCAGAAGGACTTCAAACATGACCCGCTCATGTGCGGCATGTTGATCGATTACCATCAAGCCCTCTTCGGTTTCCGCCACGATAAACGTTTGATGGATCTGACCCAAAACTCTTGTGATTTTGAGTACCGGTTCTTCGAGAACCGGTACTGAGGGAACAGGCATGGCGACAGGCGGCGGCTCGGCGATGTGAAATTTTTGTTCGAGAGGAAGAATAGATTGCTCCGGATATTGAAAGGAAGTTTTTGCTCCAAATCCTGACACCCGGGGGCTCGTCGTAGACGCGGTCATCATCGGCGATGCGCCGACCCGGTTAAGATGAGGTGCCAGATCGGTTTCTTTAGCCAGCCGCTCAGTCACAATTTTTTTGAGAAACGATTTAACCTCCGGCTCATTGGAAATCCGCACTTCCTGCTTGGTGGGATGCACATTCACATCCACGCGGGCCAAATCCACTTCGATGAATAAAACTGCGACCGGAAACTGCCCCTGCATCAGCAGGCCATGATAACCGTCCAGAAGCGCATAGGCGATGGAGACGGAGCGGACTAGCCTCTGGTTTACAAATAATACTTGGCCAGTGCGATTGGCTCTGGCGATATAAGGTTTACCGATCAGGCCCCGGACTTTGATCTCTTCAGTTTCACCAGACATCCATAGAAGATGTTTGGCTGTGTCCTCGCCGTAAACTCGAGCGGCTCGCACAGCTAAATCCTCCGCCGGCCATAAATCCAGAATTTTTTTGCCCGAGGATTCCAATGAAAAGCGGACATCGCGGCGGGAAAGGGCGATATTCGAAACCGTGTCTGCGATATGCCCCATTTCCGTGGTATCGGTTTTTAGAAATTTGCGGCGGGCCGGAGTATTGAAAAAAAGATCCCTGACCTCAATCAGGGTTCCCTTGCGGGAAGCGCTTCCTTTGGCAAAAAGCAATTTGCCGCCTTCGATGCTGATTTCCGTGCCGGCAGTCTCGCCCTCAAGGCCGGTCGTGACACGCGTACGGGACACAGCCGCGATGCTGGGCAGGGCCTCCCCCCTGAAACCAAAGGAGCCTATACGCTCCAAATCATCCGTGGTTGAGATTTTGCTGGTTGCATGCCGCACAAAAGCGAGTTTTGTGTCCTCTTCGCTCATCCCGCATCCGTTGTCGGAAACGCGGATAAGACTTTTTCCGCCATTCTTGATCGAAACTTCAATCGATGTGGCGCCCGCATCCAGTGCGTTTTCAATCAATTCTTTGACAATCGAGGCCGGGCGTTCAATGACTTCGCCAGCCGCAATTTTATTGGCCACATGCTCGGGGAGAACATGAATCAGTCCCATGTCAGGATGCCTCCTTGCCGGAATCAGGGCGTCCCGCGCCAATCGCACGGGACGGCTCGGTCTTCGGCGGCTCGTCAGCCGCTCGTTCAGGCCGCAAGCGTTCCTTCCATTCGTTAATTTTATTGATCGCTTGAAGCGGGGTCAACCCATCGATTCCTAGTTCGCGGATTTCCTCCAAAACCGGATGATTGTCCTGAGCCCATTCAAACAAAGTGGCTTGCCGACTCTCTTTTTTCTCAGCCTTGGGATCTTTTTTTCCTTCAATGATCTGCGTGGCTTCCGTGCTTTCGCTTTCCAGAATCCGGAGAATTTGCGCGGACCGCTCGGTCACGGATTTGGGAATGCCGGCCAAGCGCGCCACATGAATGCCGTAGCTCCGCTCGGACCCACCCGGCACGACCTTGCGCAGAAAAACAATGCTATCCTTAGTCTCGCGCACCGTTAATTTGTAATTTTTCACGCCTTGAAAATGTTTTTCAAGCTGGGTCAATTCGTGGTAATGCGTCGCAAAAAGCGTGCGCGGCCGGGCATTTCCCTGCACCAGATGTTCGCAAATGGCCCAGGCAATGCTGACACCGTCAAAAGTGGAAGTTCCCCGGCCGACTTCATCCAGAATCAAAAGACTTTTGGCTGTCGCGGATTGAAGAATCTGCGCGGTTTCCACCATCTCCACCATGAAAGTGCTTTCCCCGCCAGCCAAATTGTCGCTTGCGCCGATACGGGTAAAAATCCTGTCCACCAGCCCTATACGCGCCTGCCTTGCGGGCACAAAGGATCCGATCTGGGCCAGTAAAACAGTCAAACCCACTTGCCGGATGTAGGTGGATTTTCCCGCCATGTTCGGGCCGGTGAGAACAATGAGCTGGTTATCTGCACGATCGAGAAAAGTGTCATTGGCCACAAACTGGCCCTGCGGGAGCATGGCCTCCACCACCGGATGCCGGCCCCCCTCAATCATCAATTCACCCGTTTCCACTACGGTAGGCTTTACCCAACTCCGCTGAATAGCCGTCACGGCCAGAGAAGCCATGGCATCCAAATGCCCCATGGCCTTGGCCATAGCCTGAAGCGGCACAAGCTCTTCCAGCACTTTTTCCCGGATCTGGTTGAAGATTTCATATTCAAGCGCCTTGATTTTGTCCTGCGCGCCCGAGATTTTTTCATCCCATTCCTTCAGCTCAGGGAGGATGAAACGCTCCCCATTGGCCAGGGTCTGCCTACGGATGTAATTTTCCGGCACCAAATGCAGGTTGGACTTACTCACTTCGATAGTGTACCCGAACACCTGCGAATATTTGATGCGTAACGACTTGATGCCGGTCCTTTCAATTTCCCTTTGTTGAAATTCCAGAATCCAAGATTTTCCTTTTTGAGAAATCGCTCTGAGTTCGTCCAAATCGCGTGAATAGCCGTCACGGATCATTCCGCCGTCTTTTAAGGCAAGCGGCGGCACATCCACAATGGCTTGTTCGATCATTTCCTTGAGATTGGGAAAAGGAATCAGGGTGCCCAGAATCGCTTTGAGATTCGTACTCTGGACTCTGGAGAGAAGGTTTCGTATCTCAGGGACACGGGCCAGGAAAATTTTTAAATTAATGAGATCGCGCGCATTGGCCACTCCGTAATTGAGGCGGCTTGTGGTGCGCTCAAGATCCTTGAGCCCTTTAAGAAGTGACCGGACTGACTGCGTCCATTGCGGGTCTTTCACCAATTCCTCAATGCCCTCCTGCCGTTCCCGGATGGCTTCAATCGCCAGCAAAGGGTGTGTGACCCATTGATAAAGCGTTCTTCCGCCCATGGAAGTGAGCGTTTGATCGATGGAACCAAGAAGTGTCGCGGAACCCTTGCGCGCGGTCATGCTGGAAACCAATTCCAGGCTTCGCTGCGTCTGGCGGTCAAGGGTCATGTATTCCCGGGCATCCAGATAAACGGGCGGGCGGATATGACCGAGCGCGGAATGAAGGTGGTCTCTGAGATAATAAAGAACCGCGCCCGCGGCACGCACGCAAAGAGCATGTTCCGAAAAAGGAATGCTCTTTTCCGAAACCCATTTGAAGCCATTCTGGAGCAGGCGGCTTCCCTCCTCCCGGTCAAAAATCCAGTCTTCATAAATGGTGAGCGCCGCATTCAAATTAGTTTTCGTAAAAGCGATAAAAGCCGCATCCTCGGAAAGCGTTTTGGAGAGAATCAATTCGCGCGGCTGAAGCAGGGTCAACTCGCTCAAAAGCCGTTCCGCGGGAAATTCCCTCACATAAAACTCGCCGGTCCCAAGATCCAGATACGAGAGCCCGCAAGCCCCCTTTTCGCGTATGTCGCGCACCACCACGGCCATGTATTCGGGATGCTTGCCTTCGTAATCGTCATCGAGATAAGTCGCGGGTGAAATAATGCGGGTGATTTTGCGCTCTACCAAGCCCTTGGCCAACTTAGGGTCGCCCATCTGTTCGCAAATGGCCACTTTCAGATTATGCTCAAGGAGCAGGCGCACGTATTCCTGAAAAGCGTGGTACGGAATACCGCACATGGGCACGCGGCCGGATTCGCCTGCCTCGCGACCGGTCAGGGTGATATTCAGAATATCCGAGGCCCGCACCGCATCCTCAAAAAACATCTCATAAAAATCGCCCAGCCGGAAAAAGAGAATGGTGTCGGAAGGAAGAGTTTTTTTGATAGAGCGGTACTGCTCCATCATGGGGGTCAACTTTTGCTCAAACGAAAGGCCTTCAGTCATATCAGTGGATGTTGGCTTGGCTGCTCTATTATAATGTAACCCTAAGCCCTTTGCTCTTGCAAAGTGTAGGGTGGCCCTCACTAGAAAGCCAGAAACTTGCTGAGGGCCATTATAAATAAATAAGTTGGAAACACAAAGGAGTAAATGTAAGATAAAGAAACTCTCATGAAACCGAGAATCCTTCTGCTCAACCCGCCGATTTACGACTTCTCGGCGCATGATTTTTGGCTCAAGCCCTACGGGCTTCTGACCGTAGGCGGCTATCTCAGAAATTCAGCCGATCTTTATCTTTTTGATTATCTGGACCGCCGGCATCCGGACGCTCCTTTTTCTCCCTCCGACCGTTGGGGCCGAGGGCAATTCCATACTGAAAACAGCCCCAAACCGCGGCTTTTTTCAGCCATTCCCCGCTACTATCACCGTTACGGTCTGCCCCAAACCCGCTTTCAGGAATTCTTAACCCAAAACGGGCCCTTCGATTATGCCCTTGTTCAGACCGTGATGACTTATTGGTATCCCGGCATCCGTGAGGTGATCGAGGACATAAAGAGCTTCTCCCCGCGCACGAAAATCATTCTGGGCGGCGTTTATGCGACAATTTGCCCCGATCATGCCCGCAGCTTGGGAGCTGATTTGGTTGTTGAAGGGACTGACCTGACTCCACTTTGGCGCTATTTGAATATGACCCCTGATTTAAACGCTCTGCCCTTTTGGGAGAGGTATCAAAATCTGGAAGTCGGCATTTTAAAACTTGCGGACGGGTGCCCTTTCAATTGCACTTATTGCTCAGTGCCGCAGGTTTATCCCCATTTTACGGCGCGTTCTCTCTCAAGATCCATGGAAGAGCTGAAATATCTTCATCGATTGGGTGTTCGCCATGTAGCTTTCTATGATGACGCACTTCTCTACATACCGCATAAAATTCTCTTTCCTTTTTTGAAGCAAGTCCTTGAAGAAAATATCCGCATCCATTTTCACACGCCAAATGCTTTGAATGCTCGATTTATCGATGAAGATGCGGCACGGCTCATGGTCAAAGCCGGATTTAAAACTTTTTTCTTAGGTTTTGAAAGCAATGCCTATGAATGGCAGAAAAAAACGGGCGGGAAAGTCTATTCTGAAGAATTCGCGCAAGCGGTCCGGAATCTTGAAAATGCAGGGGCTGATTTGAAAAATGTCACGGCCTATTTGATCGTGGCCCATCCGCAGGGCAATCTCCAGAACGTGGAAGATTCCATGTATTTTGCCCATTCGCTCGGGATCAGGGTCATGCTTTCCGAATTCTCGCCCATACCGGGAACGCCCGACGGCGAATCCGTCCGGCCGTGGATCAATCTGGAAGAACCCCTGACCCATAACAAAACCTATTTTTCCCACCTATTTCTCGGAGGCGGGAAGTTAAACCGGCTCAAACTCCTCTGCAAGCAAATGAATCAAAAAATCGCGGCCTCCCGCGAAACATTGGCGCCCGCGTGATCTCTATCATCATTTTTGCCTTGGCTGCTACCGGACTTTGGATTTCCATTTATTTTACGGGCATTTTTTATCACTGGTTTGAGCCTAACGTATTCTGGATTCCAAAAGTCTGCCAGCTCAATGAAAAAAGCTGTCTCAACGTACTTCAAACTCCTCGCGCCAAAATTTTTGGAATCCCTAATTCAGCGCTCGGAATCGGGCTTTACCTCTACCTAACCCTGGACACCTTCTTTCGCTTCCAGCCGGTTATCGGATTGATTTTGATCACATTCGCCCTGCTGCGTTCCATTTATCTCTTCTATAGCCTGATCTTTGTGACCAAAATCCCCTGCCCTCTCTGTTTCACAAGCCACGGCATTAATCTCATGCTTTTTTTAATTTACGCAAAAATCATATTTTTTTAAAAGGGGGGCTATGGCAAGGAATGAGAAAGTAAAAATCGTAGCCTTGGCGGGCAGCACCCGCGAGGGATCTTATAATAAGAAGCTGGCAAAAATTGCGGCACAAGCTGCGCAGGCGGCAGGCGCGGACGTTTCCGTCATTGACTTGCGCGATTTTCCCCTTCCTCTGTTTGACGAGGACCTCGAAAAACGGGACGGCGCGCCTGATTCTGCTAAAAAAATCAAAGATATTCTTAAATTTTCTGACGGCTTTCTCATTGCTTCACCCGAATATAACAGCTCGATCACGGGTGTGTTAAAAAATACGATTGATTGGACCTCGCGCCCTTCTCCTGACGAGCCTCCTCTTGTCTGTTTTCAGGGAAAAACCGCAGCGATCATGAGTGCTTCTCCCGGAGGATTGGGGGGATTGCGCGGATTAGTGACTCTCCGCTCCATCCTCGGCAATATCGGCGTTCTGGTCTTGCCCAATCAGGTTTCAGTGTCCAAAGCGCATGAAGCGTTTAATGCCGATGGTTCTCTTAAAGATGCCCAACAAACGGCAAGTATCAAAAATTTAGCGGCGCAGCTTGTTTCCACGCTGCAAAAACTGAATAACTGAAAACCATTAATAGCTCTCCCAAACATATTCAGGTTCAACCAAAGGCGTTTTACCCGCGGTTGGGAAATCAAAAGGAAAGGTTATAAGTTCTACAACACCCGCGCCTAATCTAAGAATCGCGCCGCCAAAAGCCGGGATAAATGAAAAAAGACGCTTCGCGGAGCTCGTTTCCATAGATGCGACCAAGTGAAACTGCCGGACAAACTCCACGGGAAACGTAATGATATTAAGAGAACCCCTTTGGAGCTTATCATTCCAATGGAACTCTCTTGCCTCTTGGGTCTCTGTCTTACTATTGATCTCCGCACATAAGGTTTAGCATATCAATTCTTGGAAAGTTGGCTTGCATGAAAAAACGAACGAATCAAATTGGGCTTTTGACGGATTTTAATCACCGAATGACGAATGGCGGATTTCAAATCCCCAATACTGCCCGGACAAAAGTTGGCCAGCTTGCGATTCTTCAGGTGGTTCCAAAACCATTCATCGGGATTCAAATCCGGAGAGTACGCCGGAAGAAACTCCACCTCCAACCATTTGCGGGATTGACGAACAAATTGCTGAACGATTTTGGAACGGTGAATCAGCGCCCTGTCCCAAAGAATAATCACCCCATGACCAAAATGGCGCTTCAGATGCTTGAGGAATTGGATGACTTCTCGGGAGCAAATACTCCCATCCTCCAGCATCAAATACAAACGTCCACGACGACTGACTGCCGAGATGGCGGAAAGCTTGGGCCAGGAGGATCGATGCTTCAAAACCGGCGTCTTGCCCCTGGGCGCCCATGTCCGAACGCGGGTCGGATGCAATGAAAACCCGCTTTCGTCTAGGAAAACGAGGCTTTTGCGCTTCCTTCGGGCTTTTTTTTGATCCGGGGCCAGTCCTCCCGCAACCAGCGTTTGACCTCCCGTTCGTTGCGCTCGATGGCCCTTGTCGTGGGTTTCTGCCAACTCCAACCCATCGCTTTCAACAGCTTGCCAATGTGATTGAAATGATACTTCACCCGAAACTTCTTCCAGCAAACCTCGGCAATGCGCTCCTGCGTCCAAAGTTCGCTTGGATAGCCGTGAGCTTGTGCTCCCTTCACAAGCTCTTGGAGAAGCTGTTTGTGCTGGATCTCCGTCAACTTGGGTTGTGCTCCGCTCTTGCCTTTGGCCTTCAGCGCTTTCTTGCCTCCCCGGTTGTACGCCTTCAGCCAACGGTAGATGATTTGGATCGTTACTCCATACTCCTGAGCCGCTTCGGAAACTTTCTTGCCTTGCCGAACAAGGCCGACGACTCGAATCCGGCGTTGTTCCAGCTCCTTCGGATCGGTGATAGTTTTCATAGCTTAAGATATCGGCAAGTAGTGTCATATCTAAACTCGATCAGCGGAGATCAATAGTAAGAGACCTCTCCTCGATTTATTTTCCATCGAATACGTTATTGGGATGCTTGCTCTTCATTTTTATCGCGATACAGATACTCAAAAATATTGGTTGAAAGAAACATTTGGATGGCTGGTTTTACGCAAAAAATTAGGCAAGCCCTTACCGGAAGCGCACAGCAATATTAATTTAGTTACTTGAGTTCTGCAAATTTTAGGTAACCGACAATGATAAATCCTTCAAGCAAAATGGCTTCCGGCCGAAACCTCCTATGCCAGCCAAGGCAAGGAGGAC
>Ga0209726_10003776_pt1 | contig 20135 bp, 22 predicted proteins | sample Subgrocontami54m_FD_187453 | JGI IMG/M metagenome (GOLD analysis project Ga0209726, IMG submission 187453) | Subsurface groundwater microbial communities from S. Glens Falls, New York, USA - GMW46 contaminated, 5.4 m (SPAdes) (version 3) | ecosystem: Environmental > Aquatic > Deep subsurface >... | reverse complement strand
TTTTTCACGGGATAACACTCTCGCTTTCACCGCCGCACCCACAATAAAAGCAAATATAAGCGGTTCCGCAACGAACGCCCGCATTGCGCCAAAACTTGAAACGAACATTTCTACATTCGTCACAAAAGAAGACAGCGCGGCGCCAAGAAAAACTAACCCGGCTCCCAAAATAAATACTGGTCGCGCATACAGAACGGGTATTTTGTGTTGCTGCGCATACCACGCCCACCCCCCCGCGGTCGCAAGTATCATTATTTCAAGCACGGTTGTCGGAATCCCAAAAAAAGATGTTCGTACAAGATATAGCGGAACGAACATCATGACTCCGGTAATGGCGTATCCAGGTCGCATGTGCGTGAATACGCCGTACAATACAACGGCTCCTATTATTAATTCATTAGTATGCAGAAACGCGTTTGGCGGGAGCATATCGTAACATTATCGCAAAAAGGAGGGTCAATATAACCAAATTTGGCGGAGAAAAAATAATCGTCTCGAATATCCCGTGCAATAAAAAAAATATAACGGAAAATAACGTTGCTCCAATAATGCCGCGCTCACTCGGACCGGCCCGTTCCCATGCTCTCCCGCGCCCCCATAATAACGATATAAATAAAGATAGGAATAACAAAAATCCAATTATTCCTTCATCAACCAAAACCTCAATATACGTATTGTGGGCGTTGATGGGGGAGCGGTTTTCCGCAAAAACATCTTGCGTAGCCGGGAAATTACCCAATCCGGTACCAAAAATCGGATTTTCTTTTGCGGCATCGATTGCGCGTCTCCAAATCTCAATTCGCTGTTCGTTGGAACCCTCTCTCGCGTTAAACGCGCTAAAAAACCGTTGAGCGATAGGCTGCAGCGTTACGAATGCGATCATTAGAGCGAAAAGAAGACCCGCAAAAATCTTTTTTCTTGTTCTAACGAAAAATATGATTCTATGGCGAAAAATTAATGCTGTGCTTGCTGTGGAAAGAATAAGCGCAAAATATGCGCCTCTAGAAAAAGAGAAAAGAACCGCGATTATCGGCAGCAGAAGAAAAAAAGACCGCACCGGCTCTTTTTGTTTCATAACACATAACGCAACGAACGGAAGCGTCATTCCGGAATAAAGCGCAAATGTATGCGGATCGGGGAACAAACCTCCGCTCCGCAAAAACGTTATTCCTGCGATATTAACAAACCAACTGGGGAATTGAAAAACAGCATTAGCCGCTCCGCCTCCTATAAAAAGAGGAAGAAATGAAAAAACGAATCGCCCGACGACTTCGGGACCGAAAATAAACTGTAAAAGAAATTGCCCGCTTCCCACAACGGCAGAAATAATGGCTCCCGCTCCCACCCCCCTCACGATAGTATGAAAAGTTTTTTCGTCCTCGACGGCCTCTGCAAGAACAAGCGTAAGTGGAAAAAAAGTGCACCACAAGATCGCTTTTCTGATCCCCGCCATCGGTTCATTTGACCATAAAAGAGATAGAACCGAATATGAAATAAACAAAAATAACAAAAAAAATGTTGGCGTAAAAGGGATCTTAAGGCTTTTACGTGCCGCGCCCCGCATAAACCACACGAAAACCGCCGCCGGAACGATGAGGCGTAAGGCGGGAATCCCGCCCCCCAACGGAATCACCGGAATAATCGGCGTAACCGCGAGAAGAAAAAATAGCATTCGCTCCATTTATCTAGTGTATACGTCCAAACAAAAAATTGAAATCGTCTCTGGAAAACCCCCCAACCGCGACAAGAGCGGCGAAAAACACGATCGGGCCACCCACTATTGCCGGAATAAGAGACACAAGACCTATAGAATCGTAAAAACTGTTGAAAAACAAAAATAGCGGCGTTACCATTACGCCTCCGGCTAAAAAAACCTTTGCGGCAAACGCGGGGTTGGGAAGTATTTTTCGCGCCCCCACAATGCCGCAGAGTCCCGCGGTTACGATAACTTCAGTGATAAGCGTGGTAATTGCGGTTGCCATATAACCGTATTGTGGGATGAAGACAAGGTTTACAAGAACATTAAAAACCATAGCGCAAAAATATATAGGGATTGCTTGTTTTTGTTTATTCAACGCAATAACGGCGGCTCCGGCTATGGTCCCAAAAAAAATGCACGCGGTCGCCAGCAACAAAACAACAAACGGTTGCTGCGCCTCACGAAATGCGGTTCCGCCAACCATCTCGATAATTGGCCGCGCCAGAATAACGCCTCCGAACACCATTGGCACGGCAACAGCAAAAAGTGTTTTTGATCCCTTTTGTAATAGCTCCGCGAATTTTTCACTATGGTTTTCTGCTTCTCGTGAAAGCGCGGGCATAAGCAAACCAACAAACATTGCGGGATAAAAAATTATATTTTCGAGCAATTTATAAGAAATATTATAAATACCTACCTCGTGCGCGCTTTTGAACAACGAAAGCAGAACGGTATCCAGACGGAAATAAATAAGCGTAAATATCAGCGATAACGCAATAGGGAAACTTTCTTTGGCGATGGCCTTCCATGCGCTCCACGACACACCAAATGTAAACGTGGTGTGTTGTCTCGCAAAAAAAATCACTACACAAAAATTAACGAACGATGCCACCGCCAAAACCCCGAGAAATGCCTCTATTTTTATCTCGTCGGATAGAAACAAAAAACACACAAACGCCAATTGAACACCTCTTGAAATGACTTCAGCGGCGGCCGCTTTCCAAATAACCAAATATCTTTGGAACAAACCCATAAGAACCTGGGAAGAAGAAAGGAAAAAATATGATACCGCGGCAAAAACCATTCCGCGTTTCACTGCCTCCGGATAGGGGAGCACCTGTCCTATCAATATGCCGGCTGACAGCAAAACCACCAGGAACGCCATGCGCAATGTGATGGTGTGCCCCACAATACTCCGCTCATCGTTTTTTGTTCGCGAGATCTCACGAACGAGATATGAATACAGACCAAAATCGGCTATTGCGTTAAAAATATAAAGAAACGCAACGGCTGTTGAATATTCTCCGAACCCGGATGTTCCCAACGAGCGCGTTATAAAAATTGTCGTAAATAAAGCAAAAACGCCGCCAACAATTCGGCCGGCGCTTGCGATAAACGCATTGCTTGCAATAGTGGCGCTCATAAGAGCTTTTTTATGCCGGCTTTATCACAACCCGGCGTTCGTCTCTCTCACCAACAGACTCAGTAATAATATCTCCTCGGCCGGCTAACTCCAGATGTATAATGCGTCTTTCGAACGGGCTCATCGGCTCAAGTGTTTCCGTCCGTCCGCTTATCCGGACCTCATCGGCTATTTCCCGCGCACGCTCACGCAATACTGCCGCCCGTCGTTCTTTATAATTATTGATATCCACAAAAATCCGAACGGGCCGCTCTATTCCCTTATTCACCACCAAACGAATAACATGCTCGAATGCTTCAAGGTTTTCGCCCCCTTTTCCGATGAATTGTCCGGCTTCTTCATCAATGCGTATAGAAGCCGAGAATGAGTCGTCGCTTAATTGCATGACCCCAACGGATGTTTTTATATTACCCGCTTCTAACAACTGCTCAATCTTATCTTTTATAAAAATAGTCTGGTCCATAATCATAAAACTACGCGCTGTTTTCTCCTTTTATAACGGATTTATTAATGAAATATTGTTGTACAACTGAAACAGCGGTTGTCGCAAGTAAGTATAGCCCCAGCGCTGTTTTAAAGTTTATTGCAAACAATACGGTCATTATAGGAAAAAAATACTTTGTTTGAAACGCTATCATCGCATTCATATCCATCCCTTCTTTTTTTTCTTTTGTCCCGATATTTTGCGTTGTTTTCAGCATCATTGCCGACTGTACAAATTGCGCTGCGCCGGCGGCAAAAGCAAGCCACAGAGGACTTTTTTGGGTTAACTCAAGAAATCCGAACGAACGCGTATTAATGTCTCCGGGGGCGGGCACAAACGAATAAAGGTCCTTAAACGCTTCAGGGTCAAGGCCGTTATTGAAAACGGCAAAAAGCGCTATGAGAACGGGCAATTGAATCAGCATAGGCACGCATCCGGCAATAGGATTCACCTTGTTCTCTTTATAGAATGCCATCATTGCCTTGCTTTGTTCTTCTTTATTCCCTTTATGTTTTTCCTGTAGTTCTTTTATCTTTGGTTGTATCTTCGCTAGGTTTCTTTGAGAACGGGCGGCGCTTTTCGATAGGGGATAGAAAATTATCCTGATTGCGACCGTCACCAAAATAATAACCAACCCGAGGTCTTTGACGGGCAATACCCCGTACGCTCCGATAAGAACGTTAAAAATCGGTTGGTACAATGTTGTATGAAAAATTTGACCTATCATATATTTTTACTGAACAGGATCCCATCCGCCTTGTGCAAACGGATGACATCGCGCAATCCGTTTAACGGACATAACTACGCCTTTTGCAACGCCGTATTTTGTTATAGCCTCCTCAGCAAAACTAGAACACGACGGGAAATATTTACACGGCATCGGCGCAATAACCCCGAATAAACGGTTGTGTCCAGCCGTTTCGCGATACCAACGGATAATAAAAATAAGTCCTATTTTAATTCCTTTTTGTATCATGCTTTTTTTCTTGTTTCATTATTTCAACAGCTTGCCGTACCGCTTTTTTCGTTTCTTCTCGTTCGTTTCCTTCTTGTGGCTCTTTCCGGCATACGATCAAAATATCGAGCTTCGCTTCTCGCAACAGTGTTTTTTCTTTTTCAATCGCTTCAAATACACTTCTTCTCGTCTTATTTCTCACAACAGCATTCCGTCCCGCTGCCCCTGTCGCGGTAACAGCACAACGAAATCCGGCTGTTTCCGACGGCATCCACCAAAAAACATAACCTCCCGTAGAAAGCGTTTTGCCTACCGCTCTGATTCGATTTATATCCCTCGTTCCAAGACGTTGTTTTTTGGGCAACATATGCTTATACCGTAAGGCGTCGTCGTCCTTTCGCCCTACGTCGGGCGATAGTCCGTCGCCCTCCGTGCGTCTTTGCCCGGCTCCGGAAACCGTGTTTCCTTTTTCTTCGTAATTTTTTAGGGTGTCGTAAAAGCATAACGGTTAATAATTGCTATTTCCAAGCTCCTTAAATCCTACCACGCACTGGAGCGCGGTCAAACGAACGACGCGCGCCTCCTTGCGTTATGTGGCCCGGATACACTATAAGTAAAGCGTGGCATTGTCCTCCTTTTGTCCACATCGTATGCACATAAGGGGCTTTTTGAGACGCGTAGCATGTTTATATAAATGCTTTATAATAGCTTCAGTTATTTCGATCTAATTCGTGTTTTGATATGACAAAAGAAGATCTCTGGCAAGCGGTGTTGGGAGAACTTGAGGTTTCTCTTTCACGTGCAAATTTCTTAACGTGGTTCCAAAAAACTTTTCTGTTGGACAGAAAAGATGGTCTTGCGATAATCAGCGTCCCCAACGCCTTTGCGAAAGAATGGCTGGAAACAAAATATCGCCGGTCTTTATTAAAATCTCTTCGGGCGCATGATACGGCCATAAAAGACCTTTCTTTTGTTATCGGAAAAACGTCTCCAAAAGAAGATCGTCCTGTTGTCCAGAAAGAACGTTTATCCGGTTCTTCTTTGGCGCTTCCTCTCCATCAACCTACGGTTGACAGAGAAACTAACCTAAATCCTCGTTTTACATTCGATGGGTTTGTTATTGGCCCGTTCAATGAGGTCGCTCATGCTGCAGCCCGGGCCGTCACAGAACGTCTTGGAAACGTGTATAATCCGTTATTTATCTATGGCGGTGTCGGACTCGGAAAGACGCATTTACTCCAAGCGATAGGAAACGAAATATTAAAAAAACGAACCGATCTTCGCATTAGATATATAAGTTGTGAAAAGTTCACTACTGATTTTGTTGCTTCTATAAAAAACCGCTCTGTAAGCGATTTTAAAGAGCGCTACCGCCAACTTGATCTTCTTATTATCGATGATATCCAGTTCATAGCGGGAAAAGAACGCACCCAAGAAGAACTTTTTCATACTTTTAATTCTTTGTCTGCGGAAAACAAACAAATTGTTTTCAGTTCCGACAGGCCCCCAAAAGCAATTCCTACCCTCGAAGAACGTCTTCGGTCTCGTTTTGAAGGGGGAATGATCGCGGATATAGCATCTCCAGATCTTGAGACGCGAATGGCTATCCTCAAAACCAAAGCCGCAGAAAGACAATTGTTGTTGTCTGAACAAACGCTTACGGCTGTTGCGAATGTTATACAAAAGAACATTCGCGAACTTGAGGGAGCTTTAAATCGCGTTGTGATCGCCAAAAAAGTCCAAATCGGAGAAATGATAGACTTGCATGAAAGCGAGGTTAAAAAACTGCTTTCCGGAACGGTTAAAACCCAGAAAAAATGCACGTGGAAAGATGTTATTAATATTGTGGCGGATTTTTACGACGTAGAAGAACGTGAAATTATCGAGAAAAGCCGTCGCCAAGAGGTTGTTCGTCCGAGACAAGTCATTATGTATATCATGCGCGAAGAGTTAGGAAATTCCTATCCTTTTATAGGAAGAAAAATCGGAGGACGGGACCATACAACCGTCATGCACGCATGTGAAAAAATAGAAGAAGAAATACGCGGTAATGGACAAGTATTCGATGAAATTAATACGATTCGAGAGCGTCTTCGTCTGCACGAATAATCCCTCGAAAAAACACTTCTTGTTTTGAGATATCCCCACGTTATTCGCACCTTCTTTCTTTTTTTTCCTTTCATGCCAACCTTTTTTGTCTTTTTTCTTTTTCCTCTTCCCCCAACAACAATAACAACAATATAAAAGAATCGTTTTGTTATTATGGACTTCGTTTGTTTACAAGAATATTTAAAAGAAGGATTACGTATAACTGAACGGATTTCGGCAAAGCAATCGACTCTTCCTGTTCTTCAAAATATTCTCCTAAAAACTGTGGATACGGGGGTATTATTTCAGGCAACAAACCTGGAAATAGGTGTATCAACGACCATTTCGGCAAAAATAAAAACTGCCGGAAGTCTTGTTATTCCAGCAAAACTTCTTTTAGAAGCAATCCAAACTCTTCCAAACGAGCCAATCCGTTTATTTACCACAAAACAAAATCCGTTCGTTTTGCAACTTGAGTGCGGAAAAGTATCTGCTCGAGTAAACGGAATGACGGATATCGAATTTCCGACCCTCCCGAAAACGGATACGAAGCACGCATTCACGCTTCCCAAAACACAATTTTTTGAAGCAATAATTTCTTTGATCCCTATTGTTTCTCCGTCGGAAGCACGGCCGGAGCTATCAGGGATCTTTTTATCGTTTTCCGAAAATGAGTGTGTAATTGCAGGAACCGACACCTTTCGTTTAGGAGAACGTCGTTTTTCCGTATCGCACAGCACAGATAGTATAAGCATTATTCCGCTTCAAACAGTTCAGGAAATAATCAGAATATTTTCACCCACGAAAGAGGAAACAGTAGTCGTTTATATGGAGAAAAATCATATTACGGTTGAGGTCGGAAAAACAAACCTTATTTCGCGGCTTATTGAAGGAAATTACCCCAACTATGCTCATATAATACCCACGGAAAAAAAGGCGGAGTTCGTCGTTGATCGGACACGAATACTTCAGCAAATCAAAAGCGCCAGTATTTTTACGAGCAGACTAAACGATATCCATATTGTTTATGAGCCAGGGACTAAAACCATCAGCATAAAAAGTGAAGATCCGGCGAAAGGAGCGTTTGAGACAACCATAGAAACAGAAGAAGCAAAAGGGGAAAACGGAAGCATTGTTTTTAATGCCCGATATCTCACGGACGGATTGGAGGGGTTCAAAGAGGAGAAAATAAATATTTCTTTCTCCGGGGACGGAAAACCGGGAGTACTGCGCTCAATACAGACAGTGTCCGGGAAACAATTGTATATGCTTATGCCAATAAACTTATGACATGTTTACGAATATAAAAAGCGTTCTCCCACGCCGTATAGATTCTTTGGGCATTAAGGAAAAAATGGCGGAACAGAATATTGTTAAAATAGCCCAAGCTATTTTGGCGAAGAAGATATTAAAAGACAACAACGAAAACGTTGTTGTTGTTGCATACGTGAAGAAAAAACTTATTGTGGCAGCGAAAAATCCTCAGTGGGCCGCAAAAACATTTATCTTCAAAGAACAGTTAAAAGATGAATTGGAGGCCGTGCTTTCAAAAATAGACATTGAGGATATACGGATCGTTATTGGAGGAGAACGGAAACGCTCCGCTCCCCAACGTTCCCGGCGCGGTCGAAAACACGGATCGTGACAACATGTTCAAAAGGACCGAAGGAACCCGGCTGTACATCATCTTTTTTCCATTGTGGAGAGAAAAAAGAAGAATATGTCCCGGAAGTATTTTGCGAAAGCTTTCCAACAACAAAACCATCAGTAAGAACCAAAACCTGGTTGACGCCATAAAAAGTATCGATAGACGTCTCTATAGCCAGGCGTTGGTTTTTTTGTAAGAACGAATCGTCTTGGGGAGCGAGCACGGATATTTTTGGTGTTTTCTCTTGTGTGTGAGCGTCATCAAAAGCGTCCGGTGGTGGACCCAAGGGCGGTAGAGAAGAAGCGTGCTCTGTTACCCACAAACGGATGCCATGTTCCCAATTTGCGAATTGAGGATCGGATTCGGGAGCATCCGGAACGGCGCCCCGCGGATCATTTTTGTCGACCCAGTACAAAATTGAATGCACCTCGCGATATATTCGTTCCTCGATAAATTCCGGCGGGGTTAGCGAGGTTGCTCGTTTTCCGGATATTTTATCTATTTTGACCGGAGTTTCAATCACGTAATTGCCGTCCAAGATGGGTTTGCCGGTAACAACATCTTTTGGTTTTGGGAATTCTTCGATGTCTTTTCCCGACAACATTTTTTTCATGAAAGAATTCCAAATAGGAGCCGCAACGACGACACCGTCAGCGCCGGCTTTCATGGGAGTATTATCGTTATTTCCAACCCAGACCCCCACCGAAAGGGAAGGGGTGTAGCCGACGGTCCAACCGTCACGATAATCTTGCGTGGTTCCTGTTTTTGCTGCAACAGGACGATCCGCTAATGTTAATGGGGTTGATAGGCCAAAAACAAGAGACCGAGCCTGATTATCCGAAAGAATGCTCGTGACGCTTCTCGAAACCTCTTCATCAAGAACGCGGACCGGACGAGGCTCGTGTTCGAACAAAACAGTCCCTTTGTTGTCTTCTATACGTAGGATAAGAGTTGGTGACGTTTTTAGGCCGTCTGCGGCAAAAATACCGAAAGCAGCTGTCTCCTCAAGAAGTTTTACTTCTGCGCCACCTAATACCAAAGCCAAGCCATACGTATCAGCGTCTCGGAGCGTTGTTATGCCCAGGTCTTTTGCGGTTTCGATACTGTCGGATATTCCAGCGAGATAAAGGGTTTGTACGGCCGGGATATTGAGAGAGTTTGATAATGCCGTGCGCATGGTAATGGGTCCACGGGTCAATCCGTCATAATTATTCGGGGCGTATGAAGGCGAGTTTCCTGTCGAGAATTCCGTTGGGACATCGAAGAGAATTGTGTTTGGCGTATATCCTTTTTTGAAAGCTGTTGCGTATACAAAAGGCTTGAAGGAAGAACCGGGCTGCCTGGGTCTGGTGGTTACGTTGACGTTTCCGTCATGAGCAACATCAAAATAATCCCGGGAACCTACCATAGCAAGCACTTCTCCCGTATGCGGATCAACCGCGACCAATGCAGCGTTGGTTGCGCGCCACAATTTATTGTTTTTTGCGGCTCCGGTCTCCACAACCTCTTCGGCGGTGTTTTGCATGTCCAAGTCAACGGTCGTGATAACACGCAGACCACCTTCTTCAACAGCATCTTTCCCGTACTGTTTTTCCAATTGTTCCCGAACCTCAAAAACAAAATGTGGAGCACGGATACTGTTTTTGGGAGGGAAGAATACCGGTTCTTCAGCAAGCGCTTCGCGTAAAATATCTTCTGATATGATGTTTTTTTCACGCAGACGTTTCAAGACAAAGTCGCGGCGTTCCAGCAATTTATCGGTGTGTGACCCCCAGGGAGAATAATATGTCGGCGCTTTTGGTAAAGCCGCCAATATAGCGCTCTCGCCCACGCTGAGGTCTTTTACATGTTTTCCGAAATACGCTTCGCTGGCCGCCTCAATGCCGTAGATATTCGAACCAAAAGGAATTTGGTTGAGATAAAAATTCAAAATTTCATCCTTTGAATATTTTGTTTCTATCTCCAAAGACAAAACAACCTCTTTTATTTTTCGCGATACGGTTTTTTCCGGAGTGAGTATAGCGCTCCGTATAAGTTGTTGGGTTATTGTGGAGCCGCCCTGTTCGATCCGTCCACGGAGGATGTTTTTAAAAAATGAGCGCACTATTCCGGTAATATCTATACCGACGTGGTTATAGAACTGGTCGTCTTCAGTGGTAACAAAAGCATCTTTTACATATTGCGGTATCGTGTCGAAAGGGACAACAGTTCGTTTTTCGTCTCCGTGCACATCGTATAAAACGACGGTTCCTGTCCGATCGTATAGTTTTGTAGACTGACTGACGCGGCGTGCAGAAAATGCTTCCGGCGGAGGAAGATCCCGTGCTGCCCAAATAAAAATACCCCCAGCGCCCATAAGCAAGAGGATGAGGGAAGTGACGAATATACGAACAAGAAGGCCGGAGTTTCTCAGAATACGACGAAGGGGAAGAAAGGCCATACGGAATAATATTATAGGCTTTTCAGGCGGGGTTTTCAATGTTACACACAAAAGGGCGTATTGTTATAATGGTGACATGTCGGATCAAAAAGAAAAACAGGTAATAAAAGAATTTCTTTCTCGAGGCGTTGTCGAGATCATAAAAAAAGATGATGCCGAGAAAAAACTTCTCAGCGGAAAACCGTTGCGCATAAAACACGGCATAGACCCTTCTAGCAAACAGATACACTTGGGATACGCGGTCGTGTATCGGAAGCTACGGGAACTTCAAGAAATGGGGCATACGGTCGTGTTTCTGGTGGGGGATTTTACGGCACGATTCGGAGATCCCACAGGGAAAAACGAGCCACGTATCATGAGAGATGCTGTCGAGGTTAGAAAGTTGGCCGATTCGTATGTTGCGCAGATTTCTAAAGTTCTCGACCCGAAAAAACTCGAAATTCGTTTTAACAGTGAATGGTATGAAAAAATGAAAGTCGAGGAACTGTTATCGATCTTAGCCAAATTTACCACTGCGCAAATGTTGGAACGGGATATGTTTCAAGAACGGATGAAGCGAGGCCGGGAAGTTGCGCTGCATGAGCTTTTGTACCCGGTTCTTCAGGGATATGATTCTGTTATGTTGAAAGCGGATATGACGGTTATTGGTTCCGACCAGATATTTAACGAGTTGGCAGGACGTCATTTGCAAAAAATCTATAATCAACAACCGCAAGAAATAGTGGCAACCGGAGTGTTGTCCGGTACGGATGGAAAGCAAAAAATGTCGCAGTCGTTGGGGAACACGATTGGATTGAGCGATCCTCCGCAGGAACAGTTCGGGAAAATAATGTCTATATCCGACGAGGCAATGATGCAATATTTTTTGTTGTTGACCCGACGACCGCTTGAGGAAATAGATGCCGCGGTGCGTGCCATGAGTGACGGACAGAAAAATCCGAGAGACGAAAAAGTTTTGCTTGCATACACTATTGTGGAGTGGCTGTGGGGTAAGGAAGAGGCGGAAAAATCGATGGAAGAATTCGCTAGGGTTTTTCAGGAAGGGAAAATGCCCACAAGAACCCTGGAGGGTTTTATTGAGTCCGGAAAACCGCTAGATTTGCCGCATTATTTGTCGGCCAGCGGGGCGACAACATCAACGAGCGCGGCAAGAAGGCTTATAGCAGAGAAGGCGGTGTATTTAGACGGCGAGCTTGTTGGGGATAACCCATATCCGGAGGTTGATCGCACAAAAGAACATATTGTGAAGATAGGTAAAAAGGTAATAAAAATAAAGCCCAAAAAAGAATAGAGGCCACCTTGACACTCTTTTGCGGCTGTTTATAATGGCGATGATTTAAGCGAACATAACGTTCCAAGAGGGGGTGAGCATTATGATTTTCGAAGAAATTTTATATACAACCATCAATGCTCCGGAGGATGACTTCGGGGATTCCGCCGAAGACGCGAACGAAGAGACAGAAGAAACTGAAGATGACGATCTGGAGGATGAAGACTTCGGGGATGACGACGTGGAGTCAGACGGGAGCGAAGAATAAAGACACAAAAACCGCCTTCGGGCGGTTTTTGTTTTTGCGACGAGGGGTTATTTTACACGCCAGCGTGCGGACGCGCCGGTTGTTTTTATGAATGTTCCGCACAGCGCGATAGCAACAGCGTCTGCGGCGTCATCCGGTTTCGGTACGGACGGAAGATCAAGAATTCGCTTTACCATTTCGCCTACGCGCGCTTTCTGTGCGCGTCCGGAAAATGCAATAAATTGTTTCACTTGAGGCGGTGTAATTTCAAGCACATCTCCGTATACGGATGCTGCGGCAAGAAGCGTGCCCCGAGCTTGGGCGACATTCATTGCGGTTTTACGGTTTTTCGCGAAAAATAATTCTTCGATGACAATTATGTCCGGACGGGTCGATTCGAGAAGAACGCCAAAATTTAAAAAAATTCCACGGAGACGTTCCGGTGTGGATAGCGACTTATCTGTTTCAATTGTTCCGAATCCAAGGCATGAAAGTTTTTGACCGACGCTTTCCACAAGACCCCATCCGACTATTGCGATCCCCGGATCAATACCCAAAACGCGCATATTATTCGGCGGTGTTGTCATAGATATCCTGGACATCGTCGTGTTCGTCAAGAGCGGTATAGAGCTCAGAAAGCAGTTTTTTGGTATTTTCAGAAACGGATACGGGGTTTTTGGGAATCCACGAAACCGATGCATCGGTTATCTCGATTTTTTGTTCGGTAACAAAATTCTTTAAGGTCTCGAGTTTTTCCGGAGAAACCACGATTTCGAGCGAATCGGTTTTATCTGCGATATCTTCCGCGCCCTCGCCGATACAGGCGAGAGAGAAGTTTTCGAGTGCGGTCGGATCCTGGGGCTTCGCCACGGAGATGATGCCGACTCGGGAAAACATCCAAACAACGGAACCTTCCCCGGCTGGTTTGCAACCGTGTTTTGTAAATATTTGTTTTATGGCGGGAGCGCTTCGGTTCCTATTGTCCGTGATGCCCTCAACGATAATACCAACGTTTTCCGGTCCCAACGCCTCATATATGAAACCCTCAAGATTTTCGTTTCCGCTGCCGCCGCTGCCACGTTCAATAGCCCGTTGAATGTTTTCTTTGGGCATATTGAATTTTCGTGCGCGATCTATTTCCATGCGAAGACGCGGGTTTTTTTCCGGGTCGGGACCGTTTTTTGCGGCAATAGCAATAAGACGCGCCAACTTTCCGAAGATTTGGCCGCGTTTTTTATCCTGAGCTTCTTTTTGGTGTTTGATTGTGGACCACTTCGAGTGTCCGGACATAACAGCACTTCAATTTTACTTCCGTATGCCGCGTTTGAGCAAGAAAAAAGCAAGACCCCCCGCGGAGAGGCCTACCGCGAGAGCGCCAAAAAGTGAAATGATTTTTGTGTTTGGGGAGGAAAATGCGGTTGGCACCGAAAAAGAGCTCACAGAGGACGATTCGTCCGGTTCTTGTTCTGTGGCGTTTGGTCGTGACGACCGTGAGGAGTCGTTGTTTTGTTGAACAGAGGGAGCATCCGGCGCTTTTTGAAGAACGGTTTCTGTAAGAGAACCGTCTTTTTCGGGATTTGGCGGCGCGGCTTCCGTAAAAGAATTTTCCTTTCCGGGGGTCGGGGACGATGTCCACACCCAGGCGTTGTTCAGTTTGGATAAGGAAAAGCCCTCTGTTGAGCTTGTGTATTCGATTCCGTCTCGAGAGGCGCCAAATGCGTCTTTAAGCGTTACGGCATCTCCATCATTGTTTAACGAGATGTGGGTCTGTGTTGCAAAGAATGCGCGGTATTCTCCTGGACCCAGAACGGTGCCTGAAGGAACGGTAAACGATGATGTTCCGTCTGAAAGCTGCCATCCGGAGATATCAAAGGAAGAGCTGTCAGAATTGATAAACTCTACGAATTCCAACTGACTGTCGGTTCCGGCGGGGTTTGGAAGCAATTCCGATATGAAAATATACGGCGTCTTTTTGGGTTCCTGGGCCGGTTGCGTGGGGGGAGGGGGAGAGGATGAGTCTGTTTCGGAAGATGATGGCGGTGGTAACGGCGGGGGAGGCGTGGGCGTGGGAGGTGGCGGCGTTGTCCAAATCGAATTTGCGCTTTGAGGCGTTCCACCAATGACGGTGCTGGTTGCTCACAAGCCATCCATCATTCTTTCCATTGTTGTTTTGTCGGTGTTATTACCGGCGGGCCATGCGCCTCCAGGAAAAGAATCGATTGTGGAGCCCGACGAATCGCTTAACGCGAGCGCTTCTCCTGTATTACTGAGGGCTCCTGTATATATTCCGTTTGCCGACTTATCGGGGACAGTATCGTCATCCGTCCTTTCCAGAAGAAAAAATGAATTTGGGCCAATTGAACCGGAAAGGCGTATTGACGGAGAACCGTCAGCAGAAACAAGCGTCCAGCCATCTAACGTTATGTTGTGGGACGTCGGATTATATATTTCAAACCATTCGTTGGCGGGGTCAGTTGCGGTTCCCATCCACGCAATTTCGCTTATAAAAACCGAAGCGAAAGCAGCATAGCCATAAAAAGGAGTAAATAAAAAGAGAAGAATAAAAATAAGCGTACGGAGTTTCATACGCTTTCTGTTGTAAAATTTTGTTGCGCAGCCGTCAACTGATGCTTTTCCGTCCCAGCGCATTTTCTTCTGAGACCGCATGACGATGTTCCTGCATGATAAGTTCTTTGAGACGTTCGGGGCGGGCAACCTGCGTAAACGCGAATTCAGAAACTTCTGCGGCCGTTTGTATCCTGATATCTCCGTAGTGGAGCATGGTGGGAAAGAATCCCGCGATGGTGATGGTGATGTCTTGAACGCGCGATAAACGAACTTCGGAAATAATCCGGTTAAAAAGATTTTTTTGTTCGATATGTACCACGCGTTCGTTTGTCACGATAAAAATATCCAGATAATAAGAAGCAAAAGACAAAAAAAGCCAAACCCATATACACCACATCCACAATACGCTTGTAAGGAATAAAACAGTGATGAGGGGCGGTGTTTCACGAATAACGGGAAAAAGCGCGCCGATAGTCGGGACTATAATAAACGGTAACAGCATCAATCCGACCCCGACGCTATATGCGGCCGCAAAAACATACCACACTTTGCGATTTACGGATAAGATCTTTTCGTTCGGGTGAAGCGCGATCATAAAGAGAAATTAGGAACGGCAATAAGGTCGGGGAGAGCGTTCCACGGAATAGAGAAAAAAAGCACTGATGAAACGGAAAGGAATAATATGCTGCCCGCAACAAAAACGAACGCGATGACGCGTGATTTGTCCTTTTGAACGCCATAACGAAAAAAATGAGCCGTGATAACAGACGTGAGGAGAAGAAGTGTGCTGGCGGCTATAATGAACAAAAATAAGGCGGGAATAAGCATATATCCATTATAGTAGGGTATTTGACGGCGGTATATCGTTTTTGGTTTGAGGAGGTTCCAGGCCGAGGTGTTTGTAGGCTTCCGCCGTTGCGACGCGCCCTCGGGGCGTGCGGGCAAGAAAGCCAATACGAAGCAGATAGGGCTCGAATATTTCGAGAATAGTTTCCTCTTCTTCTCCGGCGGAAGCGGCGATTGCCTGAATACCGGCGGGGCCGCCGTTGAAGTTTTTGATTAATACGGAAAGAATTTTTCTGTCGGATGTTTCTAATCCGTGCTCGTCTACGTTAAGCATGTGCAGTGTTTTTTCAACCACGCCGTCGTCAATGACGTTTTTGTTTTCGATTTGCGCGACATCACGACAACGCTTCAGCAGGCGGTTTGCGACCCGAGGCGTTGACCGCGATGCGGCGGCAAGACGCTTGCGGGCCGTGTCGGAAATAGTGACGCCCAGGAGGCGGGCAGAGCGGGTTATAATGCGCCCTATTTCTTCCGGAGTATAAAAGTCTAAGTTGAAGGTGGAGCCGAAACGTGAGCGGAGTGGTGCCGAAAGCATTCCCGCTCGGGTTGTTGCCGCGATAAGAGTGAAGGGAGGCAGAGAAAGTTGTATTGTCCGAGCGCCGCCACCCTTTCCTAGAACGATGTCGAGGGAGCGGGATTCCATTGCGGGATAGAGAATCTCCTCCACCAATTTCGAGAGCCTGTGTACTTCATCAATGAATAAAACATCGTTGGGTTCCAGATTCGTTAAGATCGCTGCAAGATCACCGACGCGTTCAATGGCGGGACCAGAGGTAACGCGGAAATTTCCACGCATCTCGCGCGCAACGAGATATGCGAGTGTGGTTTTTCCGATGCCGGCAGGTCCGTGGATAAGAACGTGTTCGAGCACCTCATTGCGCATACGAGCTGCTTCAATAGCCACCGCAAGATTTTTTTTTGCGGTTTCTTGTCCTATATATTCATTGAAATCTTGAGGCCGAAGCGTTTGCGACAATAGCGCGTCGTCGTTTTTTGGAGGAGGAGTGTTTTGTTCCGGAGGAGTTGGCATAGCTCTTGACATTTTGAAATTATTCTGATATACTATCGTCAGTAAAACAAAAAGGACGTATGGGCCAAATCGCGAGTTGCCGGTAGCCCGTACCCACCATAACCAGGTATATACGGTTTTGGTGGGTGCGGGTTAGGAGCATTCTGCAGTCGGATGGTTCGGTTCCGACTGAACCGCTCCACGGGAGTGTTCTTTGCTCTCGGGTTCCCAAGCCTAGAGTTTTGTGCCGGCAACTCACGATTTAGCCGATGGGTCCAGTGATCCGCTCTATTTCCTCGACGGTCGTCAGACCGGCGAGGATTTTTAATATACCGTCCTGCTGCATAGGGATCATTCCGTTTTCAACGCTCCATTTCAGTATGGCGTGATTGCTCGGATTGCTCAGAATGAGTTCTTCCAGGCCTCCGTCTATGCGCAAGAACTCAAAGATGCCGGTCCTGCCACGATATCCGGTGTTGTTGCATTCCTGGCAGCCACGCGCTACGGGGAGTGACAGAGAAACGGTGAGTTCTTGCGGGAAAAGATTTGCCGGAACGCGTTCAAGTGATTTCTGCAGGCGCGTGAGATCTTGCGGCGATATCCGTTCTTTTGTGACACAAGACGGGCACAGTTTTCGTACTAGACGCTGCGCCATAGCGATATTGAGAGCGGGGCCGATCGTGTCCGGCTTAACGCCGAGTTCCACGAGGCGGGGGATAACTCCGGCGGCGTCATTGCTATGGAGAGTTGAGAAAACAAGATGGCCGGTAAGCGCCGCCTGCATTCCGATCTGGGCGGTTTCGAGGTCGCGTATTTCTCCGACGAGAATAACGTCCGGGTCCTGTCTCACTATTGAGCGGAGTCCGTTGGCAAAATCATAACCTTCTTCGGCGTTTACCTGAGTTTGTTCCACTCCCTCGAGTTTGTATTCAATAGGATCTTCGATCGTAATAACTTTAATTTCTGGAGAAGCTATATGCTGAACAAATGCGGCGAGAGCGGTTGTTTTTCCGGAGCCCGTCGGCCCGCTGGTAAGTATCATGCCGTTGGGGCGTTTTAATTCTTTTTCGAGTACGGTAAAAAGATCCGGTCGCAGACCAAGATCATGCGCAGAAACTATTTTGGACGGGTTCAAAACGCGCATGACAATATACTCGCCCCGCTCTCCCGGAAGCGTCGATGTTCGTATTTCTATCTCTTCGCTCCCGATGCGGAACGAAAAGCGACCGTCCTGGCCTTTGTCAGAAATATTCAATTTAAGTCCGGAGAGCAATTTAATGCGTTCAAGTATAAAATGATATGTTTTCGGTTTTATTGAGAGGAGATCATACAAAACTCCGTCGATACGCAGACGGATACGAGCCTGTTCCTCCTGCGGTTCAATGTGTATATCCGATGCGCTCGCGGTCATGGCGCCTCCTACAATAAGCTCAAGAAGTCCGGAAATATCGCTTGGTGCGGTTTTTTCAATAGCGGCCCGGAGCGAAGCAATATCTTTAATAGAAGCGCGGAATTGTTCAATGAGATTTGTGGCGAGCGCTACCTCTCCGGTTATTTTTGTCGATAGATATGCGAATTTTTCGAATAGCGATAATCCGTGTTCGATGCTTGAAGTTGAGGTGACCGCAAGCGATACGTGCCACCCATCGTCAGAGAGTTTTTTTACCAGCGTTGCAACATCTCCAGACGATGGATCTTTCGCCGCCATAGTAACGGCGCGGTCTTTCTTCGAAAAAATAATAGCCCCAACAGAATGGGCCACGTCGCGGGAAATCAGCGTAAGAGCGGCTCCGTCGATGGGCGTGAGAAGAAGGTCGACATATGGGAGATTGTTTTGCGTCGCAATATGCTGGGCGAGCCGTTCTTCTTCTTGCCGGCGAAGGCGTTGCACCCTTTCTTCGCGGGAACGGGCAAGATTGTCGTCTGCGAAAACATCAGTCATCCTCTTCATTGTAGGCGTTTTATGGCCGCCTCTCAAGGACGTTTTTGTTTGTGGCAAAAGCGACAAGTGCCTATACTTAAGAGGATGGTGCGCGTGCTTTATAAAAAGCCAGATACTTTGGAGTTTGCTGCACAAGAAGCGAAGCGGCTGTTGAGGCGACGGAAGCGGAGCGGGCGAGCGGCCGTATTTGCTCTGTATGGAAACTTAGGGGCCGGGAAAACGACATTTGTACAGGGTTTCGGAAAGCGGATGGGAATTCGGCGAAGAATGCTAAGCCCAACATTTGTTTTTATGAAGCGATACGCCATTCACGCCGCTTCTTTTCGTGTTGTATATCATTATGATTTATATCGCATGCGTTCAAAGAACGACGCCGAACACCTTTTTCTTCCGGATGCGTTGAAGGACGGGCGCGCTATTGTGCTTATCGAGTGGCCGGAAAAAATTATTCGAATGATACCAAAACCATATCGGACGATACGGTTTTCTCACAGAAAAACAGGCGGTCGTGGGGTTTTAGCAAAAGGACAAAGTCGTTAACGTTATGTCTCGAAAAACAAAACAAATTTTAATTATAGACATTAGCGCATTATTCCACAGGGCGTGGCATGCGTTGCCGCCGCTTACAACTCCCGCAGGCGAGCCGATACAGGCGGTGTTCGGGTTGGCAAAGTTGATGGTGAAAGTGCTTGGTGATATTGAGCCGGATTATGTTATCGCCGCGCTCGATTCGCCCGGAAAGACATTCAGACATGAGATATCGGATGCGTATAAAGCAAATCGTCCGGAAGCGCCACAAGATCTTAAATCTCAATTTCCTAAAATACCCGAACTTTTGCGCGCCTTGGGCGTACCTATGCTCAGCGCCGACGGGTTTGAGGCGGACGATGTTATTGGGCGTATTGTTCAGGATGTTCGAACTGCATATCCGGACGTTTCCATTCTTATCTTAACCGGAGATAAAGACGTGTGGCAGCTGATCGATGATAAAACCACGGTGTTGAGTTTAAAAAAGGGGGTTTCCGAGCTGGAGCGCATCGGAGAAGATGCTGTTTTGGAGCGGTTTGGTGTTGTGCCTGTGAGAATCCCGGAGTTTAAAGCGCTTGCCGGAGACCCATCGGATAACATAAAAGGAATTCGTGGCATGGGAGAAAAAACCACAAAAAAATTGTTATCGTTATTTTCTTCTATTGATGCGATGTATGATGCGTTGGCTGAAAGCAAAGGACAGAAGGAAAAAACGCTTGTAAAATTCACAGATAAACTCAGCGAGAACAAAACAGAAGTGTATGTAGGAAAAGATCTCGCAACAATACGCAGAGATGCGCCGGTTATATTTATTTTGAACGATGTGGTGTGGCGGGGGATCGATAGCGGAACAGCCGCCGTGCTGTTTAGAAAATGGGGTTTCCGGGGATTGCTCGAAAAATCGGGAAGTGACGGTCGCGCAAGCGAATCTGCGCAAAAAAACGTTACGGAAGAGCTGATCGCCGGTGCGGAAGCAAAGGGTCTTTTC
>Ga0209726_10003772_pt1 | contig 20144 bp, 18 predicted proteins | sample Subgrocontami54m_FD_187453 | JGI IMG/M metagenome (GOLD analysis project Ga0209726, IMG submission 187453) | Subsurface groundwater microbial communities from S. Glens Falls, New York, USA - GMW46 contaminated, 5.4 m (SPAdes) (version 3) | ecosystem: Environmental > Aquatic > Deep subsurface >... | reverse complement strand
CTCGATCTTCCTGAAAGTTCGGGCTGTTGGCGAAGAATCCCAGTCCCGGCATATAGCGATCCTTGGGCTCCATCTGGTCCCCGGCAATCTGCGCCTTTACAAACATGTTGTACGGTATGTCGTCATTGAAAGCTTGAATCACCCAGTCGCGATAGCGCCACACGTTCGGCTGCGCCTCGTCCTGTGTGGAGTTCAACCGGTCATCCGCATAGCGGGCGATATCGAGCCAGTAGCGGCCCCACCGTTCCCCATACGCAGGCGAGGCGAGCAACCGGTCCACAACATGCCCCTTTGCATCGGCGGAACGGTCCTGTATAAACGATTCTGTCTCCTCCATTGTGGGTGGCAGGCCCGTCAAATCGTAGCTGGCACGCCGAATCCATGTTCTCCGGCCCGCCGCTTCCATGGGCGCAAGTTTCTTCTCCTCCAGTTTTGCGGAAATGAATTGATCGATCGGCGTCCTGGCCCACGCCGTATTCTTCACCACCGGAGGCGCCGGCTTCCTCACTGGTTGGAACGCCCACCAGGAACGCTGCTCGGCCGTGATCCGGGGACTGGCTGCGGCAATCGCCGGGCCATGTTCCGGCCACACTGCGCCCCCGCTGACCCAGTTCTCCAGTGCCGAAATCTCCTCCGGCTGGAGTGGAGCGCCCGGCGGCATCTTGAGCCGGTCATGCGAGCGTCGCACCGCCTGCACCAGCAGACTCCCATCTGCATCCCCTGGCCGAATGGCCGGGCCGGAGTTTCCTCCACGGATCATCGACGCCCGCGAGGTCATCTCCAGGCCGCCCTGTTTGGCCGCCGCATGGCAGGCCAGGCAGTTCTTCACCAACACGGGCCGCACGCGCTGTTCAAAAAAATCGGCCGGCTGTTGGGCTAGCGCGATTGGTGCGATCAGAGTGAGCGTGGCTTTAAGCAACAGTCGGTGCATGGATCAATAGCATTGTTTCAAAACGGCGCGAATGTGGCAAATACAGCGACAGCGCTTATACTGGAACTTGCCAGGATGACCAGGCGAAGTTTTCTCGCCACTGCTTCCGCATTGGCAGCCCAGCCTCCCAGGGTTCGCCTTGGCTTCGACACCTACTCCTTGCGCTATCTGAATTGGCGCGCTCTGGAAAATCTGGACTACGCCGCCGCCCAAAAGCTCGACATCGTTCAGTTCAGCTTGCCGCGCGACTGCGAACCTATGTCGCCTGAGCACCTTGCCCTGATTCGCCGCCATGCTGGCGAACGGGGCATCGCAATTGAGGCCGGAATCGGCTCGCTGCTGCCAACGCTCAGTGTGGACCTCAGGGAGCGCGTGCAGTTCGTCCAAAAAGGCATTGAGGACACCAAAGCGCTGGGCGGCAACGTCATACGCACTTATATCACCAATGATCGCCAGAAACTGCCTAAAGGCCCCATCGAACCGTATATTGAAAAAAGCATAGCGATCCTCCGCGCCGCATTGGAGCGCAAAGGGCGCCGTCCGCGCCACCAAACTGGCCAGAAACACGCGGGTTACAGGTGCGGACGGCAGCTCCGTTTTGCGCGTGTTCCTCAAAAGACAGCCCGCACCGCCGGTGTCCGTATCGCCATCGAGAACCACAAAGACCTGCTCTCCTCCGAGATTCTGCCCATTATTCAGGAAGCCGGCCCGGACCATGTTGGCCTTTGCCTCGACACCGGCAACGCCCCATACCTGGCCGAGGATCCGTCTGTGATTCTCGATCAAATGTCTCAGCATGTGTTTACCACGCACATCCGCGACGCCTCCATCTATGCGCATCCGCGCGGAGCCTCTGTGCAATGGGTTCCCCTCGGCGAAGGCACGCTCGACCTGAAGCGATTCACCCGAACCTTTGCCGCCCGCTGTAAAGACGCCCGGTTCGTCATAGAAAACATCACCGGACGCCCGGCACAGTTGGTTCCCTTTTTAGATGATGGCTACTGGAACGACAAAAAACACGCCAGTGGAGCAGGGTTTGTCAGCTTTCTCCAACTTGTGGCCAAGGGCCAGCCCTATGCCGGACGGCTGGTCATGTTCGATGTGGAAGGCTTCAGCCCCCCGCCGGCAATCTACTTGGAAGCGATGCAGCATCAGCAGCGAGAGCATCTCGAGCGCGGTTTCGCTTTTGCGCGAAAGGTTCTTTCTTGAAACAACTCCTTATTCCCGCGCTTGCGCTCTCGGCGTTGGCGCACTCTCAGACCGGTTCCTGGACCCCTGTCGAGACAAACGGCTCTCCCACCAAGCGCCACGAATGCGCCTTTATCGAGGCAAAGGGCAAGTTCTACCTCATGGGCGGCCGCGGTGACAAGGCCATTGACATCTATGACCCCGCATCGAAAACCTGGAGCGAAGGTCCGGACATGCCCATGGAAATGCATCATTTCCAACCCGTCGTCTATAAGGATCGGATCTATGTCATCGGCGCAATGACCGGACCCTACCCCGACGAAACGCCGCTGCCCAACATCTGGATCTTTGATCCTGCCTCCGGCGACTGGTCGCAAGGTCCGAAAATTCCCGAGCTTCGCCGCCGTGGCGCAGCCGGAGTGGTGGTCCTGCAGGACAGATTCTACATCGTTAACGGCATTGTCGACGGCCATAACGGCGAGTTCGTCAATTGGCTGGATGAGTATGACCCGGCCACCGGCGGCTGGCGCAAGCTGCCGGATTCACCACGCCCCCGCGATCATTTCCAGGCCGCCGTGGTGAACGGCAAGATCTACGCCGCCGGCGGCCGAACCACGTCCAAGCGCACCGGAAAAGTATTCGACCTCGTCATCTCTGAAGTGGATGTGTATGATCCGGGCAACAAGAAATGGTCCACCCTGCCGTCCGGTCTGCCCACTCCGCGCGGCGGCTCCTACACAGTGTCCCTCGACGGCAACCTGATCGTGCTGGGCGGCGAAAGCATGGCGCAGAAGGCTGCCCATTCCGAAGTGGAAGCCTACGACGTCAAGAAGAAGACCTGGACCACGCTGGCGCCGCTCGGCACTGGCAGGCATGGCACCGGCGCCATTGTTTTCGGTGGCAAAATCTACGTCTGCGCGGGCAGCGGTGGCCGCGGAGGCGGGCCGGAACTCACCACAATGGAAGTTTTCACCTGGAAGGCGAAGTGATTTCGGTCACCTTCGCGGATATGACTAGCCCCCCCTTCTAACCGGCGCGTGGATGTGGTATAGATACAACCACCAGAGGGGAAGCATGTTTTCACAAACCATAATACGTCTGATGTGTTTCGCGGCTCTGACTGCGACGGCAGCCTCGGCCCAAGTCACCACCGCCACGCTCTACGGCATCATCACCGACTCAACGGGCGCCGTCGTACCCGTGGCCAGCGTCACGCTGATTCACGAGGAAACAAACGCCGCCACGACACACACGTCGAACGAGTCTGGCGAATTCGTCTTTGACTTTCTCAGAATCGGTACCTATATCGTCCGCATCGAAGCCAGCGGTTTCAAGCGATTCGAGAATACAGGACTCGCTCTGTCATCCGGCCAAACCGTGCGAAAGACCTTCCAGCTGGAAGTCGGCGCCTTGACCGAAACCGTGACAGTGGAAGGCTCCGCGCCGCTCGTTTCAACGGCATCCTCGGAACAACTGCAGACGTTTGAAGGATTCAAGATCACCGAGCTCCCGCTCGGCCGCCGCAACGTCAGCAGCGTGCTGCGCCTTGCCACCGGCGTAGACATTGGGTCCAACCGCACCCTGCGCATCAACGGCGTCGGCTCCAGCGGCACCGGCATCAGCGTCGACGGCACAGACGCCAACTCCTACCCCGAACAGCGCGGCATGGCGCAATACGGCGCCCGCAACTACATCGACGTGATGAGTATCGACGCCGTGCAGGAGGTGCAACTGGTGCGTGGCATCCTGCCCGCCGAGTATGGCGGCGTGCTGGGTGGCCAGGTGAACGTCATCGCCAAATCGGGCTCCAACACCTGGCACGGATCGTTCTTCGAAAACTACCAGTCCCACGTGTTGAACGCCCGCAATCCGTTTGTCGCCGCGCGCACCGCCAGCGGAGAAACGATCCGCAAACCGCGCGTTGTGTTCAACCAATTCGGCGCGGCCGCCGGCGGCAAGATCATCCGCGACAAGCTTTTCTTCTTTGGCGCCTACGAAGGCTATCGGGAATCCGCCGCGCGGCGCATCAACGGAACCGTGCCAACGCCGTCCTTTCGCAGTGAAATTCAGCGCGTCCTGCCCTCGCCCGAAATGAAGATCCATCTCGATATGCTGCCCTTGCCCAATGTTGCCATCAATGACGACATCGGCCGCTTCGAGGGCGTGAGAAGCGCCACCAGTCGCGAGAACCACACCATCACCAAGGCCGACTACCGCGTCACCCAGACAAGTAACCTCGCTTTCAACTATACGCGGATGCGGCCCTTTGGTTCCGACCCGAGTTACTACAGCAACGGCGCCAACGACCGGACCTACGAGTACGTCCAAGACCGTATCGCCGCCAGCTATACGCTCGGCCGGCCGTCGTGGACATCGGAATCCCGATTCGGGTGGAACTACAGCAACATGGCCCGTCTCGACGCTTTCTTTAACAAAAAAGACCCCGGCGGCAAGCAGGAAAAAGCTCCGTGGGATCGCAGCATCTCGCGCTTCGGCGTCTCCGGACCTTCCGGATTCAGCTCCGGCGCCGCCGAGATCTGGGACATGAACGGAACTACCATCAGCATCGATCAAAAGATCTCGCGCCACACCGGAAAGCATTCGCTCAAATTGGGTGGCCGCTTCATGAATTACGGCGGCTTCCGCAGCAATCCCGAAAACCCGTCCATTTCGTTCCAGAACAAGACCGACTTCCTCGCAAACCTTCCGAGTTCGGTCACGCCGACCTTTGGCTCGCCCTACTACACCTCGCGGATGTACGAACTTGGTCTGTTCCTCCAGGACGACTGGCGCATCAGTCCCAAGCTGGTGCTGAATCTCGGCCTGCGCTATGACTTCTACTCGAACGCGGTTGCCAAGCCCGCCACTGACATTCCGGTTGGCTTCTACAATCCCGCCCCTCCGTCGGACTGGACGAAGTTTGACTTCGGCGCGGCACGCGATCCCAACGACCCCTACAAACATGATCCGTGGGTCAATCTGGGCCCGCGCATCGGCTTTGCCTACAATCCGGACGGAAAGTCGAAAACCGTCATTCGCGGCGGCGCGGGAATCCTGTTCAGCCCGCAGATGCCGGGTGCCATGCGCCAGGCCGTGGCGCACCCCATCGTCCCGTTCCGTACAAGTTGGAGCCTTGCCGAGGCGCGCCAGCTCGGGCTAAGGTTCCCCAGCTATACCGATGATATGCGGACGCTGGTGGAACAGATCAACGCGCGCAGCGGAACGCGCTTCCCGTTCTCGGCGTTTAATCCCGGCCTCGAGAATCCGTATACCATCCAATACCAGTTCACCATCCAGCGCGCGCTGAGCTCAACCTTAATGTTCGAGACCGGTTATGTCGGTGTGCGCGGCGTGAAGTTCCTCCTGCACCGGCGCGTCAATCTTCCCGACCGCCTCACGGGAATCCGGCCGAATCCAAACGTCATCTTCGGCGGCCCCTATTACGTGGACCAATCTCAAAATACGAACTACAACGCTTGGCAGTCTACGATTCGCAAGCGCTTGAGCAAGAGACTCGCTTTCGACGCGCACTACACCTGGAGCAAGGGACTGGGCATAAGCGGTGGCGACATCGGTGCCTACTACGGCTCCGATCCGGCCATCAACCTGCAGTCCGACTTTGACAATATGCGTTTGGACCGCGGGCCGAACACCGGTGACGCGCGCCAGCGCTTCCTGGCCGACTGGGTCTATGACCTGCCGCGCTTTGAGAACTCCAGCCGCTTTACAAAGGGAGCGCTTGGGGGATGGGAAGTCGCGGGCATCTTCAACTCGCGCACCGGCGAACCGTTGACGCTCACACAGCCGTGCCCCGCCTGGCACTGCCGTCCAGACCACGCCCCGGGCAGCGTGAATCCGATTCTCCCCAACTGGGAGTCGAACAACACCACACGCTGCGTTGTGGGCGGCCGCTGCTCGATACAGTACATCAATCGGGCCGCGTTCGTTCCCGTGCCACTCAACTCCGTTTCCCGCATCGCGGTTCGCGCCGGCAACGTGGCCAACGGTTTTCTCCGCAATCCTCTCACGTGGAACGTGGACCTGGCGCTCAGCAAGAATTTCAGGGTCGGCGAGCGCATGAACCTGCAGGTTCGCGCCGACATGTTCAACACGCTCAACCACGTCAACTACGGCAGTCCGAGCACGGACGTGACCTCGGCGACCTTCGGCGAGATCAACGGCGCTGGCGGCATGCGCGTCGTGCAGATCAACGCCCGGCTGACTTGGTAGCAACGTTTTTCAAAGGCATAATGGCACAGAAAGCACCTGCTGACGTCCGATTTGCCCAGCCTGTTGCAGCCGCGCTGCTTTCTACGATGATGGCACGGAACGAGTTCCGGAAATCCCTTATGAAACTACTCATATTGACACTTTCCCTGATTTTGCCTGTTGCGGCAGAGCGCAAAAAAGGCAATCCCGTCGACCACCTTCCTAACAATATGAGAGTGCTCACGCATTTCGGAGAACGCGCCGACTTCTCACCGGATAACCAGCGGATCGTGTTCATGTCGAAAAGCTTCGGAGATGCATTTGTCATCGATCTGAATACCCGTATTATCCGATGCTTGACGTGCAGCGTACCCGGTGCAGCGTTCCTTCGAATCATGCATCTCGCGGACGGCAACTACATCCTGATAGGCCCGGAGCGGTTTAGCGATATCAGCACCAGCCGGCGACGCGATAACGAACTATGGTTCCTCCGCAAAGAGCCAGGATCGAAGCCCGTCAAACTAGGGCAGAAAATGAGCGAGGGGGCGGCGATTTCCAAGAAGAATCTAAAGATGGCATGGTCGGAGACGAACGCGCAGTTTCCGGAACTGGCGCCTGCATACTCCCGATTGGTAGTGGCGGATGTGGATCAGTCCGGTGGAACGCCGAGGTTAGTAAATAAGAAAACAATTTACGAAAGTAAGGATGCAAGCTGCCGCCTGGAAGCCCAGGACTTCTTCGACAACGACCAGCAGATAACGTTTACGTGTTACCGGCCTAAAGGACTCGGCGGAGTGATGGGCATCGATATGCGAAATGGGCAAGTAACTGATTTTTCGCAAGCGCCCGCGATTTATAACGAAGTGGAAGGCATCTTTCCGGATGGCAAGTACACCCTTGTGGAATCTTCCAAGCAGGTGGAGCAATTGGGCGGCGACCACGGCTCACGCCAGATCGATATTTGGAAGCTACGGCTGGACGGCACCGGCAAAGACTTCGTCCGCATCACCAACTTTAATGACTATGAGGGTTGGAAAGCTTCCAATCCTGTGGTTGCCACCGACGGCCGCCACATTGCGTTTCAGATTGCACACACAGCGGACGAAGCTGGAGTAGGATATGGGCTGGTACTGATGTCTGACAAAACTCTCAGAGAGAGGAAAAAATGATGCCTCGCATGAAAGCGGTAATATTGTTTTCTGTTTTCGCGGTTCTCGCCGGCGCCTTGCGCGCGCAACAGACAACCGCCACCTTTTACCCAGTGGTAACCGACTCAACTGGTGGTTCGGTTCCCGAAGCCGCGGTAACCTTGACGCACGAGGGTACCGGCTCGTCGGTCACCCGAACGGCCAACTCAGCCGGTGAAGCGGTGTTCGATTTCCTGCGCGTGGGCAGCTACACGATGCGGATCGAAGCCAAGGGGTTCAAGCGCCTCGAGAGCAAGGGCATCGAACTGTCCGCGGCGCAAAACGTCCGCCAGACCTATGTTCTCGAACTTGGCGCAACAACGGAGACCGTGAACGTGGAGGGAAGCGCCTCTCTGATTAATACGGTTTCCTCCGAACAGTTGAATACGTTCGACGCCTCGAAGATCACGAACCTGCCGACCTTTCGCCGCAACTATACAAACCTGCTCGCCCTCAACACCGGCGTCACCATGGCGGCGGAAGGCGTGCGAATGAACGGCATCGGCAAGAACGGCGTTTCCTACACAGTCGACGGCACCGACGCGAGCGGAAACCCCGAAGGCCGCTACTCCTCGAATTATTTGCAACCGAACCTGATCGACATCATGAGTATCGAGGCGATTCAGGAGGTGCACACAGTCAAGGGAGTGCCCCCGGCCGAATACGGGAACATGGTGGCCGGTCAGGTGAACCTGCTGAGCAGGTCCGGCACCAACCAGTGGCACGGCTCCCTTTTTGAGAATTTCCGCGCCGAGGACCTCGACGCCAGGCACCAGCGTTTGGCGGCCAAGCCCGGCCTTACCTTTAATCAATTCGGCGGATCCATCGGAGGACCCATCAAACGCGACAAGATCTTCATCTTTGGGGTCTACGAGGGTTATAGGGATCGGGCGTTTACCCTCATCCAGGAAACGCTAATGACCGCGCGGTTGCGCGACGAGGCCTTACGCGTCACGCCGTCCTACAAGATGTATTTGGACTTTATACCGCTACCCAATCAACCCGTCGGACCCACTGCCGATACTGGCTTGTATATCAACCCGGCCTCCTCCACACGCGATGACAATCACGCCGATCTCAAGGGCGACGTCCGGACCGGCACCGCCAGCACGTTGTCGCTGACCTACTCCCGCGGCCGGCCAAATCAATTGCTGCCGCGCCATTACTTGAACGGAGCCAACGATCGCGTCTTCCGGGTTTGGGACGAGCGCGGAACCGTCAATTACATCACTGGAGGCGCGAGTTGGACGTCGGAGTCGCGCTTTGGCTACCACCTCACCGACATGGCGCGGGAAGACGCTTTCTTTTTCCAGCAACTCGACCCGAACAACAAGAATGAGGTGCTGCCGTTCGGCCGCCGCGTGCCCCGCCTCAGCTTCCCTGGAGTCGCGAACCCGGACCATGAAGTTTATCTGCTGGAGGGCCGAACCTACAATTTCGATCAGAAATATGCGCGGCATCTAGGCAAGCAATCCTTGAAGTTCGGCTTCACCGTCCGGCGCGACTGCTGCCGGCGCTTCAATCCCGAGGCCGTCAACATCGCATACGCCAATCGCACCGATTTCATCAACAACGTCACTAACTCAGTAGGGCCGACCTACGGAAACGGCGATTACACCGCGAAAATGTACCAGGTCGGCGCGTTCGCCCAAACCGACTGGCGCGTCCGCAACGACCTCACTCTGAACCTCGGAATCCGCTACGATTACTTCTCCCACCTGGTACCCGAGGGCAATGAAAGAGCCCCGCTAACCGGCATCTACAACCCCGACGGGCTGCTCGATGCCAACTTCAACGTCGGACCGATTCGCCCGCGCAATAACCCGTACGAGTCAGATAAATGGATCAATCTATCGCCGCGCATCGGGTTCGCCTACAACGTCGGCGGAAAGAGCAAGACCGTTTTGCGCGGCGGCTTCGGCGTGCTGTTCAGCGGCCAGGTGCCGGGCGCCATGTGGGCGCACGTACAGCCCACGCCTACCGCGCCCTTCCGGTTCAACTTTATTCGCGCCGACACGACCCGGCTGGGAATACGCTGGCCCACCTATAACGACGACCTGATCAAAATCATCGAAACGGAATCCGCCGCCCGCGGCTGGATCAACACCTTCTCGGTAGTCAATCCCAAGCTACAGAACCCTTACACTATGCATTTCACGTTCGGCTTCCAGCGAGAGATAACTTCCAAGCTGGCGCTGGAGTCCGCATTTGTGGGCACTCGCGGCGTGAAGTTTTTGATGCATCGATGGATGAACGAACCGAGCCGGACCACCGGACTGCGCCCCAACCCACGCCTCAATGTGAACTACTACGCGGACGAGTCTCAGCAGACGTCCTATCTGTCGTGGCAGACCTCGCTTCGCAAGCGCTTCTCCCGCGGCTTGAGCGGCAGTATCCACTACACCTGGGGCAAGGGCCTCTCCACCGCCGGCGGCGACATCGGCGCCTATTACCAGGGGGATGGCGACGCCCGAACTCAGGACTTCTTCAATCCCAGGGCGGATCGCGGCCCAAACACCGGCGACATCACTCACTACTTCAACAGCGAGTGGATTTATCAAGTGCCTCTAATCCGCGGCCTGGACAACCGCACCGCACGGCTCTTTCTGGGAGGCTGGCAAGTCTCCGGCATCTTGCTTGCTCGAACCGGAATCCCCGTTCAATTGTCGCAGGCTGCCACCGGGCTAAACACCGCACGTCCGGACTACGCCGGTGGCCAGGCGGTCTTTGGAGACTACAGAGAGACGTTGCGGTATCTGAACCCGGCGGCGTTCGCGCTTGTCCCCATTAATCCCGTGTCGCGCATCTCGGTCCGGCCTGGGAACGTAGGGAACAACGTGATCCGTGAACCGGGCGCATGGAACGTGAACTTTGCGGTGAGCAAGGAGTTCCCCATCACCGAACGGTCCAGGCTGAGAGTCGGCGTGGATGGGTTCAATTTCTTCAATCATACCAATCTCACAGGACTCGTTACGAGTATTAACAACGTCTTCTTCGGTCAACTGCAAAACACCGCCGGCGCGCGGCAGATTCAGTTAAATGCGCGGATGAGTTGGTAATCGCAGCGCCGCAGGGAAGAGGATCATGAACCAGGCAGCCTGCGTTCTTCTTCTGTGTACGGGCGCGCTGTCGGCTGCCCGCGTTGCCGTGATCGCCGACGCAGGCCTGAATGGGCCAGCCCGCCGTGGACTTGCGAAACTAAGCGACAGTCTCACCGCCGGCGGCATGTGCGTCGTCCAATTCAACGCCCGGTTTACCTGGTGAGCCTTAGCCCTGACCCCAGTCGCTTGCTTATTACTGCCAGACTGTGATAATTTCAGCCCTTACGTCGATTCGGCTCCAGAAAGCCGGGGAATGGAGAAGGCATGCTGCTGGCATTGCTGAACTGGGTAATAACTTTGGCCACTGTAGGCCTGTTCGCTGGGAAGTATTGGTGGTTTCCCGAGGGCATCAATGAACACGCGCACCGGTACGACGGGCACTTCATGACCACCCTCTATATCACCGGCGTGATTTTCTTCCTGGCGCAAATGTCACTCGGATGGACGATCTTCAGGTACCGGAGCAACGGCGGCCGCGCGGCGTATGTGGAAGGCAACAACACGATGGAAGTCGTCTGGACCGTCGGCGCGGCGGTGCTCTTCATAGGCGCGGTGCTGATGAGCACGGAAATCTGGACGGGCGTCCATATGGCCGAGACGCCGGCTGATGCGCTGACCATCGAGTTGAATGCGAAACAATTTGCGTTCAACTTCCGGTATGCGGGCGCGGATGGCAAGTTCGGCAAGACCGACATCAAACAGATCAGCGACGCCAATGGGAATCCGTTTGGAGTGGATGAGAAGGACCCGGCGGGTAAGGATGACGTGACCAGTTCCGCCATCCGCGTACCGGCGGGCAAGCCGATTCTCTTGAAGATGAAGAGCCGCGACGTGATTCACAACTTCTTTGTGCGGGAGCTAAGGGTGAAACAGGATGTGGTGCCGGGGATGGAGATTCCGCTGCATTTTCAGGCCGACAAGCCTGGCAGCTATGAAGTGCCTTGCTCGGAACTGTGCGGTTTGGGCCATCATCAGATGCGAAGCAGTCTGATCGTTATGCCTCCGGCTGATTTCGAGAAGTGGCTCAAAGACGAAGATCAGAAGCTGAAGCAGCAATAGGGAAGAGGGAATCATGGCTTCGCACGCAACGCATGTACACACGCCGCCGAGCGGCTTTATTCGCAAATATATTTTCAGCATGGACCACAAGGTCATCGGGATTCAGTATTATTTCCTGGCCCTGTTTTCCGTTTTCGTCGGGATGACGCTTTCGGTCCTGATGCGCTTTCACATGGTGTATCCGGACGCCAAGGTGGGCTTTTTTGAAACCCTTTGGCCCACTGGCGCGCCCGGCGGAGTGATGACGCCGGAACTGTATCTCTCGCTCATGACGATGCACGGCACCATCATGGTGTTCTTTGTGTTGACCACTGCGCCCCAGGGCGGCTTCGGGAACTACTTTCTGCCGATTCAGATCGGCGCTGAGGACATGGCGTTCCCGTTCCTCAACATGTTGTCGTTCTGGACCACCTTTGTTGCGCTAATGGTCCTCATGGCCGCGTTCTTTGTGCAGGGCGGCGCTCCGCTCGGCGGCTGGACGGCCTATGCGCCATTAAGCGCGTTGGGTGAGATCGCCGGACCGGGACAAGGCAAGGGGATGAATTTGTGGATCATCTCCATCGCTCTGTTCTGCGGCGCCTCGCTGATGGGCGCCATCAACTTCATCTCCACCTTGATCGATCTGCGCGTGCCCGGCATGACGCTGATGCGCATGCCGCTGACCTGTTGGGCATGGTTCGTGACGGCGATTCTGTCCCTGCTCGGATTCGCCGTGCTGCTGGCGGCCGGGGTCCTGCTGCTGATGGACCGCATGGTGGGCACAAGCTTCTTCCTCCCGGCCGGATTGGTGGTGAACGATCAGATCCTCAACCATAAGGGCGGCTCGCCTTTGTTGTGGCAGCATCTGTTCTGGTTCTTCGGGCACCCCGAAGTCTACATCGCCATTCTTCCCGGCATGGGCTTGGCCTCCAACATTTTGTCCGTGTTTGCGCGAAAGACGATATTCGGTTACCGCGCCATGGTGTACGCGATTCTCGGCATTGGCTTCCTCGGCTTCGTTGTGTGGGGCCACCACATGTTCATCAGCGGCATGAACCCCTACACCGCCATTGCCTTCTCCGTCATGACGATGGCCATCGGCGTTCCCAGCGCCATCAAGACCTTCAACTGGATTGGAACGCTGTGGGGTGCTCAAATACGCCTCACCACCGCGATGCTGTTCGCCCTCGGATTCGTCAGCCTGTTTGTCAGCGGCGGCATCAGCGGAATCTTCCTCGGCCAACCAGGACTGGATCTCTACCTGCACGACACCTATTTTGTCGTCGGCCACTTTCACATGATCATGGGCGTGGCGGCCATCTTCGGCATGTTCGCCGGAACCTTCTTCTGGTTCCCGAAGGCGTCCGGACGCATGATGAACGAGACGCTCGGTAAGATCCATTTCTACGCCACCTTCATCGGCGTGTATGCCATCTTTACGCCGATGCACGTTTTGGGGATTATCGGCAATCCGCGCCGCTACGCCGACTACAAGGAGTTCGAGTTCATGGGACCGGCCATGAGCGTCCACACGTTCATGACGTACGCCGCGATTTTCACGGCGGCAGTCCAGATCATTTTCGTCATCAACCTCATCTGGAGCATGATGAAGGGCGCAAAGGCCCCCGACAATCCGTGGGAAGCCACTTCGCTCGAATGGTCCATCCCTTCTCCCCCGCCGTTTGACAACTTCGGCGGCAAGCATCTCACCGTCCACCACGGTCCGTATGAGTACGGCGTTCCGGGTAAGGCAAAGGACTACGTGATGCAGATTGACCCGGAGTAATTCGACAAGCATGGCACTGAGCGAGACACTCCAAGGGCCACCGCCAACATCGGTGGAAGCCAGCGGCTGGGGCGGCGACCCAGGCAAGCAGAGGCGCGCCAGCATCACCGGCGTGTACGTGCTGTTTGCCGCCATCACCATGCTGTTTGCGGCATTCACCAGCGCGATGGTGGTGCGGCGCGGGCTCGGTGATGACTGGACCGGATTTCCGCTGCCCGGCATTTTGTGGGTGAGCACGGCCTTCATCCTGTTGAGCAGTGTCGCCCTTGAATTGGCCCAGCGGGCGCTCATCCATAGCGCAAAGGACGGCCGGCAGCAGTTTGCCCGCTTGTGGTCCCTCGGGACCCTGCTGGGACTGTTGTTCCTCGGCAGCCAGTACATGGCCTGGCGTCAGTTGCAGGCGGCCGGCGTCTATGTCTCCTCTAGTCCAGGGAGTTCGTTTTTCTATCTGCTTACCGTCGCGCATGCCGTCCACGTGTTGGGCGGTGTGGCAGCGCTCCTCTATATCGAGGCGCAGGCCTTGCTTTTGCAACTGGGACCCGCCAAGCGCACTGCGGTGGAAGTATGCCGGCTCTATTGGCACTTTTTGGCCGGCCTGTGGGTGTATTTGATTCTGGTTTTGAAGATCTGGGGGTAAAGGAAGATGGCAACAGAGGCCAAGACGGGATCGCTTGCTCAGGTTTGGAGCGGAGGCGCGTCCCCGTACGCGATCGGATCAAAGAAGTTCGGAATGTGGCTCTTCATCATCTCCGACGCCCTGACATTCACGGCGATGCTGGTGACCTACACCTACTTGCGGATGTCCACCGCGACATGGCCGACACCCTTTCATTTTTCGCCCAGCATCATCTTTTCAACGGTGATGACTCTGGTGCTGTTGAGCTCGAGCCTGACCATGGTCATGGCGGTCCATGCGATGAGCCACGGCAACCGTGCTGGCGTCGTCAAGTGGTTGCTGGCGACCATGGCCTTCGGGGCCGGCTTTGTGGTGCTGCACATGACCGAGTGGCTCCATCTGATCAATGACGAGAAAGTAACCGCGTTTTCCAATCCCTGGAACGAGCCGCTGTTCGGGGCCACGTTTTTCGGCATTACCGGACTGCACATGACGCACGTGACCATCGGTGTCATCTACCTCGGCATCATCGCGATTGGCGTCGGCCGCGGCAAGTTCACCTATGAGGATGTGGAAGTGAGTGGGCTCTACTGGCACTTTGTTGACCTGGTGTGGATGTTCGTGTTCCCGCTGGTCTATCTGATGTCGGTGAAGATGCACTAGGGGCCCGCAAAGGAGAATCAAGATGAGCGAACATGGACACAACGAAGCACACGCGCCGGTCGTGACCACCAAGCTGTTTCTGATGGTGTGGATCGGGCTGCTCGGCCTGACGATGATTGAGGTTCTGTTGGCCTATGAGCAGACGCCGCTGACCGTCATGCTGCTGCTTCTGATCGGCCTGAGCGTCATCAAGGCAGCCATGATCATAGGCTACTTTATGCACATGAAGTACGAGAGGTTCTCTCTCAAGATGACCCTGTTCCCAATGTGCGTCTTCTGCATACTGATGATGTTTGTGACCATGCCCGACGCCATCCGGTCCCTAGCCCTCCGGCCTTAGGTTAAACTGAGAATGGTGTTGCAAAGAGTATTTGCGCTCGGGACTCTGCTGGCTTGCAGCGGTTGGGCGCAGTGCGTGATGTGTTCGCGCACGGCAGCGGCGCAGAATGCGGCCCGCATCCAAGTGCTGCAGCACGGCATCATCATCCTGCTGATTCCTCCTGTGACCATCCTCACCGGGTTTCTCGTTCTGGCATACCGCCGCCGCCAGGCCTAGCCAAGACCTGCCCCCTGAAGTTCTGGTGCGACTTTACGGACGGGGACATCCTTTACACAAAACCCCGCCCGGGCTCATGATACTGGCCTGAGTTGTGGGGGGCGGTCGTGATTCGGTGGCGGAGTGGGAGTGGTTGCTCGCTATCTCAGATCGGCCGGCAAGAGGGTGTATGGTTTACGGCCACTCGGGCGGATCACGCGGAAGTGGCGCTCATCCACCGTCAAGATCCGGTGGATTCCGAGCCTCTCGGCGGTGGCCACCACGGATGCGTCACACAAACCAAGGTTGAGGTCTGAGTAATCCTTGAGGATTTGGCGGCATCGCGAGAGATCATCGTTTAGAAAGGGCTGCACCTGAAATGCGCCGTTTTCGATGTCGTCCAGAAACTGAAGAACTGCATTTGAGCCGAGCCATTCCGAGAGCATGTATCCGATCTCGCCGAGAAGAGGCGACGGAACATGGAGCGGTTCCTTCTCGCGCTTGACAATGTGTGCGACCGAAGCATGGTGGCGGTCGCGTTTGTCATATAAGGCGTAGACTCCACCGGAGTCTACGACTAAGGCCATCGTCCCGTCCGGACAGCACGCTTGAGCATCGCGCGGTAATTTGTGGAGACATCGGTCCGGCCGCTGTCAAATTTCCCGATACCGGCCGGCAGGGGTGGTGGATTCATGGCGGTGAATTTAGTTACGGCTTCCCGGATCATCTCAGCCTGGGGCCTGCCGGTTCGCTTGGAAATCGCCCGGAGCGACAGGACGACGTCGTGGTCGAGGTAGACAGTCGTTTTCACCATATACCATATATGGTAGCATGCTATGGTCAGCCTGATGAGAAACAGGTTTGATGGCGATGCTGATGATGGCGGCGCTTAGGCATGAGTGGCGATGTGGCACGCAAAGTGCGTGCCACATCGGGATTCTTCTCGACACCTCGCGTGGGCGGAAACATTCCTTCATGACGAGGCGTCGCCAGCGGGCACGCAGTCTTGTTGACATGTCACTTGGTAGGGAATAACATTGTTATTACCATGAAGGCCATACACGTATCCATTCGCCGTATCGGTAACTCGCAAGGTGTCGTCATCCCCAAACCGGTCCTGGCGCAAATGGGCCTGAACGGCGAGGCCGGTGTGGAGATGACCATTGAGGGCAGTGCCCTCGTTTTGCGCAAGCCGGCCAACCCTCCGCGCAAAGGCTGGGCTGACGCTGCCAGGAAGATTGCCGCCGCCGGCGATGACGCTTTACTGATGGGCGAATTCGGTAATGCGGCGGATACAGAGTTGACCTGGTGAGACGCGGCCAGGTTTGGCTCGTGAATCTTGATCCCTCTGTCGGCGGTGAGATTAGAAAGACACGCCCTTGCGTCGTCGTGTCCCCTTCCGAAATGCACGATCACCTGCGGACGGTGATCGTTGCGCCAATGACCACCAAGGGCCGGGCGGCCCCGTTTCGCATCGGTGTGACGCATGGCGGCAAGAAGGGTTTGATTCTACTGGATCAGATGCGCGCCGTGGACAAGATCAGGTTAGCGAAGAAATTGGGGGCGGTGCCGTTAAAGACGCTCGCGTCCACCTTGAGAACGCTACAGGAAGTCTTCACCGGGTGAGGTAGCGGCCAACTCACTTCCCCAGGCCAGCGGCCCAGTTGACGACGACGTTTATGGGGCCTTGCATCGTGTCCGTATTCGAGTAGAGAAAAAGGAACCGCGAACCATCGCGCGTGACAACATAGTGGTTACGGCGTACCAGCATCGTCATTTGTAATTGGAACAGGGAGGACGGAGTCCCGGCCTCAAACTCCTTCGCAGTTCCCTTGGCATCCCCCTTCACGGGGACCGACATCAACTCATTCTGCTGTATGTAGAAAAGTTCCCTGCCATCGCCGCGCCAGCACGGCTGCGAACCGCCCTTGCTGGAAATCTGCCACTTGCCGCCGGCGGGCGGAAAGTTTTGCACATAGATCTCGCGTCGGCCGGATTCATTCGAGGTGTAGGCGATCCATTTGCCGTCCGGCGATATGGCGGACTGGTCCTGGTTGCCGTGGCCCCCAATGATGGTTTGCGCCTTGCCACCGGCGGCTGGAAACATGACGAGGTCCGCAGCGTTGTTAAAGATGACAAATTTCCCGTCCGGCGACCAGCCTTCCACCGAGTTCCTGCCTGCCCCTTCAGACAGCGCCTGCTCACTGCCGGTGCCGCTGGCGGACTTCCGGAAAAGGTGCCGCTCGTTGGCGGTGGCCGAACGGTCGGAAGAGAAAACAATGTCCTTGCCGTCCGGCGACCACACGGGGTTCAAGTCATCCGCCGCGTCAAAAGTGAGACGGCTGTTTGTGCCTCGAACCAGGTCGACAATCCAGATATCCCGCTTCTTGGTGCTGGGATCGGCGCGGCCGACCGCGAGGCGGTTTCCATCCGGCGAGAGGGCGGGGTTGCTGTACTCGGCGCGCTCACCGACGACGGAGAGCCGCTTTCCGCCGCGGTCCAGCCAAACCAACTCAGATCCGGAATCGGTTACGCCGGCGCGATAGGCGAGAACATCGGGAGAGGCGGAAAAGGAGGCGTAAAAAGCGTTCTCCGCCGGCTGGAAAACACTGTCGGCCACACGCATGGGCTCGCCGGACAAGGTCAGCGTCTTCCAATCAAAACGGCGCGCCACCAGCGCCCCACCGGACGGATACAGCAAATATCCGTTCGGTACGACGACCGCACGCAGGGCGCCGGGGACCAGCAGCTTCACCTGAGGAGAGTCCAGCGAGCCCGCGAAAATGCTGCCGTCGCCCTGGCTGGCAGCACTGAAAATAAAACCGCGGTGATCCGGAAAGAACTGCGGAAACATGTGCGAAGTTTCCTGGCGTGAGGCGTCCAGTTTGGTCACAGGTTTCGGCGCGCCGCCGGAGGCGGTCCATTGCAGCAGCGGCCCGGTGCTACTTCCCATGAGAATCGCGTCAGGGGAGCAGGCCAGACCATAGGTGTTTTGACCGTCAATCAGCTTCTGAGGCGGCCCGCCTGAAACCTCGGCGCGCAGAATCGACCCGCGGACAACAAAGGTGACGTTGCTGGAATCACTGGACCAGCAGGGATCCCATCCGCTTTGATCAACGAACAACTGCGATGCCGCCGAAGATAGAGGACGCATCCAAAAGGCACCTGATTGGTCAGGCCGCACGGAAGGGAAGACGATGCGCGTGCCATCCGGGGAAACCGCTGGAATCTGCCATCCTGCGATGGAAACACCCGGAGGCATGGGGATCTCGAAGCGTATGGGGCGCTGAACGGGCGGTTGCTCGCGGAAATGAATGATGGCGATGGCCAAGGCGGCGGCCGTTGCCAGCCCCGCCAGAACCCACGCGATGCGGGGCCGTTTTCCCGGCGACTGCCCGGCGGCTTCGGGCTGAGCGGAGATGGAGCGTAGCTCGAGCAAGACGTCCCGGATGGACTGCCAGCGTTCTTCCGGATCCTTGCCGAGACACCGCCGGACCAGTTTTTCGAGCGAAACCGGCGTGAAGGACTTGACCGACATCGGCGCCGGTTCCATCGACAGGATGGAGCCCATCAGGGAAGCGTAATTCTTACCCTGAAACGCCTTCTCCCCCGTCACCATTTCATAGAGCACGGCTCCAAAGGCCCAGATGTCGCAGCGCGCGTCGGCTTCCTTCCCCGCGAACTGTTCGGGCGCCATGTATTGCGGCGTGCCCAGAATCGAGCCTTCGGTGGTCAGCGCCGCGGTGAGGGTCTCCTCGGTGGGGCCGACCTTCGCAGCGGATTTCGCCAGCCCGAAGTCGAGCATCTTGACGCCGTCGCGGGTGAGCATGATGTTGGGCGGCTTGACGTCGCGGTGTGTGACCCCGGCCTGATGGGCGCGGTCCAACGCGTCGGCCGTCTGCATGGCGTACTTGAGCGTCTGATCGAGCGGGAGCGCTCCCTTTCCGATGCGGGCGGCGAGCGTTTCCCCTTCCAGGTACTCCATCACCATGAAATCGGTCCCGTCCTGGCTGCCGATGTCGTGGAGCACGCAGATGTTCGGATGATTGAGTGAGGCGACGGCGCGGGCTTCCCGCTCGAAGCGCTGCCGCAGATCCTCGCGCTTGGCGATGTGATCCGGGAGAACCTTGATGGCTACAAAACGATCCAACCGCGGGTCGCGGGCCTTGTACACCTCCCCCATGCCTCCGGCTCCAATGCGGGAGATGATCTCGTAGTGTCCGAGGGACTGACCTGGGGAAAGCGGCATGGGGCTCTGTACAGCTTATCGCAACGCGGCCCAGTCAGCGCGCCCATTGCCCTCGCCTGCTCAGGCAACGGCGGCGTGGGATGGTCTGGCCGCGGCCGGCCATTTCTGGCGCCAGTGCTGCCAGGCAAGGCTGATCACCCGCGTGACCTCAAACGTATCCAGTGGCTTAGGGAGTACATCGTAGCCGCCCAGATTGAGCACTTCCCCCCATAACCGTTCATCGGCGTCAAACGCCGTGACAATGATGAGGGGAGGAGAGGTTAAGCCCTCGGCCAGGTTAAGCAGGTCGAGCCAGGTGCCGTCCGGAAGCTCGCGCTCGCAGACCACTACGGCCAAGCCGTTGTGGCGCAGCACCTCCATCGCATCACGGCAATCCTGAGACTCGATCATCTCCCAATTGGTGCGTTGAAAAATGCCCCGCAATCTGGAGTGGGTCTCTTCCAGAGGGCTCACGGACAACACGACAACGGTGTCATCAGAGCGGGGCGGGTCAAAACGAAAACTCTGCAAGGTGGCCATCGCCATCCTCCTTCGCCCAGAACAGCCATTCCCCTAGCCTTATCTTGCGCCGGGCAAGTAAAATAGTCAACTAAAATGCCGGAAATCTCCACCGCTTAATCCAGTCAAGAGCGCAAAGGGCG
>Ga0209726_10003769_pt1 | contig 20155 bp, 21 predicted proteins | sample Subgrocontami54m_FD_187453 | JGI IMG/M metagenome (GOLD analysis project Ga0209726, IMG submission 187453) | Subsurface groundwater microbial communities from S. Glens Falls, New York, USA - GMW46 contaminated, 5.4 m (SPAdes) (version 3) | ecosystem: Environmental > Aquatic > Deep subsurface >... | reverse complement strand
AAAAAAGTTGCACTATTCTTATGGTAAAAGATATACTGATTCCATGGATAATCTGCCCAAAGATCCACCAGATACTAATAAACCAGTTCCACCATTTGGAACTAACTTTGATCCTCACACAAATCCCGTAGATCCCAACAACCCATATTCATCTCAGCCACAACCTCCTCAAAATCCCATCCCTGTTCCGCCCAATCCCCCTGAACACCCAGAACATTCTGTCCATTCTGAAGTGGCTGAACACAGACCAAGAGATGCTCATGGTCACTTCTTACCCTATGAACGTCCCACAAATCCTAATCCCAATCCCACTTCTATTCCCCAAGGTCAAGCTCCGCTTAATCCTCCTCAAACTCATGGGTGGCTTCCTCCAATTATAGAAATAAACCAGAATACCAAACCTACTGACAAAAAAGATCCTCCATTGTTTGGTTTTTTCCTAACTAATCCTGTTACTTACTTAAGATCATTTTTAAATAAACTTCTCAAAAGACAGATGATAACTTTAAGAATACCAGTCCTGGCCCTGATTGTCATAATGGCAGGAGTAGGTGGTGGACTGGGTGGTTTTGGAATAGGTTTTAAATCAGGTATAGACTATGGCTTGGGTAAACTATTTCCTAACTTCTCTCCACTGTTGCACAGAAGCTTCACTGCTCAGGGAACAATCCAAAAATCATCCAAAGGATATTACTTGCAGGCAAATGATAAAGATAAAACTATGTGGACTCTGAACCCTAGCTCAAGCAATGTTAAGCTTGCAGATTACATTGACCTGAAAGTTCAAATTAAAGGCAACTTAACTCCAACCCCTAATTTAATTGATGTTTCAGAGGTTATCTCGTTTGAGACTGAGCAAACACCCACCCCTACCCCAACTTCCCTTACTTACCCTAATAACCCTAATTCCCCAAATCTCTCTAATCCCGCAGATCTTCCTAAGCTATACTCCACGCTTACTTGGGAAGTAACCCAAAGTAAAACTTTGCTCTTCACCTCAGGCAGAAGAAGGATAGAACAGGAAGGAGTATATTTAGAATCCTCACAAGTTACAGATTATCCTCAAGCTTTTTTTGATTATTACACCAGTCAATTACAAACAAGTGGTTTTAAACAAACTTTCAATTCCTCTGAACCTAATGGAACAACAATCACTTATTCAAAAGATGACTTATTTCTAACCTTTGGTATTAAAAATGTATTTTCCGGCTCAGGTGACAACAAAAAGATAACTGGCTACAAGGCCTTCATTGAACATAACTGATGAGCAAGTTAATTACAGTTTCAGAAAATTTACTGCAAGATATCCTTCCTCATGTTAAAAATACACCTCTTGAGAAAAAGATTAATGACTTAATAGAAAATACTGGCAAGTACCAGACACAAAATATCACTTACTTCCCAAAGAAAGGTAAGGTTGAAAGAATAGTTGATGGAGACACTATAGTCCTAGAAAATGGGGATATTGTCAGATATGTTGGCATTACTTCCCCTGAAACTAATGAACCTTTTGAAAAAGAGGCAACAGAGGCAAACAGAAAACTTGTTGAGGGTAAGGAAGTAACACTAGATTATGATAACTACAAAGGTGATAAATTTGGCAGAATATTAGCCTACCTTATTATTGATGGTAAAAATATTTCTGTTGAAATGACCAGAAAAGGACTGGCTCAAGTTGTTATTTATCAGCATAAAAAACCTTTTATTTATGCAAAAGAATTATTAAAAGCTCAAGAAGAAGCCAAGAAAGAGAAACTAGGTATTTGGAGTAAGTAAAAACATATTTTAAACTATATCTAATCTCGTTTTTAGAACTGGTGAAGTTTCATTTAAATAAATTATCTGTTAGAACCCTTTGCCATAGCGAAAGCAAAAGGAGCTTTCAACTCTTGATTAACCTTAAATGTAATTACGCATAGTGAAAAATCAAAGTTTGACGGTGTTTCAATTTCCGTTTTCTTCGCAAAAATAATTTTTTCTAAAGGCTTGGGTAACAATAAAAAATCTTCAACAATACTTGTCCAAATACTCACTTTATTGATATCTCTTCCTTTAGGGATAATCAAAACTTGAATACAGTAAAAACCTTCTTCTTCTGGAAAATCTAACATAAAGGCATCTGTATGAATTGCGTCTTTAAGTAGTGCCAAAAATTCTTCTTCGTATTCATTTTCAAATTCAATATCTGGATAATAAATTTCTGGTAGCGAGTCCATAAGCAAATTACCATCGGTCATCATAAACGTTATCAAATGGTAATCATCAGTAGGTAATTTATTCGCTTCAAATGAATATGCCTTCCTATGTTTACCTGTGGGCTCTACCTTAGTTAAGTGACCTTTATTTTTTATAAAGTTTTTATTTATCGTAAGGTGGTCAAAATTATCAAGGTTATAAAAATCAGGGAAAAAAGAAATAGACCCCCCAGTGTTAATAGTAAAAGCACCGAAAACCTTGTAGTCCTGATTTATATGCGTGTAAACTCTGAGTATTTTACCTGGATGTTTTTTATCTTCTGACAACTTTCTAATAGACCTTTTATAAACAGTTGGTTTCCTATTTTTTCTAGGTAACTTAGTTATAAGTGAACTTTGTAAAGTTATTTCTACTTTTCCCATAGAATATATAATACTAAATAGCCTTCTTTATTTTTTGCTCTGAATTATCAATTAAAATGCAGTAACCAGCCTGCTTCCCTGATCTTCAGCTTCGGCATCAGTCAACTTTATACTATATATTTCTTTTACCAACTTTTTGAACTTTTGAATTTCTTCCTTAGTTAGCATGGTTGTAAACCATTAGTATTCTAACTCATTTATGTATCAATCTAGTCTGGTAAAAATCATTCCATCTTGGTTGAAACTATCTTTAGAAGAACAGTTTCTGCTAAAATTGATCTTATGAAAATCAAGGATTTGCCAAAACATAAACGACCAAGAGAGAAATTAGCTGAAAAAGGTGCTGAGAATTTAAGTGATGTAGAGCTTTTGGCTATTTTGATCAGAATAGGCAGAGCTGGCAGAAGTGCTTTGGATATCGCCATGGAAGCTCTTAAAAAATACCCTCTGTCAAAATTATTAACGGTATCAAAAAATGATTTGCTTTCCATAAAAGGAATTGGAGCGACTAAAGCTATAACAATCAAGGCGGCATTAGAGCTTGGCCAGCGGGCGGTAGGATCATTTAATGATTCGCTCCCTATCCTTGATTCACCCAAAGCAATAGTAGACCAACTTTCAGATTTACGTGGTAAACAAAAAGAATATTTTATGGTGTTATATCTCAACGCCCGCAATCAATTGATTTATAAGGAAACAATTTCTGTTGGTACATTGACTGCTTCTTTGGTGCATCCGCGTGAAGTTTTGGAACCGGCTATAAAGTATTTTGCCTCATCAGTGATACTTGCTCACAACCACCCTTCCAATAACGCAGAGCCCTCAAAAGAAGATATTCTCATTACTGAAAACATGGTGAGAGCTGGTAAGATTATAGGGATAGAGGTATTGGATCATCTCATAATTACTACGCATAATTATTTAAGTTTTAGACAGAAAGGAATGATTTATGTCGAACGATAACAACAACGGCAGGAAAGAATTAATAAAAACTCTCTGGACTGCAGCTGAGCAGCTATGGTCTAACTCCGACCTTAAACCTTCCGAGTATGCCATGCCCGTGTTGGGTCTAATATTCCTAAAGTATGCTGATTACAAATTCGCCCAAGTCGACAAAATAGTAAAAGAGAAATACGGCAGCGGCAGAATTGGGATTACCAAAGATCATTATCACAAAGAAGGTGCTCTTTATCTGAAGCCAGAAGCTCGTTTCGATTATCTCCTCAATCTCCCCGAAGACATTGATATGGGTAAAGCCATTGATGATGCCATGCGCGAAATTGAAGATGAAAATGAACGAGTCAAAACAGCTGGTTTACCTAAAAACTACTCGCGTATCGATAATGATGTGCTCAGAGAACTACTTCGTTTATTAAATGGTGTTACCCAAAATTTTGATGGGGATATCTTTGGCTTAGTCTACGAAGAATTCTTAGGGAATTTCCACAAGACTACTGGCGAAAAGGGCGGTGAGTTCTTTACCCCCACTTCCATTGTCCGCCTGATCGTAGAAATCATCGAGCCATATCACGGTAAAATCTTCGACCCAGCGTGTGGATCTGGCGGTATGTTCGTTCAAAGTGCTAAATTTATCAGCAATCACAAAAAGGACCCTACCAGAGAATTGTCGATTTTTGGTCAGGAAATGGCCGCCCAAAATGTCCAAATTGCCAACATGAACCTGGCCATCCATGGTTTACAGGGCGACATCAAAGTAGGCAATACCTACAAAGAAGATATTCACGACAGTGTTGGTCGTTTTGATTTTGTCATGGCGAATCCACCCTTTAATAGTAAGAAAATTGATAAAGACAAATTAAAATTAGACAAGCGCTTTCCTTTTGGTTTTCCTAAATCCGATAATGGTAATTATATTTGGATTCAAATCTTTTTTAGTGCCCTAAATGAAACTGGTCGAGCTGGTTTTGTTATGGCCAACTCAGCTGGTGATGCTGGGAATAGTGAGCTAGAGATAAGAAAACAAATTGTTGATCGAGGAGTTGTCGACGTTGTCGTAGCAGTGGGTAGTAATTTCTTTCATACCGTCACATTACCCTGTACGCTTTGGTTTTTTGATAAAGCCAAAGCAAATGGTGATCGAAAAGACAAAGTATTGTTCCTTGATGCTCGCGAATTTTATAAAGATATCGATCGAGCTCACCGCGAATTCACTGATGAGCAGCTAGAATTCCTCGGTGATATCGTCCGGCTTTACCATAACAAAAACCCAGAATACTCAGAAAATAATCTCCTTAAAGAACATTTCCCTGATTTAAAATATCAAGATATCAAAGGTCTATGCAAAATCGCCTCACTTGATGATGTTAAAGAACAAGACTACAGTCTAAATCCTGGTAGATATGTAGGAATCAAACCCTTACCTCCAATGCCGAAGGGAGATTTTACGAAAAAGATGGATAAATTAGCTAATAGTTTCGAGACCTTAACAACTGAATCTAACTTTATTGAAAAGGAAATTATAAATAATTTAAAAAAAATCTTTTAGTATGACAATTAATACAAAACAGACAGAAAACGATTGGAATGAAGTTAAATTAAACGACGTTGTAAGTTTCATTATTGACAACAGGGGGAAAAACCCACCTAGATATACTGATTATGGAATTCCGGTAATTGATAATTTTCAGATTACAGGAAAAAGGTCGGTAAGCATTGACGAGTCGAAAAGATTTATAGATGAAGAAATTTTTCAAACATTTATTAGAAAGTATATTCAGAAAAACGACGTGTTAATTACACTTGTTGGAAATGGTTATGGAAATGTCGCGTTAGCACCACAAGATAAAAGCGTAATAATTCAGAATACTATCGGGATTAGATGTGGTGATGAATGTCTAAATGAATTCTTGTTTTATTTTTTGATTTTAAACAAAAGGTTGGTTGAAAATCTAGATAGAGGTGCAGCTCAACCGAGCGTGAAGGTATCTGATTTGATGAAAATTGAATTTTCTTTGCCTCAGCTAAAAATACAAAAGAACATTGTAATGTTGCTTTCTACTTATGATAATTTAATTGAGATCAATGAAAAACGAATTAAAGTTTTAGAAGAAATGGCGCGGTTGTTGTATCGTGAGTGGTTTGTCGAATTCCGCTTTCCTGGATACGAAAAAGTAAAAATGATTGACAGTAGCACAGAATATGGAATTATCCCAGAAGGATGGGTAGTAACGAAATTTGGCCATCTCTTTGATGTTAAATATGGTAAGAATTTATCAATAGAAAAAATATCTTCAAGTGGCAAATATAAAGTTTATGGGGCCGGTGGTGTGATTGGCTATTACGACCAAAAAAATATTAATGATAAAACGTCTCTGGTGACATGTAGGGGTAATGGTAGTGGCACTGTTTGGAGAACATTCGGTGAAGGATTTATAACCAATAATTCTTTTACCATAACTGGAAAAGACAATGAAATAGCCTTTGAATTTGTGTATAGTTGTTTACAAAATAGTAATATATCTTCCACAATTTCAGGTTCAGCACAACCGCAGATAACAGTAGGTAGCATAAACTTTGTCAAATTGATTCTTCCTCCCAAAGATTTGATTAAGCTTTATATTATAAAAACAAAATCATTATATGTACTCGCGGACGAACTTCGTAGAATAAATAAAAATCTATCAGAAACTCGTGATTTACTTCTACCCAAACTTATGTCCGGGGAAATTGATGTTAACAATTTAGATATAAAAGTAGTGGAAAATTAACTATGCCAGATTTTAGTGAAGAAGGACTCGAGAACTCAGTAATAAAAATATTCGAAGAGCTTGGTTGGCAGTGGCAAAACTGCTTTGAAGAAACCTATGGAGAATCAGGTACTCTTGGCCGGGAAACTTCCGCAGACGTAGTTCTTGTGAAACGGCTACGACCGAATCTTGAAAAACTTAACTCTGACATGCCCACTGCGGCTATTGATCAGGCGATTGAAGAGATTGCTCGTAACCGAAGTAAATTATCAGATTTTAGCGCTAATCAAGAAATCTACAAGCTCCTTAAGGATGGCGTCAAAGTGGAATATCATGACCAGGATGGACACCGCACCCACGGTAAAGTCCAACTCATTGACTGGCGTAATCCAAGAAACAATGACTTCTTTATCGCCAAACAATTATGGATCACCGGTGATATGTACAAGCGCAGATCCGACCTAGTTGGCTTCGTCAACGGCATACCTCTGGTATTTGTGGAACTCAAAGCCGCTCATCAGCGAATAGAAGATTCATTCCGCAATAACTTAACCGACTACAAAAATACCATTCCCCAAATATTTTGGTATAACTCTTTTATCATTCTCTCCAACGGCTCCGAAGCTAAAATAGGCTCCATAACCTCTGGTTGGGAATACTTTAACGATTGGAAGCGCATCAATGATGAAAACGAACAAGGTGTCATTGATCTGGATACACTTATTCGTGGCACTTGTGAGCCAGAAAAACTTCTCGATATTGTCGAAAATTTTACCTTATTTACCCAAGTTGGGGGTAAACCAGTCAAAATCATCCCTAAAAACCACCAATATCTCGGGGTCAATAACGTCTATCGAAAGTTTGATCATATACGAGAACTCAATGGCAAACTTGGAGTTTTTTGGCATACCCAGGGTAGTGGTAAAAGTGTTTCTATGATGGCTCTGGGTCAAAAAGTTTTAAGAACCATACCTGGTAACTGGACATTCCTTATCGTTACTGACCGCATAGATCTTGATGATCAGATTTATAAAAACTTTGCTGATGCAGGGATAGTAACCGAACCACTAGAGCGAGTACGTGCCCAAAGTGGCGAAGACTTACAGCAAAAACTATCTCAGGAAGATCACCGCTTTCTTTTTACCACCATTCACAAATTCAATAGTAGACCCGGCGCCAGATACCCAGAACTTTCTCAGCGTTCAGATGTTATCGTCATCACCGACGAAGCTCATCGCACTGAGTATGGTACCTACGCGCTCAATATGCGCTATGCTTTACCCAAAGCCTCGTTTATAGGTTTTACAGGTACACCACTCATTGGTAAATCAGACGAAAGAACTAAAGAAGTTTTTGGAGATTACGTTAGCATTTACGACTTCACCCAATCCATCGAAGATAAAGCTACTGTACCGCTTTATTATGAAAACAGACTCAAAAAACTCAAATTCAAAGACAAAGAATTATTTGAACAGAAATTAATCGATCTTATTAACAGAGCTGATCTGGATGAAGACCAAGTAGCTAAGCTCGAACGAGAATTCGTCCAAGAAAAACAGCTCATCATCCGTGAGGATCGGCTCGAAGCCGTAGCCCAAGACATAGTCAATCACTTTATGGGTCGCGGGTTTCAAGGCAAAGCCATGGTGGTTTCCATAGACAAAGCCACTGCCGTAAAAATGTATGACAAAGTTCAAAAATATTGGCACAAATATATTGATGATCTACGCCAAAAAGCAGACCTAACTGAACCATACAAACAAGAAGATATGAGCAAAACCATTGCTTATATGGAGACTGTAGACATGGCAGTCGTAATTACGGGTGAGCAAAACGAGATTGAGAAAATGAAGAAACGAGGAGTTGACATTGTCCCGCATCGAGAACGAATGAACCGAGAAGATCTCGCAGCGAAATTTAAAGATCCCAAAAACCCACTTCAAATTGTATTCCTATGTGCTATGTGGTTTACCGGCTTTAATGTGCCCCATTGTTCAACTATCTACCTTGATAAACCTATGAAAGATCACAGTCTAATGCAAACTATTGCCCGAGCCAATCGGGTCTATCCGGGGAAAACGGCAGGTTTTATTGTAGATTACATCAACATTTTTAAGAATCTAAAAAAAGCCCTTTCAATCTATGCAGTTGGACGCGGTGGCAAGGGTGGCGGCGAAATGCCCATTCAAGACAAAGAAGAATTGGTAAAAGAGCTACGACGTCTTGCTCAAATCAATTACGATTTCTTAACCGACAAGCAAGTGGACATTGAGGCTATGAAAAAGGCGGACACACTTACGCTCATTAAACTCTTAGATGATGCCGTAGATGCAATTGTCGCTGACGAGTCTACAAAGTCTGAATTTATCAGTAACTATAATCTGTTCTCTCAGGTCTACAAAGCTATTATGCCAGACTTATCGGCACATGAATTTTCTGATTTGGCTGGAATTTTACGAGCCATATCGAACAAAATACAATCACTATCCCCAGAGGTAAATATTGACGAGGTGAGGGGAGAGATTGAAAAACTACTCGATCGTTTAATATTACCTGAAAGTTACTTAGTGCGTGACCCCATTGGGGGATACAAACCTCTTGATATTAGCAATATTGATTTTGGGAAATTCAAGCGTGATTTTGACAAAGCCAAGAAACACATCGAACTAGAGAGGCTCAAAAATGCCATCAACCAAAAACTAAATGACATGGTACTTAAAAATCGTACTCGGATGGACTGGAAAGAAAGATTTGAAAAACTATTGGAAAATTACAATGATGGACAGATGGATATGACTTCATTTATTGACCAATTAACACAGTTTGGGTCTGACTTAAATGAAGAAGACAAGCGAAAACTATCTGAAGGATTAGCAGAAGAAGAATTGGCTATATATGACTTACTGATGAAACCAAATATACTTCTTAATAAAGAAGAAAAGGAGAAAGTAAAAGAAGCCGCTAAAAGAGTTCTTGAAAGACTAAAAACAAAAGAGTTAGTCATGGATTGGAGACTCGGAGAACAAAATCGAGCTCGGGTAAAGATAGCAATCTCAGATGAATTAGATCAATTACCAAACGAAGCATTCCCTAAAGATATATTTCAGAAAAAATGCGAGGAATTATACTCTCACGTCTACGACTCTTATTGGGGAAGCGGGAGAAGCGTGTATGCAGTTAATTAATCGATATTATTTGATAAAGATAAAGACGGTATTGGAAGATATTAACGGCCAAATGCTGGAAGAAATTGCAGTTGTGGAGGATAGAGATTAAATATTACAGATAGAATAGCTACTTACATATTTCTTATAAATCCTTTATTGTTAATTTAATAGAATATATTGTGATTTAGATTATTGAAGGAAGTACTTAATAATGATAGTATCCAAAAGCAATGGATAGAAAATCAATATTTTTAAAAAAATATGCTAACTTGCCGTTAGCTTTAAGGGATGAGATTATTGTAATAATAGGAGACCTACCCTTAACATGGAATGCTGCATATTTAGAAGTAAAAAATGATACTGATAAATCAAAAGAAATTCTAGATAGATTATTTCAACTAGAAGTTCTAAAAAATGAATAAAAATAAATTAGCAGTCAGTAAAAGTGATATAAATAAGCAAGAGTATATTAAGGAATTAGTAATTGCGCGAATTGATGCTTCTTCAGACAATTTAAAAATAATGATAGGAGGAAATAAAGAACTATCTAAACAAGATTTGATTAATAATGTCCGGCAAGGTAATGCTTTAGGAAAAGAGATAATTGAAATTCAATTAGAATTCTTAAAAGATATGACAGAAGGTAAAATCTATCAGAATGACTAAGAGTATACTTATTACTCGGACAAGTCATGATCTTCCTACGATGTATTTATCATACTGGTGTGAACCTCTTATAGAAAAGGCAAAGCGTGCAGATATGCGGGTACTTGATCTTTCTCATGAAAAAGCAAATCCTAAAGATTTCTTAAGTTATATCGAAAAAAGAAAACCTTCCGTTATATTTCTTAATGGTCACGGTGGACCTGATTTTGTTTGCGGATATAATGATATTGTGTTGGTGGATACAAAAAATTGCGCGAATTTATTAAAAGATACAATTGTATATGCAAGGAGCTGTCAGGCTGGAGCGGTTTTAGGACCCGATAGTGTTAAGAAGGGGGTAATTGCTTTTATAGGCTATTCTAGAAATTATTCTGTAGGCTATTTAGAAGAGAAAAGGATACATCCTTTAACTGATAATGTAGCTAGATTGTTTTTAGAACCATCGAATTTAATACCACAAAGTTTAATGTTTGGTAATAGTCCCGTACAAGCCTATCAATCATCACAAAAAGAGATGAGAAAAAATCTACAATATATGCTATCAAGTAAATCGAGTACGGATGAAAGGGATGCTGCACCTTATCTTTGGAATAATATAAAATATCAAGTAATATTTGAAGCTTAGATGCTGTACATACCATTCTCACGAAGTAGAATATCTTGTGTATGTTAAGTAGCCCACAATCATGAAAACTGATTGTGGTAGATACACTGGGATTTTAAAAAAATCTGAAGAAAACTAAAATAAATGATTAAATTATCGAGGTCTAAATTAGAATTACTTTTTGACTGTCCCCGTTGTTTCTGGAACGATACCAAAAATTATTATGGCTAAAAAACAGACAATAAAAAAATTACCGGATAATCAAATCGCTTTTTATCAATCACCGGATGGATCCGTAAATATCGAAGTATTATTTGCCGGAGAAAACATTTGGCTTACCCAAAAGAAAATGGCAGAGCTTTTTGATACAACCCCTCAAAATATAACCCAGCATCTCAAAAACATTTATACAGAAGGCGAAGTTGAGCAGAAGTCAACTTGTAAGGATTTCTTACAAGTTCAACAAGAAGGCAATAGGGAAATCAAAAGAAATATCGTCTTTGACCGGGAGATTAAAAAACTTTTGAAGAAAGCCAAGAAATAATGTCTCAATATTATAATCCAAACAGGAAAAGGAATTTATATGATAAAAATTCTAAAGAATTGTTCCGTTTAAGCAGGTCAAAAATTGATCTATATTTAAATTGTCCACGTTGTTTTTATCTTGATAGAAAACTTGGAGTTGCTCAACCGCCAGGGTATCCATTTTCTTTAAACTCAGCTGTAGATAAATTACTTAAAAAAGAGTTTGATATTCATCGGGCAAATGGTACTCCCCATCCTTTGATGAAACATTATGGAGTTGATGCAATACCCATGGCTCATGAAAAACTTGATGAGTGGAGAGATGCGCTGGGTGGAGGCATTACCTTTCCCGTAGACAATACCAATGTCATTATCACCGGAGGAATTGATGATATATGGATAAATCCAAAAAAAGAATTAATCATTGTTGACTACAAAGCTACTTCAAAGGAAGAAGAAGTTACGCTTGATGCTGATTGGCAGATTGGATATAAAAGACAGATGGAAATATACCAGTGGTTGTTCCGCAAAAATGGGTTTAAAGTTTCCAAAACAGGATACTTTGTTTACTGCAACGGTAAAACAGACAAAAAAGCATTTGACGCAAAACTGGAGTTTGATATTAAAATTCTTCCCTACGAAGGTGATGACGCTTGGGTTGAAGGAGTTATATTTGATGCAATTGAATGTTTGAAATCAAGCAAACTGCCGGAATCCGGAAATGACTGCGACTTTTGTAAATACAGGGAAGCAGTCGCCCACTACGAAAAATGAAACATTACAGATGAAAACTAAATTAGCAATTTTTGAGGGTAGGAAAATCCGCCGTCATTGGGATAAAAAAACTGAAACATGGTATTTTTCGGTAGTGGATATTATTTCTGTGCTTACTGAAAGCACTAACCCAACTGACTATTTGAAAAAATTGAGAAAAAGGGATCCTGAACTTGGCCGTTACATAGGGACAAATTGTCCCCAGGTAGAAATGGTTTCTGAAACAGGGAAAAACAGAAAAGTGTTGGCAGGAAATCCTGAGCATTTATTTAGAATTATTCAATCAATTCCAAGTAAAAAAGCCGAGCCTATAAAGATTTGGCTGGCAAAAGTCGGGTATGAAAGAATTCAAGAAGTCTCTGATCCAGAGAAAGCCTTAAACAGGTCTAGATCGTATTGGCAAAGAATGGGACTAAGTCAAAAATGGATTCAGCAACGGATGATGGGACAGGAAATCAGAAATAAACTGACTGATTATTGGAAAAATAATGAAGTTAAAGAGCAAGATGAATACGCGATACTCACTAATATAATCCACCAAGAGTGGAGCGATTTATCTGTCAAGGAACACAAAAATTTAAAAAGTCTAGAAACCGAAAATCTACGCGATCACATGACAGATGCGGAACTGGTGTTTACAGCTTTGGCAGAATTATCAACCAGGCAAATTGCGGAAACTATGCAAACAAAGGGCTTGGAAAAAAATAAAACTCCAGCCAAAAAAGGCGGGCGGATTGCTAAAAATGCCAGATTGGAATTAGAACAAAAAACAGGCAGAAAAGTAGTCAGTAAAGAAAATTATTTGCCGGGCAATGCAAGAAAAAGATTAAAATGATTAAATTGTCAAGGTTGAAATTAGAATTATTATTTGATTGTCCCCGCTGTTTCTGGAATGATATAAAAAATTACTATGGTAAAAAGTAAAAAAATGAAAATGGAAAATCAAAATTCACAAATTGTCATATACAGAGATCAAAACGGAAACATTAAAATTAATGTGCGTTTTGATGGCGATACTGTGTGGCTGACTCAAGACGCAATTGCAGCACTCTACGACAAAGGAAGGTCTACAATCACGGAGCATATCCAGAATATCTTTCAGGAAGGAGAATTAGACGTAAGTTCAGTACGTCGGGAATTCCGACGAACTGGTGAAGACGGCAAAAAATACAAACGAAGATTTAGCAATCTTCGTCAAAACTGTCGGCTCGAACTTCTTTTTACTTAACCGGCAGCTTTCCCTAAATCTAAATCAGGGCTTTGCAGCACTCTGCGCGACCCCCAGCGCGCAGAGGAATTTTAGTTCCTCAGCTTCAAAATCCCTTTCAGTACCGCCAACTAGACTTTATTAGAACCTGTTTAATGAATAGTTATGCCTAAATCTAGCTATTAACTATCATTAGGGATTAGAATCAAGTATAAACATTACAGATCCGTTAGAACTAAGATTTTAAGTTTCTATCTACTAATACGTGTCTGGACCAATTTTTACGTCTAGGGTTATAAGCTACATAAAAAATATCTGCTAAACTTCCTGCATTGTAATACCCCTTAATATAGCTGTTAGATTTAAGATAGGCAGCTCTTTCTTCAGTACTCATTTCTAATGCATCAATAACTCCCATATGCATTGCACCTACTACTATAGCAATATTAGGTTTTTTTGTATCCTTTCGTCTCTGGGATTCAGCAAAAAATTGTGCCCTTTCAGTTATTAATATGTTTTTAGGGATAATCATGATGGCAGGATTACGTCTATCATCATATTCTATAGCCTCTCTTAAATCCCTGAATAACTGGCTATCCCTCAATATTTCATTTTCAGAAGAAGCAGCATCAAGAAGATAAAGCTTGTTATATCTATACGCTCTAGAAATATGGACTATTGTATTAAATATTCTACTAGCATAAGCATTCGCACGAATTCCAACAGCACTCCATTTAGTAAGTGGCTCACCTGCGATTATTGGAATTTGTTTCTTTTGACATTTTTCTCTAAGTTGAGAATACTGTATGACGAATGTATCCTTTTGGAATTTTTTCTCTCCTTCTAGGGCTTCATAAAAAAGGTCAGGTGAAAATATAGAACCTTCAATAACTACACCTGTACAATTGTCGGGTAGCTGCGACCCAGGAGTTGTTAATCTATGATTACCTAATATTACCCTATAATCAGCTCCTCCTGCTTCTACATTAATATATGCCATAGGCAGAAATTATACTAAATTTCAGAGCATTTTTCAACTATAGGATGAGTGTTGTGCTGCTCAAAACTCACTTTGAAAAAGATCAGGATAACTTAACTGGCTATTTATTCGGTTTGTATTTTATTACTTAATTAGTTTAGATTGTCCTAACAGTCTAAACTTCAGTCTTGTACCGCGTACGGGAGTCGAACCCGTGATTTCTGGGATGAAAACCCAACGTCCTAGGCCACTAGACGAACGCGGCATGGTGATCCCGCTAGTACCTTACACAGACTGCGAGAATTCTCCGAAACATTTCTGTCTATGAGTAGTTTACCAGATTTAATATGGTGGTTGCAACCGGAATTAGCCTCAAAAATGCCGGAGATAAAAGAATAGTTCCCTTCTTCTCCTTATTTAACCCTTTTTAATTATGGTTAGATACGGGTTTTTTCTGTATAATAAAGTGCAATAACAATTGTTAACTAAATTGATGGATAATAAAATAAAGTTGCCAAGACTCCTAAATATTAACCAAGTAGCAAAAATACTAGGGGTCATGCCGCCAACCATTAGAAGATGGGATAAGAGCGGAAGACTAAAGGCAATCCGTATAGGTAATAAAAAGGGTGTTGGTGAAAGACGCTATCACCGAGAGGACATTATTAAGCTAATAACAAAATAATCAATTAGTTTATAAACTTTACAGCCTAACGCCAGAAGAAATTGAAATTGTAGAAAGGGGTTAACAGAATCGAAGGTTAAAATATGTGGAGCGATAACGAAACAGTATTAGATTTACTTAACATTGACCATTATGTTTCTTCTGTGGTAGAGCTAGCTACCGATGAAGAACTTTTACCTGTAACCATCGGTATCTTCGGGGATTGGGGAGGCGGAAAGTCAAGCCTATTGAAAATGGTAAAAGCAAAACTTGATGAGCACGAAAAAACTCTATGTTTATATTTTAATGGATGGCTTTTCGAAGACTACGATGATGCTAAAGCGGCACTGATGGGAACTATCCTTGATGAAATTGGGGAAAATCCTAAATTAAGTACCCAAGCCAAGCAAACGCTAGACAACCTAAGAAAAAGAGTTAACTGGTTCGGGCTAATGGGGGTTGCCGGAAAATATGGTTTAGGCTTATTGCTCGGAGGACCTATTGGTGGAGTTGGCGCAATCGCGGCAGATGTAGGTGGGAAACTTCTTGAAAAAGCAAAAGAAGGAAAGATAGATGACATCAAAACTCTGGTTAAAGATACTGTCCCCGATTCTACAGAAGTGAGAAAAAATATCCATGAATTTAAAGAAGGATTTGGAAAACTTTTGGACGAATCTAAAATTGAAAGGCTTGTTGTAATAATTGACGATTTAGATAGATGTCTCCCTGACACAATTATTAATACTTTAGAAGCAATAAAACTCTTTCTTTCTTCAAAGAATACAGCTTTCCTTATAAGCATTGATGAAAGAGTGATAAAGTACGCAATTAACGTTAGGTATAGCAACTTTGATACTAACAACAGAGACGAAATTTCTCGCGACTATCTTGAAAAATTAATTCAAATTCCCTTAAAAGTACCCTTGATGAATAAAAGCGAAATGAAATCATATATAAATTTATTGTTTGCTTCAAAGCGTTTTACTACTACAGAATTTGATGAATTATTAAAAAAGGTGAATGAATCAAGGCAAGGTGCCAATTTTAATGTCTCCATAGACGTCAATTGGTTTAAGGCTAATGCCATAGAGAAGGTTAAAGGCGGTCTCGATGAAGAATTGATGATCACTGAACAGATTAATGATTTATTATACGATTTTCTTAAAGGTAACCCACGACAAGTTAAACGATTTATCAATGCGCTTCTTTTACGGATCAATCTTGCCAGACTTCACGGGGTTGAATTAAATAAACAGATTCTAGCTAAATTAATGGCTCTGGAATACATGCATATAGAGCATTTTAGAATGTTGGCAGATTGGCAAGGCGCGCAAAGTGGACATCCCAAAGAAATTAAGGAATTGGAGGATTTTGGAAAGGAAAATAACAGCGAAAGCGATAGTTCTAATTATAAAAAGTGGTTGCAAAATTCATGGATAAAAAGGTGGCTTAATTCAGAACCAAGTCTCGCAGATGTAAATTTTGAACCATATTTCTATATCTCTAGAGATTCATTATCTTATTTCTCTACTCCTTCTATAGAACTAAGCGAATCGGAGAAAGGAGTATTTGAAAATCTAGTTTCATCTTCAAAAGCACAACGATTGAAAGGCTCTAAAGACTTTAAAGAGCTAAACGAAATTGAGGCTTCTAGGGTAGTAAAAGCCTTAACCGATAGAATTACAAAGACAGATCCTAATACTGACAATGGAGATTTATTGGGTCTATTTGCTTCACTTCCGAATTTAAAAATAGAAGTAGCAGACACTGTTATAGATTGTCTTTATGGCATTAATGAAAAATCTATTCCTCCTTCTGTTGTACCTGAACTAAAAAGATTTCAGCAGAGTACTACACCTGAATTAAATCAAAAAATCGAGGACTTATTTGAAAAGTTCCGCAAATCAGAAAATCAGATGTTAGTAAAAGCAGTAGATGCATAAATATGGGAACTTCAAAATCATATTCTGGTCCAACAGGTAAAAATCCCTTATTACCCCCTTGGGCTGAAAATGAAGCTGAAAGTGAAATCTCTATTCCTGGAAGTAGCCAAACTACTACACCTCAAAATAGCCAAGAGGCAACAAACCCTTCAGGTAATCAAAATCCTCCTAATTTAGAATCATGGAGGAATGTAAAATCAAATTTCACTAGATTTGCTGGGAGCTCTTCTTTCAGAAATTCAGGCGCTCGTAAAACAATACGCAGTTTCGTTAGAGCTCAAGGAGGCGCAACAAATGCCTCAAAGATTTCGAGACGTGGGCGAAGCGTTGTACAAAGTATTGGCGGTGTACTTTCGGGTTTAGCAGAACATGGCGAGAATCTAGTATATGACGGTTTTAACTTTCAAGATTGTGTAGGAAAAAAGACTTCAGAATTATTATCAATTTTAGTTGATTTAGTTGTCCCCAGTAATGACGATATTGAAAGTAATGTGGCTCGCAACGCAGCTGTTGAAGCTTTTCAAAAACTATTTGAAATATTCGAGGTGGATTCGAAAGGACTAGAGGCACTAAAAAATTTAGGTTTAGATGATATGAAAATTGTACTTCAAACATACTTAAGCGAATACATATTTGCAAGCTTGCTCAATAAAGCAGGTCAGAAATTAAATAAAATGCAACCTAAAGATGCAAAGAGATGTGAAGATTGGCTCAAAGGCTATATATCTTCAAAAGTTGAACTAGATTTATCGAATATTGATTTTATGAAACTAAATTGGAAAGGTCAGGGAGGTTATATCTTTGTTCAAAACATTTTTCAACAAGCATATACGTTAATTGAAACATCATGAATAAATATACTATTCAAGTCAAAACTAGCAATAAAGATGAAAACGTAATAACCGATACGAGAACAAGTATCATTGATTTTTCTTCGCCAGAGAAGGAAAAATACTTATGGAATAACAGAGATTCTTATCATTTAGAATATTCACCTACAATTGTTGACTTGTATAGATTGGCCTCATCTATATTCATCATAGATAAAACTATTCCAAGGGAGTCAGCTTATGATGGTTGGACTCGCGATATAGCACTTTACTTACCTGTAAGTGACGTCAAAATATGGGAAAAGAATAATAGTTTGGTTATAAAATTATTAAGCTTTCTGACCGGAGACCATTGGCAAATAGTTTTTACAAAAGATCAGTCTGTGCAACCTGCAAAAGATGAAAAACTTATTAAGAAGGGTCATTCATTAGATGTTAAATCCGTATGTCTTTTTTCAGGTGGTCTTGATTCGTTTATTGGAGCGGTTGATAACATTGCTTTTAATAGTTCAACGGCACTTGTAGCTCATTTCGATCAGGGTTATACATCCAATGTGCAAAAAGCACTCTTTACCAAAATAAAGAGCCATTTTTCATCTGCCAATCTCGAACTAATACAATTTTTTATTCAGCCTCAATCATCGAAAGAAAATACTACAAGGAGTAGATCGTTTTTATTTTTGTCATTAGGTACAGTCATAGCCTCAAGCACTACAGTAAAGGAGCTAATCGTTCCAGAAAATGGTTTCATCAGCTTAAACGTGCCCTTAACTTATAGTCGGTTTGGAAGTTTAAGTACTAAGACTACGCATCCAAATACGTTAAAACTATTCAGTGGTTTGTTAGAAGGATTAAGTATAGATGTAGGTATCGTAGACCCCTATCAATTTAAAACTAAAGGAGAAATGCTTGCAGAATCTAAAGAATTTGAGTTTCTAGCAAGTATCGGTACGGAAACAATGTCTTGCGCTCATGCTACGGCTGCAAGGTGGGAAGGAAAAACGCCAAACATGCATTGTGGGTATTGTCTACCATGCTTAATTAGAAGAGCAGCCTTTTATAGAAATAACCTTGATAATTCAAAGAACTATACGTTTGATGTTCTAAATCCTAGCTTCTTAAAACAGGATAGTAAAAAAACTGAAGATTTACGCGCAGTACTCTACAGCATAGAGAGCCATAAATCTATCTCCGCACTCACAAGTATTTTAAAGACTGGTCCTATCTACCCAAAGGATCAGTTGGACAGTTTTTGTAAAGTATATGACAACGGAATTCAAGAATTAGAAACCTTCTTAAATATCTATAAATAGTAAAAATATAATGAATTTTAATAATGATATTGACTATATAGATACCCACTGTCATCTGGATTTATATAAGGACTACGAGATACTAATTTTAGATTCGAATAAAAACAAAATTTTTGTAGTTGCTGTAACAAATATACCTTCTGTTTTTGAACATGAGTATATGTTATTTCAAAAAAATTCAAATATTGCTGTTGCCTTGGGTTTCCATCCCCAATTAGTAGAATCGCATGGAGATCAATTCGAACTTTTTGTTAGTTTATTACCGAAATCACAATTCATTGGTGAGGTAGGGTTAGATTATCAAGATAACAAAGAAGAGATAAAAGAAAAACAAAAGAAAGTATTTGAACGAATATTACATGAAACAGCAAACTATCAGGGTAAAATAATTTCTGTTCATAGTAGGAATTCGGCTGATGATGTGGTCTCAATGATAGGAAAAGATTATCCAGGAAATATTATTTTGCATTGGTATAGTGGCTCCATAAAAACTCTAGAAAAAGCGATTAGTAATGGTTACTACTTTTCTGTTAATCCTTCAATGATAAAAACACAAAAAGGTCAGACAATTATCAAGTCTATACCGCTTGAAAGATTATTAACGGAAACAGATGGACCTTTTCTTGAAGTTGGTGGGAAGATTGTTAACCCTTCAGACGTAGAAAGTGTAATAAATTATTTATCTTTGGTATACAAGAGAACTCTGGAAGATGTTAAAAGAATAGTCAAGACAAATTTTTTAAAAATAATTAATACAGATTGATGAAAATGAAATGGTAAAAGTATTAGTTAAAAAATCTTAAAAAGTAGTACAGTAATCTTATGAAACACTTTGATTTGTCACTGTCTACATATCTTCCTTCTTCCACTCCACGCCACTAATGCCAGCTTTTTCGAAAAGTTGTTGAAGTCTTTTTACCTCTTTGTTGTTTTGAAGTATTTTAATACTTTTAAAATCACTGCCAATTTCAATAAAACCTTTGCCATAACATAATTGTTTGAGATTGTTAATCTCTTTTAGCGCCTCAATTTTTACCTTTCGTTGTTCTGGTGTTATTGAATCCCAGATTGCCTTAAATCCTGAAATGTCCATAAGTCTTACTCCTTAGATAAAACAAAAAATCTTCCAGCCCATTTCATTTGTTTTGACTGCTGATG
>Ga0209726_10003766_pt1 | contig 20164 bp, 19 predicted proteins | sample Subgrocontami54m_FD_187453 | JGI IMG/M metagenome (GOLD analysis project Ga0209726, IMG submission 187453) | Subsurface groundwater microbial communities from S. Glens Falls, New York, USA - GMW46 contaminated, 5.4 m (SPAdes) (version 3) | ecosystem: Environmental > Aquatic > Deep subsurface >... | reverse complement strand
TGGAGCGACGTCGTCGTCTCCGATAGCGCGCTGAGCCAAGCCATCCGCACGATTCGACGGGTGCTCGGCGACGACTCGCGCGCGCCGCGTTTCGTTCGTACCGTCTCCCGCCACGGATATCGTTTCGTCTTCACAGATGTCGTCGAGGAGGATGACGAGGGCGAATGCCTGGCCGCGGACGTGGCACCTCCCGACCGCGGGACGCCACATGAGGCTGCCACCGATCCCTACGAGCCTCTCCTCCAGCGCGTGACCTCCGTGTCGACGAACGCGAGCGAGGAAGAAGAGCAGCGCGAGGCCGCCGAGGTGCTGCACGCGCTCGGCACGTCCGAGGCGTTGCGGCGCCTGGGCACTCGCCCTCGTCACGCGTTCGCGCGCGCATTGCTCCGGGACACCCGCTGGGATGCGGCGGAGGCCGGGCCGGTGCCGATTCTCGGGGAGCCCTCAGCCATCGCCGTTGCGCGCGAACTGGTGAGTCTCAGGTTGCGCCGCGCGGCGGCGGTCGCCTCGGCGCGATGGGCCGGCGCGTCGATGGGTGGCGGATTGGCAGGGGCCCTGGCCGGCGCTGCGGGAGGGTTGATTCTCGCAGCCGCGCCAGGCAGCGCCGCGTCCCTCGCCGTTGTCCCCGTGCTCGCCGGCATCGGAGGCTGCTGCGGCGCCGCCGGTGGCGCGGGCGTCGGCGCGGGACTGTCGGCCGCCGAGTCGATCGTGCGATCCCGGCGGGCCATCGCGTTGATCTGTGGCGGGGCACTGGGCGGCGGCGGGGCCGGCGCCGCTGCGCAGTGGCTCGGCCGATGGAGCCTAGCCGCGCTCGTGGGGATCAACGTCGATACCGGTGGCGGCTTGGAAGGCCTTGTCATTGGTGCCGCGGCGGGACTGGGCTACAGCGTGGCCACGGCGCATGCCGAAGGCGGGCTGGCTGCGCCGCGCGGCCGCCGTCGACTCGGCACCGCCGGCGTGACCGCCGCCGCGTGCGGACTGGCGGCGCTGGCGCTGACAGTCGCGGGGTGGCCGCTCGTCGGCGGGACCATCCACGCCATCGCGCAGGCATCGGTGGGAGCACAGGCGACCTTGACGCCACTCGGTCATCTCATCGGCGAACCGGACTTCGGTCCCCTGACCGCCGCCGTGATTGGAACAGGCGAAGGAGCGCTGTTCGGTCTTGGCCTGACCCTTGGCCTGACCCGCCGACCATAAATGTAATGGGGTCGGGACTCATTCGCCCAGGGCGCTCACGAACATCTCACGCAATGCTCACGGCCCGCTGAAGACTCCCGTCCCTCGACCACCGATGCTTCCGCGTGGAGGACATCGATGGAAATGCTCACGCCCGCCTTGGCACGCCGAAGCGCAAGAGCGCGAAGGCGGCTTTCGACCTGCCGCCACGCCAGAATCCGTCTCACGACCAGACATCCAACCGAGTTCATCGACCTGACCGACCGCCTCGAGAGGCTCGTCGCCGACGCGGGCGTCCGCGTTGGCATCCTCAATGTCCAGACGCTTCACACCACGACGGCCGTCGTCGTCAACGAGCATGAGCCGCTGCTGCTGGCGGACTTCCAGGGGCTTCTCGAAAGCACGGCGCCAGGCGGTGCCCGCTACCGGCACGACGACATGACCGCGCGCACCGTGAACGTGACTGCCGCCGAGCGCCCCAACGGGCATGCCCACTGTCGTGCCCTGCTGCTGCCATCCGCGGTCTCCCTCAACGTTGCGAACGGCCGCCTGCTGCTCGGCCAATGGCAGCGTGTGTTCCTGGTGGAGCTGGACGGCCCGCGCGAGCGGGAGCTTTCGGCGCTCCTCCTCGGGGAGGCAGGGCAATGAAGGTCAAGATGATTCTGCCCGCGCTGACAGAGGCGACGAGCCCCTTCTGGCGTCCCATCAAGTACTCGCTGTTCCCGCCGCTCGGCCTCGCCACGCTGGCCGCGTATCTGGGAGATGACGTCGACGTGGAGATTCAGGACGAGCACGTGGAGGCGCTCAACCTGAATGACACACCAGACCTCGTCGTGATTCAGGTCTACATCACCTCCGCGCACCGCGCCTATCACCTCGCGGATCACTACCGCAGCCGGGGTGCGTACGTGGTGCTTGGCGGACTGCACGTCACGTCGCTGCCGGACGAGGCGGCCGCGCACGCGGACACGATCTTCGTGGGCCCCGGAGAGGACACGTGGCCGAGGTTCCTCGCCGATCTGAGGCGCGGCTGCCCTGAGCGCGTGTATCGATCGCAGGTCCGAACGCTGGCCGGCCTTCCGCCGATCCGGCGCGATCTCATCAAACGGCACCTGTATCTCGTCCCGAACTCCATCGTCGTCTCGCGGGGCTGCCCGCACGTGTGCGACTTCTGCTACAAGGAGGCGTTCTTCGAAGGCGGGCGCTCCTTCTATACCCAGACCGTCGATGCAGCGCTCGCCGAGATCGATCGCCTCCCCGGCCGTCATCTGTACTTCCTCGACGATCACCTGTTCGGTGATCGCCGCTTTGCCTCGGCGCTCTTCGAGGGCATGCGCGGCATGGGACGCCTCTGGCAAGCCGCGGGGACGGTGCATGCCGTGCTCGCGCCTGGCCTTCTCGAGCGAGCCGTGGAGGCGGGACTCCGAAGCCTGTTCGTCGGATTCGAGACGCTCAACCCGGCGAACCTCGCCGAGCAGCGGAAGTACCAGAACATGCGCCGCGACTATGCCGCAGCGATTCGCCGCCTACACGACCTTGGCGTGATGATCAACGGCAGCTTCGTGTTCGGAATGGACGGCGACGACCCTTCGGTGTTCGAGCGCACCGTGGAGTGGGCCATCACGCAGGGGATCGAGACGGCCACGTTTCACATCCTCACGCCCTACCCGTCTACGGCGCTCTACCGCCGCATCTCGGATCAAGGGCGCCTGACGGTGCATGACTGGGATCGCTATGACACCCGCCACGCCGTGTTTCGCCCGGCGCGCATGTCGGCGGAGCAGCTCGAACGCGGGTACCACTGGGCCTATCGTGAGTTCTACCGCTGGACATCGATCGTCCGCGGCGCCTCCGCACACGAGGATGTCGTGGCCGGCCTGCGCCATCTGGCCTACGCGGCGGGCTGGAAGAAGTTTGAGCCGCTGTGGGACTTCGTGATCCGCGCCAGGCGGGCAGGGACACTGCTGCCGGTTCTCGAGACCATCCTGAGTGAGTTCGGAAGACGCTCACCTGGCTCGGCGACTCGGCACGATTTACCCGTTCACACGATCGCTGCGGTGAAGGACTTCGGCGCCGCGCGTGGCATCGGGATCGACATCAATCCGGTCGACATCCAGGAAAGCCAACGAGAATGCCAAGAAGACGAGCGTGAACTGTGATTACCTCGGCAATCTGAACGCGATGAGCTCCCCGGAATAATTGCCACCGCCGATTGCTAGCACGATGTATTGTCGCCCGTTCACCATGTAGGTCATGGGGCTCCCGCTCTCGGGGGCCGGCATGTACACCGCGCCGACATCCTTTCCGCTCGCTTTGTCGTACGCGCGCAGCAACGCTCCTCGCCCGATAGACGTCGTGACGATGCTTCCTTCCCCGGCGATGAGCAGCGTCTTGGTGACGAGTGTCGCCACATGGCCTGAGCGACCGGTGCGGGGAATGTTCAAGCCCTTGAGGGCCGGATGATTGCGGACGTTGTCCGGCGTCTCACCGTGCGGGACCTCCCACACGATCTCGCCCTTGTTGAGGTCGATCGCAGTAATCTGCCCATAGGGCGGCTTGGCCAGCGGCAACCCTTGGACGCTCAAGCCACCGCCGCCCCCCTCGGGCACGGCGGCCGGCGCAGGCGCCGAGACCCCGGCGACGATCCTGTTGCCACCTCCCGCCGCAGATCCCGCGCCCGCGGTGAGCCGCGGTCCCGACAACGCCGATCCCTGAACATAATCCATGTCCGCCGGTACCGCCGAGGAACGGGGAACGATACTGAGCGCTCCGATTGAGCGGCTGGACATGATGTAGACGATGTTCGTATCAGGATCGAACGAACCGCCAGGCCAACTCGCTGTGCTGCCCCAATGGAGCGTGCCGAGCGGGCCCTCCACCTTGCTTACCACCGGCGGCGTAAACAGCGGTCCCATCCTGTACCTGGACACCAACTTCAGCGCTTCGGAGCGGAGCTCGGGCGTGAAGTCGATCAGATCGTCGATGGATACACCCTGCCGGTTGTACGCCGGCGGCTTGGTGGGATGCGGCTGCGTAGGGGAGGTCTTTTCGCCAGGCACGTCCGACTGCGGAACCGCCCGCTCTTCGATGGGCCATACAGGCTGGCCGGTGACTCGGTCGAAAACGTAGAGAAACCCCTGCTTGCTCGGCAGCGCGACCACCTTCAGTGGCCGGCCGTTGACGGTGACATTGGCGAGAATTGGCGGGCAGGCATTGTCCATGTCCCAGATTGGGTGATGAACGAGCTGATAGTGCCACTTCCGCTTGCCCGTCTTCAGGTCGAGTGCCACGAGGCTTTCGGCAAACAGGTTGTTTCCCGGCCGGTGGCCGCCGTAGTAATCTCCTGTCGGCGTCTCGACGCCCACATAGACCGTCCCGAGTTCCTCATCCGCCGCCAGCTGCGACCAGGCACCTGTGTGCCCCGTATAAGACCAGGAATCCTTCTCCCAGGTCTCATTCCCGAACTCGCCCGGCGAGGGAATGGTATGGAAGACCCAGAGACGCTTCCCCGTCCGCGCGTCGTATCCGCGAATGTAGCCCTTGACGTTGGTCTTGAATCGGGCGTTCGACGCGTGCGAGGCGCCGACCACAATGACCTCTTTGGTCACCGTCGGCGCGGACTGAAGCCCTATCTCGCCGCTCAGAGGGTCGAGCTGCTGGTCGTTATCCTGCTTCAGATCGACCATGCCGTTCCTGCCAAACCCGGGCACCGGTCGGCCGGTCTTGGCTTCGAGGGCCACGAGCTGGTAACCAGGAGTGACGTAGACGATCCGCTCCTCCTTGCCATCGGTCCAGTAAGCGAGCCCCCGGCCGGAGAGCCGCCGTGGCGCGGCCTCGCCGCGTGCGCCTTCGTTGAGGTTGAAGACCCACAGCAGCTCACCGGTGGTCGGGTCGAGGGCGATGACCGTCCGCCGCGATCCAGCGGTTGTGTACAAGACGCCATTCGCCATCACCGGTGTTGATTCGTACTGGTACTCCGGAGTCGGACCCAGAGGATCGGTCTTGAACCGCCAGGCAATTTCGATGTCGTTGAAGTTCGAGGCGTTGATCTGATCGAGCGGCGAGTATCGCGTATGCCCGAGATCGCCGCCGTAGGCCGGCCACTCGCCGTTCTTGGCGCCCGACTGCGTCATTCCCTCGGGGCCGGTCAGCGCGAGCACTGCCATCGCTGCAGCCGCGCTCGTGACGGATCGAAACGTGCGTCTCGTCATCGTGGTTTCTCCTGGCACGCGTCCCAGCAAGTGACGTCAGATCAACGACCCCAGCCGAAAACAGATCACGCACGACGGTCTTCGTCGTGGGTCAATTTCGCGCGCTCTCTTAGGAAGTGAACGTGAGGTTCCCTTCCATGATCCGCGGGAGGGGATAGTCCGCATTAGGGCCCAGTCGATGGCCGGAAGTTGACCGAAGATCCGTTCTCAGTTCCTACCCTCGCCGTCTGCGACAGCGCAGATTAGCCACCCGCCGGGACCGACGCGGGCCAGAGTATGCCATAAAATCGCGGCGACGTTCCCGAGTGTGCTCGAGCATCTGGACGCTGTGACCCACGGACGCGTCATCGGCCGGGGTGTCGCGGGCCCTGGGGACGAACCGTTCGGTGATCGCTTGGGTTGGTACTCAGCCGCGTGCGCCAGGCCGACTCGCGGCGAAGCAGGAACGCGGCCGGAGGTCTCACTTTTTCTTCTTGTCTTCCCAGATCACTTCTTTTTCTACGTCCGAATCGAGCAAGAGAATCGCGTTCGAGACCCGGTCGGTGCGGGCCGTATACGGCAACTGCGATTCGTAGACCAATTCCTTCGGTCCGGCGCTGCGCAGCTCGTATTTGACGTCGAAACGGCGCAGCACCGCTTCCACCGACGGTCGCAGCACTTCAGCGTCGGTCGATATCACTTTCAGCCCGAATGTCTTGCGCTGCTCTGCCTCGAGCGACTCCACAGCCCAGAGCACACCGAGAATGAAAAGCGTCGCAAACACGGCGAGGCCGTACAACTCGACGCCGCAGGCCAGCCCGACGCTGAGCGTCGCCAGCATCACCACAGCGTCCTTCGGGTCGTCGATCTTGTTCCTGTACCGAATCAGATTGGCAGCGCCGACGATGCCGAACGCGCGCGCAAGACTTGCGCCCACGACGAGCATGACGACGGCGCCGACGATGGCGAGAATGAGTTGCGTCTGAATGACGGACGCCGAACGCGGCGGCGTTCCGCGACGGCGCGGCCGGAAGGCGAGCGCAGCGCCAAGCGCCGTGGCAATAGGCAGCGCCAACAGTGCGCGTGCCACCATCTCGGCGTGGCTTTCAAGCACGTCCGGCACGTAAGCCGTGAACTCGGGCGGTAGTCCCTGCATCAGCGGCCTTCGATGCGCGCATCCACCTTCAACGCGAGGCCGTCGGTGATCTTCTGTGTGATGCGGCGGATGTAACGTTCGGCAATCGGGTCAGCGTAGTTCGCGCAGCGGAACGCGTCGCGCCACTGCCTTTCCGTCAACCGCTGCAGGCGCTGCGCGGCCCAGTGGACATCGGCCGGCGTGATCACGTCGAGGAGCTCCTGATGCCGGCCTCGATACGCGAACTCGATCCGTCCGTTCTCCACGTGCTCGATGAATCCCTCCTCTTCGAAACCTTCCAGCCAGTTCCGTCGGGGAAACAGCGTGCCGGTTTCCCCGAGCGCCGCACCGACGTCGCGCACGACGAACCACCGGCCCGCGCCGTCCCATGGCTTCGAGAGCACGTACGTGCTGTTGTTGTCGCTCTTGAGATCGGTGCCGTTCAGCATGAGCAGGATCACGAGGAGACCGTTGAGCGGGTGCGTGCCGAGAAACGGGCTTTCGTGCCAGGTCCAGTACTCCGTCTGACGCTCGAGAAATCTGAGCTTCGGCCGGAATCGCGCCTCGCTTTCCATGTTGATCGTGCCATCCGCCATCCGGACCTGCCATTTCGGCAGGTAGTACACCGGCGGTTGGTGATAGCCGAGGCCCCAGAGGAGATGTGAAACCACCACTTCGGTCTGCGCTTCCGGCCCAATCTTCGCGCTCCATTCAGTGCCGTCCGGCCCGACAACGTCGTAGCTGGCACTGAAGCCCGTCTCGTCTTTTGCGTCGAAAACATACAAGGCGTCGGGTTGTGGCGCGTACTGCGTGCCGCCAATGCCGTGGCACGTATCGCGCGGTGTCGGCCCCGGATCGATCCACAGTTCAGACAGCTGGGTTGCCGTCGGCGGACGTTCCGGCAGCCGCACAGTCGCCCCGCCGCAGGCGGCAGCGACGAGGGAAATGCTCAATGCGCAATGTCCCATGCCCAAGGTAAGGCCTGGCTGTTTTTGAGCGTTGAGCATTGAGCATTGGGCATTGAGAATGGCTGGGCTTCGGTACATCTGAGTCTCCGCCCGCCGATGAGCAAGCGATGTGCCGCCAAAGGTTGGGCCCTCGCTTGTTAGCGACCACCTCTGCCGTGATCTCTCCCCGCAGGCGGGAGGCCAGACGGCGCAATCCCGAGCGTTCGCCGGCGGTCTTCCACTTCGTGCGCGATCTGCTCATGAAGGAGGCCGACTGTATAACTACAATCGCCTCGTGTCGCTCAACGAGGTCGGCGGCGAACCCGATCGCGGCGGTCACGCGCTGGGCGCGCCTGAACCGGCGTGCCCGTGCGATCGTTGATGATGAGTCATTCCCGAGCCGGAACGCCGAGGCTGGCAGAATCCACGCACGCCTCACGAGGAAGCCATGGAAGCATTCGTCCGGACGATTCTTGATCCTGACAATCGCCGGCCCGTCGACTGCGAGCGCCGGCAAGCGCTGCTCGAGAGCGTGGTGGCCACATCAGCCGAGCAACGGAACGCCGTGGACGTGCAGTAGTGATCTGGACCGTCCTTGGATTGGCGTTCGTCACTTGGCTGACGATGGTCATCCTGTTCACGCCCAGGATCGACTACCACGTCACGGCCCCCCTCCGTCCGGACAGCGACGAATTCCTGCACGTGATCCAATTCACCTGCCAGGCGACGGTACACCGCGGCAACTGTGTGGAAATCCTCACCAACGGGTCGCAGTTCTATCCGGCGATGCACCGCGAGGTCGTATCTGCCCAACGATCGATCAACCTCGAAGCCTACATCTTCTCGCCGGGGGACATCGCCGAGTCGTTCGTGGACGCGATGGTCGACAGGGCCCGAGCCGGGGTCGAGGTGCGGGTCGTCCTCGACGCGATCGGAAGCGACCGGGGGCCCTTCGTGCGGCGGCTCCGCGATGCGGGATGTCAGATTTCCTTCTATCAACCGCTCACATGGTACCGGCTCCACCGCGCGAACAACCGTACGCACCGCGAGCTGCTCGTCATCGACGGCACGGTGGCATTTACCGGCGGCGCCGGCATTGCGGATCGGTGGGCACGGCCGGACGGTGCCACGCCAGCGTGGCGCGATACGATGGCGCGAATCCAGGGACCCATCGTCGCGGCGCTTCAGGGTGTGTTCGCCGAGAACTGGCTGGAGTGCTGCGGCGAGATTCTGACGGGGCCACGACACTGGCCCGAGCTCGCCGACGCGGGGCCAACGGAGGCCATGCTCGTCAAGAGCTCGCCCTCGGATCGCGCGACCGTGTCGCGCGTCATGTTTCAGATGCTCATCGAAGGGGCCGTGTCCGAGATTGACGTCGAGACGCCCTATTTCCTGCCCGACAAGTCGCTCCGTCGAGCCCTCGTGCAGGCGGCCCAGCGTGGTGTCCGTGTGCGAGTGATTGCGCCAGGACCTCTTACGGATCAGCAATTCGTGCGGCTGGCCAGCCGGCGTATGTATCGTGAGCTGATTGATGGCGGCGTCCGGCTGTTCGAGTACCGACCCGCGATGACGCACGTGAAGTCGCTGACCGTTGACAGCACGTGGGCGATCATCGGTACGACCAACATGGACAATCGGTCGTTCGAGCACAACGACGAGGTCAACGTGGCGCTTCGCGACCGGGCAGTCACCGAGCGGCTACGCCGAGATTTTGCCAGCGATCTGGACGCCAGCAGCGAAATTACATTGTCGATCTGGCAGTCGCGGCCGATGTTCGAGAAGCTCGTCGGTCCGCTGTGCTGGATTCTGGAACGACAGCAATAGGAAACGGGGAAATGCTGAATGAAAAATGCTGAATGCTACGGGCTGAGGGCTGAGGGCCGGGAATTAAGCATTCCGCATTCGCCATTCAGCATTGGCATCGCGGTTGCTCACTCTCCGCGGCAAGGAGGGAAGGATCGTGAATTCGACCAGGGGTCTTCAACTGCTCGGCGCTGCCATCATCAGTGCCATCGCGGGCGCCGCGACCGGGGCGCAGGATCTCGTCAAGATCCGCATGAGCGGCCGCTATTATGCGGAGCCCGCGACCGTCCACATGACCATTTCCGTGGAGCCAAACGCCGATAACCGCGTGCTGCGCATCGAGGCCGACGGGGAGAACTTCTTCCGCGCCACCGATCTGCAACTCGAGGGATCACACGCGCCAAAAACGCACACGGTGTCATTCAAGAACGTGCCGGCCGGCAACTACATGGTGCGCGCGCAGGTGCTGTCGAGACTCGAGGAGCTCGCCCGCGCTGAAGCGCCGCTGGTGGTCATCTCAGCGCGGTAAAGAGGCCCTGCGATGATACTCAGTGCTCGAATGCAGTGTTGGAGCTCGGCATTCTGCACCGAGTCACGTCGATGAACCTCCATGAGCCTTAAGCCTTAAGCCCTGAGCCGACGCCATCAGCGACGCTGACGGCGCTGCTGCATCCGTTGCTGCATCTGCTGCTGGCGCTCTTTCATCCGCGACTCGCGCTCTTGATCGAGCTGCTGCGCCTTGGCCTGCTGATCCGGCGTGAGGATCGAAAAGAGGTCGTGGTGCATCTGCGCCTGGATGAGAGCCATGTCCGTCAACGCCGATGCGAGCCCCTGGGTGGTAGAACGCACGAGGGATTCATTGATGGGATACGTCTCAATCGCCTCCCGCTGTGCTTGGTGCCCTGCGCGCACTTGTTCCCCCGATTTCCGCAAATCCTGGGCGTACTTTTCCCTAATGTCGCGCACCTGAGACCGCTGGGCGTCTGATAGGTCCAGCTGCCCGAGCGGCAATCCACCGGGATCGCCAAACCCGAATCCCGGCCCCCCCATGCCTCGCTGGCCCATCGGGCCGCGGCGACCACCGGGGCCCTGAGCGACGGCTACAGCGACGACCCCTGCGACAAGCAGCGCCGCCGCGCTAAACGTCACGATCTTCGAACGAGTGAGTCGAACCATTGGTGAAACCTCCGATTGACGTGTCCGATCCATTAGACGACGCCGCAGATGACAGCAGGAGGGCAGGACTGTGAAAAAACGGTGACCCGGGGCTACTCGTACCGGAGGGCCTCGATCGGATCGAGCGCCGCCGCCTTTCGGGCCGGGTAGAACCCAAAGAACACGCCGATCGCGGCGGAGAACCCGAAGGCTCCGAGCACCGCGTTCGCAGACACTTCCGCGGGGAACTGCAGCCATTGGCTGGCGCCATAGGCCACGCCAAAACCTGTGGCGATGCCCAGGCCGCCGCCGACAAGGCTCAACACCACCGCCTCGACGAGGAACTGCAGCAGCACGTCGACATCGCGGGCGCCCACCGCCAGGCGAAGGCCGATCTCGCGCGTGCGCTCCGTCACCGAGACCAGCATGATGTTCATGATCCCGATTCCGCCGACCACGAGCGACACAGCCGCGATGCCGGCCAGCAGATACGTCATCGTGTTGGTCGTGGAGGTCAGAACGCCCGTGAGCTCGTCCTGCGTACGCACCATGAAGTCATCTTCGTCTCCCGGAATGTTGTGCCGGACACGCAGCAGGTTGATGACTTCCGTCTGCACCTTGTCCAACGGCACGTTGTCCTCAGCCGAGATCGTGATGTTCTGCAAGTGCGTGGTGCCGAGGAGCTTCTTCTGGGCGGTGGTGTACGGAATGATGACCGTGTCGTCCTGGTCCTGTCCCATCGCCGCCTGACCCTTTTTGGTCAGGACGCCGATCACGCGAAACGGCTGGTTGCGGATCCGGATCATCACTCCTGTGGGATCGGCGCCAGGGCCGAAGAGCTGATCGCGCACCACCGCTCCAAGCACGGCCACCTTCGCGGCGCTCCGCACTTCCTGCTCGCCGAAGAAGCTACCGAACTCGAGCCCCCAGGATCGAATGTCCACGAGGTCCTCCCCCGCGCCCTGGACTTGTGTCCCCCAATTCGATGTGTCCGAAATCAGCTGGGACCGCAGATTGACGCCGGGAGACATGTAACGGATGCCGGCCACCTCCTTGCGAATGGCCGCCGCGTCCTCGGGCGTGAGGGTCGTGGTGTTCCCCGACCCCATCCGTACCGGGCCGAACGGACCGGAGCCGGCGTTGACGGTGACGATGTTCGAGCCGGCGCTCCGGATGTTGGTCTCGATCGTCGTCCGGGCGCCGTTGCCAATCGCGACCATGACGATGACCGCCGACACGCCGATGATCATCCCGAGGGCGGTGAGGGCCGTCCGCATGGCATTGCGGCGGAGGGCGCGAAACGCGATAAGGAACGTCATCAACACGGACATCTAAATCCTCGTTGTTCCGGTTCCCGTTCAGAGTTCAGAGTTCGTGTTCAGGTGCGAGGATGAACCGTGAACGTGAACACGAACCTTGAACCGTGAACCCTGAACGCTGAACCGCCTTATGCCGTCATCTGCTCGTCGTCCGTCTGCGCGGCGAGCAGCGCCAGCTCGACCGTCGCATCGCGGCGTTTGATCATGGGCGAATCACTGCGGACCTTGCCGTCGCGAAACGTCACGATGCGCGTCGCGTACTCGGCGATGTCGCGCTCGTGGGTCACGAGCACGATGGTGAGACCCCGCTCGGCGTTCAGCCGCTGAAAGATGCCCATGACATCGACGCTCGTCCGCGAATCGAGGTTGCCGGTTGGCTCGTCCGCCAGCAGCAGCAGCGGCTCGTTGACAAGGGCGCGGGCGATGGCCACACGCTGCTGCTGTCCGCCCGACAGCTGATTCGGATGATGGTCAAGCCGATCGCCGAGGCCGATCGATTGCAGAGCGGCAGCCGCGCGGGCGTGCCGCTCTTTCGATGAGACCCCGCCGCCGTACAGCATCGGGAGCTCCACGTTCTCGAGCGCCGACGTCCGCGACAACAGGTTGAACCCCTGAAAAACGAAGCCGATCTCGCGATTCCGCACACGCGAGAACTGGCGCGAACTGAATCGGGAGACGTCGCGACCGTTCAAGAGGTACGTGCCGGCGCTCGGATGATCGAGGCACCCGAGCAGGTGCATGAACGTGGACTTGCCCGATCCGGACGGACCAGTGAGCGCGACGAACTCACCCGCGCAGACGTCAAGTGCCACGCCGCGCAGTGCGCGCACGTCAACCTCACCCACGTGATAGGTCCTGGTCAGGTCGCGCACCGAAATCAGCGGCTGTCCGGCTGCGCTCATCGCGGGCCGCCCTGACCTCCGCCGCCGCGCTGGCCGCCGCCGGCTCCACCCTGGCCACCGCCGGGCCGTCCGCCGCCGGGCCCGACGAAACCAGGGCCGCCAAATCCGCCGCGCCCTCCGCCGAACGGGAAGAACCCCACCGCGCCGCTCGACGCCGCCGGTGGCTGGGTAATGCCGGTGGCAACCTGCGTCCCTTCCTTCACCGAGTCGTCGAGAATCGCCGTCATCGTACTGTCGCTGATGCCCGTGCGGACCATCAGCCGCTCCAGCTTGCCGTTGACGAAAATCCAGAGCGGACGGGGCGGAGCGGACGTCGGCGCGTCGCCTTCGCCACCTGCACTCCTGGCCGCGGCCGCGCCGCGACGCCGCCCGCCGGGGCCGGTGCCCTGCGGCGCGCCTGGGGACTGCGCCTGCGCCGCCTGCTGCCCCTCGGCCGGAGCCGCCTGCCGCATCTGCTCGCGCATCTTGCGGCGTTCCTCAGGCGACATCTGCTGCATCTTCTCGCGCATCCCTGGCGGCATCCCCCGGCGCTGGGACATGCCTTCACGCATGCGCTCCTGCTCTTCGGGCGACATCTGCTTCATGCGCTCGATCATGCGCTCGCGCTGCGCCGGCGACGCGGCCTCGCCCGGCGCCTGACCGGCGATCGCTGGCTGGCCCTCGCCGGCGGTGCCGCGAGCACCAGCCGGCCGCGGTGCCGCCTGCTCCGGCATCGGTTGGCCGAGCGCGGCAAAGATCTCGGCCGTCGGCCTGAAGCGGAGCGCGCCGTTCGGCACGCGCAGCACGTCGTTGGCGCGCGCGATCTCCACGGTGACAGTGGCGGTCATCCCCGGCTTCAGCTTCTGTTCGGAGTTTGGGACGTCGATGATGGTGACGTAGCTCACGACGTTCTGTGTGACGATCGGCTGCAGCCGCACCTGCGACACCGTGCCGGTGAAGGCCGTGTCGGGATGGGCGTCCACGCGAAACGTCACGTGCTGGCCGGCGGCGATGCGTCCGATGTCCGATTCATCGATGCTGGCGTTCACCTGCATCTGGGTCAGGTCCTGCGCGATGACGAACAGCACCGGCGCCTGCATGCTGGCCGCCACCGTCTGTCCCACGTCGACGTTGCGCGAGATGACAATGCCGTCGATCGGGGACCGGATGACGGTATGCCCCAGATTCACTTGGTTCTGGTTGAGCGACGCTCTCGCCTGCACGATCTGCGCTTCCGCGGCCTTCACCGCCGATTGCGCCTGTCGCGCATTGCTCTCTACGGTTTCGAGCTCGGCCGCAGGAATCAGCTGGCGTTCGCTCAGTTCCCGCGCGCGCCTCAGCTTCACCTGCGAGTCGTCAACCTGCAGCTTGGTGCGGTCCAGTTCAGCCTGCAGGCGCACCAAGGTCGCGCGCGCCTGCTCGACCTGAGTTTCGAACAGCGACGGCTCGAGCTCGGCAATCACCTGTCCGCGGCGAACGACGCTGTTGAAGTCCGCATGGAGCGCCTTGATCGCGCCCGAGACCTGGCTGCCAACCTGGACGGTCGTGACCGCTTCCAAGTTACCGGTAGCCTGCACCGTGTCCACCACATCGCCGCGCGATACCTGCGCCAAGGTCAGCTGGGGACCTGCCTCGGCCTGACCGGGTCGGTAAAACACCCAGGCGGTGGCAGCAATGACCACGGCCACCAGAGCCATAAGGACGGTGCGCTTTCTCATGCGGAATCTCTCTGGCGTATTCTCACGTCCCCCTGTCGGCGGAGATGTGAAAAGTCTGTGTCAATCCCCCGTCACGCTGCAAAACACGCCACAGTAACTCGTGAACGCCTATTTAGACGACGGCCGAGGTCCTGTTGTTTTTAGCCTGGTCATCGGACACCGTACCATGACGGAGATGGAAGCCACCGCTGAGCCGAAGCGGACCGTCCTGATCGTCGAGGACGAGAAGAACATCCGCGACCTCGTGTGTCTGCATCTCGGTGTCGAAGGCCTCCGATGCGTGGTCGCGGGCGATGGCACCGAGGCCCTGAATCGCGCGCGCGAGCAGCACTTCGACCTCATCGTGCTGGATCTGATGCTGCCAGGCATGGACGGCCTCTCGGTATGCCGGACGGTCCGGCGCGAAGCGGCGAATCGGGACGTCCCCATCCTCATGCTGACCGCCCGTCGCGAGGAATCGGACAAGGTCTTGGGCCTCGAAAGTGGAGCTGACGATTATCTGACTAAACCGTTCGGCGTCCGGGAACTTGTCGCGCGCGTCCGCGCCCTGCTTCGGCGCAGCGCCCTTGCGGCGGCGGATGACGAGGACCAGCAGGCCGTGTCGTACAAGCACATCGACATCGACCCGTCTCGCCGGCGTGTGCGCGTGGCCGGGCGCGATGTGGAGCTCACCACGCACGAGTTTAACCTGCTGCACGTGCTCCTCTCCCGCCCGGGTATCGTGTTCACCCGCGAGGCGCTGCTGCGGAAGACATGGAAGGAAAGCACGTTCGTGACCGTCCGGAGCGTCGATACGCTGGTGAAGCGGCTGCGCAGGAAGGTTGAAGCGAACCCCGCCACTCCGACCGTGATTCTCACGGTCTGGGGTGCTGGCTACAAGGCGGCCGATGTCTAAGCCGATCTGGTATCGCAGTCTTTATTGGCGCATCGCGCTCGGCCTTGTGGTGTTCATCGCGGTGATGCTCGCGGCGCAGGGCCTGGCCTTCATCTATCTGACCGATCGTCTTGCGGGCGGGATGCCCACGCGGTCGCCGCGGCAGCTCGCGCTCGTGGTGGCCTCGGACATCGGCGAAGCGCTCGAACAGAATCCAAAGCTGGACGTCGAGGCGTACGTGCGGGGCCAGTTCGGCAACGTTCTTCAGCCGTTCGTGATCCGCATGCGTGACGGACGCCTTGTCCTGAATCGAATGCCCGACGTGCCCGAGCCGCTGCTGGCTGCCCTGCGGCTGCAGGCGGAACGCCAAGACGAGCCGCGGCGGCGGCCCCGGCCGCGTTTCGAACGCGACCCCGATGGCCCGCTGGACGATGCACCGCGCGCGGATGGTCCACCGTTCCTGCGGCCTCGCAACTCGGTGCCGCCGCCGATGCGCGCCGCGCGCCGTCGCGCCGACTTCGCCGCGATTTTCTCAGCGGGCGTTCCGGTCGGCATCGTCGCCGTCCCGCTGGGCCGTCCGCCGTTCTCGGCCATCGTGGCGGAGCTCGGGCCGACCATGGCGCTGGTCGGCGCTGTTGTGCTGATCGTCGGCAGCGGCATGATCGCGCTGGTGGTATTCCGCCCGGCGCAGAACCGGCTCCGGCAGCTGCAGGACGCGACGATCCGCCTCGGCGCTGGCGATCTCGATGTCCGGGCACCAACCGACGGCGGCGACGAGGTCGCCGAGCTCGCGCGTTCCTTCAACCGGATGGCGGAGGATCTCGCCGCGCGCGCCAGAGCGCTCGAAAGCTCCGACCGAGCGCGCCGGCAGCTGCTGGCCGACGTATCGCACGAGCTCATGACGCCGCTCACCGCGATGCGCGGGTATATCGAAACGTTGGCGATGAAGGACCTGCCGCTGGACGTGGCGACGCGAGAGCGGTATCTGGGGATCGTCGACGAGGAGACTCGCCGTCTCGAGCACCTCATTGGCGACCTGCTCGATCTCGCTCGGCTCGAAAGCGGCGGACCGGCCATGCGCACCGACACGGTCCCGACGGCCGCGCTGTTCGACCGGGTCGCCGCCCGCCACGAGCGCGAGCTGGCCCATCGAGGCGTGCGCCTGATACGGCGGATCGCGCCGGGCGCGGAGCACGTGGAGGGCGATCCGGATCGATTGGAACAGGCGCTGCAGAACCTGGCCGGCAACGCGCTCCGGCATACGCAGTCAGGCGGCGAGATTTCGTTGGGCGCCGACGTCAAGGCCGACTCGCTCCTGTTGACCGTGCGGGACACGGGCGCAGGCATCCCGCCGGAACACCTGCCGCTCATCTTCGATCGGTTCTACAAAGCGGACGCGTCACGACGGGCAGCCACCGGCAGCGGGCTCGGCCTCTCGATCGTCAAGGCGATCGTCGAGCGCCATGGCGGGTCGATTGCAGCGCGAAACGACAGCGGCGCGGTGTTCGAGATTTTGCTGCCCCGTCAGCGCTCCCGCGAGCCAGAGGCGATCCAGACCGGCCGCTAACGCTCCTCCAGAACGCCGTTGGGCCGATGCGCAGCGTGCGGGCATCCATCAGCCTTGTAGTCGACCACCGTCACGTGCTTGCGCCAACCGGCGTACTCGCCGACCAGGCAGCCGCACGCGAGCACGCGTCCCTTGAGGACAACGCGGAGCGCCGGAGACCATCCGAGCAGCGTGAAGAGTCGCAGCCGCATCTGTGCCCCCACAGTAATCGCCCCCCGCGCCACAACTGCGTGACATTTCGATGGCACGTGCTAAGGTGCGACACGATGGAGAACGACTCATGACTCGGACAAGCACAATCCTTCGGCTCGTTGCAGCCTTGCTGTGCCTGATCCTCGTCTTCGGGGCCGGTTGGGTGGCCGGCAAGATGGGTATCGGCGCCGCGGCGGACGTCTCGTCCCTGACCGAGCGGGAACGCATGTTTGCCGAGCAACTCAAGGCCTCGTCGCTCGTGGGACGATTCACACTCGACGGCAGGGAAGATCGTCAGGCGGTGCCAGACCGGTACGACATTTCCAGTGTGGAGAAGCTCGATGGGGATCGCTGGCGCTTCAACGTGCGGATGCGGTACGGCAGTATTGACGCAACGCTTCCAGTAGTGCTGCCGCTCACGTGGGTCGGCGACACTCCGATGATCAACATCACCGATTTCAGCATCCCCACGCTCGGCACGTTCACGGTTCGACTGTTCTTCCACGACGACCGCTACGCCGGGATCTGGGAGAACCCGAAGATCGGGGGACACATGTTTGGACGAATTGAGAAATCTACGGATTGACGAATTGACGAGTTGGCCAGACGAAATGAGGCCAATCCCTCGATCAATCCCTCAATCCGTCACTTCGTCAATTTCTCAATTCAGGTACTCTGAGTAGGTGCCCGCCTACTCGTCTGCTATCAGTATTCGGCGCCGGCGCTCGATTACCGCAGGGCTTTTGCTCGGGATGTCCCTGGGCGCCCTCGAAGCCACAGTAGTCAGCACCGCCATGCCCACAGTCATCGCCACGCTGGGCGGGCTTGCACACTACAGTTGGGTGTTTTCCGCCTACCTTTTGACCTCGACGGCGTCGGTGCCCATCTGGGGACGGCTGTCGGATCTGTACGGCCGTCGGCGGCTGTACCTCGCCGGGATCGCGGTCTTTCTCGTGGGCTCCGCGCTGTCAGGCGCGGCGGTCACGATGACGCAGCTCATCGTGTTTCGCGCGATTCAGGGACTCGGCGCCGGTGCAGTGATCCCCCTGAGCATGACCATCGTCGGGGAGCTCTATGCGCTCGAGGAGCGGGCGCGTACGCAAGCGCTGTTCAGCGGCGTCTGGGGACTCGCGTCAATTGCCGGACCACTCGTGGGCGGGTACATCACGGACGCGCTTTCTTGGCGCTGGGTTTTCTTCCTGAACTTGCCTGTCGGCCTCGTCGCGTCCACCGTGATCGCCATGGCCTACCCGGCGCCGCAGCGTCAGGAGACGGTTCGCGTGGATTGGGCCGGTGCCGCCCTGTTGTTCGGGAGCGTCACCACGCTGCTCATCGCGCTGAGCGATGCGACGACCGTGGTGTGGCCGTGGGTTGCGGCCACGGCAGTACAGTTCGGCCTGTTCGCTGCCGTGTCACGGCGGGCGCCCGAGCCAATTCTTCCGCTCGACTTATTCCGGCTGCCGGTCGTCTCGCGATCGCTGCTGGTGGTCTTTCTCGTTGGAACGGTGATGTTCGGGGCTATCGCATTCGTGCCGCTCTTTGTTCAGGGCGTGCTGGGAGGCACCGCCACGGAGGCCGGCCAGATGCTCACGCCTCTGTTTCTCGGGTGGGTCACGACCTCGGTTGTCGGCGCTCGGCTGACGGTGCGGCTTGGATATCGTCCGGTTGCCGTCACCGGAGTGGCGCTCCTGATGATTGGCTTTGCGATGCTGGGCATGCTGGACGCCGACACCCCGCGCACGATGTTGATGACCGGGGTATTGCTTCTTGGCTGCGGCCTGGGCCTATCGATGCTCTCCCTCCTGCTCGCGGTCCAACATGGTGTCGAACGTTCGCAGCTCGGGCTGGCGACGTCGCTGAACCAGTTTTCACGCAGCGTTGGCTCGGCGGTTGGTGTCGCCTTGATGGGCGCCATGCTGGCGCGGGGGCTCGCCGGGATGACTGGCGGCAGCGGGTTGCACGGCCTCCCGCCGGGCGCCCTCCGGCTCGACGGGGCCGCAAAGGCACGATTTGCCGAAGCCCTCGCGCAAGTGTTCACGGCGGCGAGCGTCATGAGCGGCATCGCGCTGCTCGCCAGCTTCTTCCTGCCGCCGGTGGACTTCTCCCGCGGGGTCCCGACCGGGGCCGGCGAACGGATGCTCGCGGCCGAAATGACCGCCCTGGAATCCGAGGGCGAGCCGGAAGGCGTCGCGCGCGAAGGACGGTGAGGATTTGTGTTAACTTGCAGGGGAACAAGGAGAACGGGAATGCCGATTTACGAATTCGAATGCCGGGCCTGTGGTCATCGCTTCGAGGAGCTCGTGCTTCCGTGGATCCCGAAGGAGCACGAACCCGGCGCCGCCGGCTGCCCATCCTGCAAGGCCCAGAATGTCGAACGCGTGCTGTCATCGTTCGCGGTCAATTCCGACGCCGTACGGCAGCACAGTCTCGACAAGGCCCGCGCCAAGGCCAGCAGTCTGAGGAAAGAGAAAGAAAACGAGGAGTTCAAAGCGGTCCTCGAGCACGCCGCCGACCACCACTAGGAGCCCCCATGCCTACCCGCGTCGCACCAACCGACGGCGTCCGGCGCGAATTCGTCCGGTTATCGTTGATGGCCGCCGGGATGGCGGGGGTCCCCATCCCAGGTTGTGAAGTTCCTGGATCGCATCGAGCTCGCAGCCGACCGGATGATGATGCGATTCATGGCTCGCGACTACGTGACGATCATGGGGCGCCAGGTCGACGGTCGCACGGAATGGATTGAGACGTCGGTCACGAAGATGCGCGTGAAGTCCGCGATCGCCCGGGTGACACGGCGCGGCGATCGAATCCGGCTGTTCGGCTTCGCGCTGTCCGACGGTACACCGCTTCGCGGCGTCGACGTGCGGATCGACGGCGGCCCGTGGCAGCCCGCGCGCATCGACCGTCAGGACAACCCGTTCTCATGGGCCTTCTGGTCCCTGGAAACCGAAGGCCCCGCACCCGGCGAGCACACCGTCGTCTCACGCGCGACCGATCGCATCGGCCGCACTCAGCCCGACAATCTCGATTCGAAGAAGACGAATTGGGAGAACAACGAGTTGTTCTCCCGGAAGATCACAATCTGAGAGGGGCGGGACGCGGAAGGCAGGACGCAGGGCGATTGAGCGCGTCTCGTCCTGTCACCCGTCACCTGTCACCTGTCACCCCTCACCCGTCACCCGTCACCCGTCACCCGTCGCCTGTCAC
>Ga0209726_10003762_pt1 | contig 20180 bp, 12 predicted proteins | sample Subgrocontami54m_FD_187453 | JGI IMG/M metagenome (GOLD analysis project Ga0209726, IMG submission 187453) | Subsurface groundwater microbial communities from S. Glens Falls, New York, USA - GMW46 contaminated, 5.4 m (SPAdes) (version 3) | ecosystem: Environmental > Aquatic > Deep subsurface >... | reverse complement strand
AAGGTTGCCCCGCCGTTTCGCGAAGCGTTGTTCGACATTCTGTACGGTGAAGGCATCTCGCGCGAAGGCGAGGTCATCGAGCTGGGCGTATTGCACAAGCTGGTGGAAAAGTCCGGCGCATGGTATGCCTACAAGGGCGAAAAAATCGGCCAGGGCAAGGACAATGCGCGCGAATATTTGCGCGAGCATCCTGAAGTCGCACGGGAAATCGAAAACAAGGTGCGCGAAACAGTCGGCGTGGCTCAACTCGACCCCGTTGTAAAAGCCCCTGCAAAAGCCGCCGACAAGGCCAGCGCAAAAGCGGGCGCAAAAGCCTCCGAATAACTTATGGCCGGGCACCCGAGTGAGGAAAAAGCCTGAGGTAAGCTTATGCACGCGCGCCTTGCAATATCTGGCACGCCGCGAATACAGCCGCGCCGAGCTGCGCAGCAAGTTGTTGCCATACACGCAAGCGGATGAAAATTTCGAGCAGTCGCCACCGGTAAATCTGGATGCGCTACTGGATGATTTAACCACGCGCGGATGGTTATCCGATGAACGCGCTGCCACGCAACTGATGCATGCCAAGCGCAGCCGTTTCGGCACCCAGCGTATTACCCACGAGTTACGTCAGAAGGGTATCGCGGAAGAGTTGATCAGCGCCGCGTTGCCGGCATTGAAAGAAACCGAACTGGAAGCGGCGCGCGAGGTGTGGCAAAATAAATTTGGCACGCTGCCTCAGGATGCCAAAGAAAAAGCCAGGCAGGTACGTTTTCTGCAGTCGCGCGGCTTTGCGTTGAATGTGATTTTTAAAGTATTACGACTGGAGCAAGCAGAGAATTGACGATGCAGGTTGTATTGCATCACCAAGGCTGCGTGTTTCCCTTGTTCTCCGATGTGGGAAATCCGTAGAGAACTTTCACCACATACCGTGCGATCTTCCATAACCGGTGACGCAAAAAGGCGCGCCTCGGCTGACTGCCAGCCGTTGCCTGCACGCACCAGTTTCATGCAAACAACCCGCTTTAACCTGTTGACATCTGTCATTGCCAGCAGGAGCCCTTAAGATCAACATCTTATCCCCCCTGATAAACCCGCTAACCATTTGACTAAACCGCAATAACCGCAGCAAGTCATTGGTTACAGCCATTCCACTAGGCCAAGAGGCTTTGCATGGCCATTCGGCCAAGCCACCCAGGTACGGTGACATAAGCCGCTGGTTAATGGTAAGCAAGTGGCTGTTTGCCAGCGGTGCATAGAAATTTCCAGCTTCATGTCAAGCCGCTAAAAAATCCGTATCCGTTAAGCGCGCATTAAGACTGATTGCGTATCGTGCAACTGTGATTGTTCAAAACAGGAAATGATCATGCAGATTGGACTAAACAAAGTTGTGGCGGCAAACGAGGCCACTCTGTTTTATTGTACGCTCCGCCATCCTGATGCTGGTTTGCTACGGAGCATATTTTTAGGAGAGCAATGATGAGTTGGAAGAACACCGAACGCCGATACGGGCATTTGTCCATTGGCCTGCACTGGCTAATGCTGATTTTACTGATCGCCGTATATGCATCCATCGAACTGCGCGAATTTTTCCCCAAGGGGAGTGATCCCCGCACGGCGCTGAAGACGTTACACTTCATGCTTGGCCTATCAGTTCTTGGCTTTGCCTTGTTGCGTCTTGGAGTGCGCCTGTCCGGGCCAACCCCTCGCATTGTGCCGGAGCCGGGAAGCTGGCAGAGACTTTCGGCCAAATTGATGCACATTGCGCTCTACGTGCTGATGATCGGCATGCCATTGATGGGTTGGGTCATGCTCAGCGCAGACGGAAAGCCGATTCCATTCTTTGGCCTGCAACTGCCACCATTAATCGGCGAGAGCAAAGACCTTGCGAAGCAGATTGAGGAGATACATGGAATCGTCGGGACTGCGGGTTATTTTCTCATCGGCCTGCATGCCGCAGCTGCACTGTTTCATCACTACATCAAGCGCGATAACACGCTCAGCCGCATGCTTCCCCGCCGGGAACCTGAAAGCGCCAATTATCGGGAGGCCGTGCAGCAGGCCGCTTGAGTTGAAAGGGGTTTGTTTCGCATTGCCTTTGGAGCAGCCCACACAGGACCATATTTCTCCGCCGGATGTTGGAGCCATCCGGCGGGTCACGCCCGCCAGCCCGCCCTACTACTGCAACACCCGTGATATAGGTGCCTGGCCGTGCGTGGTATGATGCGCACCTCGTCTAACAGTGCATTTGATATTCAGGGTGTGCAATGAAAAGCAGTGAAATCCGCCAGAAATTTTTAGATTACTTCGCCTCCAAAGGCCACACGATCGTGCCGTCCAGCTCGCTGGTGCCGCACGAAGACCCGACGCTGTTGTTCACCAACGCGGGGATGAACCAGTTCAAGGATGTGTTCCTCGGTTTCGACAAGCGGCCTTACACCCGCGCCGCCTCGTCTCAGAAGTGCGTGCGCGCCGGTGGCAAGCACAACGATCTGGAGAACGTCGGCTACACCGCGCGCCACCACACCTTCTTCGAGATGCTGGGCAACTTCAGCTTCGGCGATTACTTCAAGCACGATGCGATCAAATATGCGTGGGAATTGCTGACCGATGTTTACAAGCTGCCCAAGGACAAGCTGTGGGTGACGGTATATGCCGAGGACGATGAGGCCTACGACATCTGGACCAAGGAGATCGGCGTGCCCACCGGGCGGGTGATACGCATCGGCGACAACAAGGGCGCGCGCTATGCTTCCGACAATTTCTGGATGATGGGCGATACCGGCCCGTGCGGCCCGTGCACGGAAATCTTTTACGACCACGGCGCGGACATCTGGGGCGGACCGCCCGGTTCGCCCGAGCAGGACGGCGACCGCTATATCGAAATCTGGAACAACGTGTTCATGCAGTTCAACCGCGACGAGCACGGCGTGATGCACCCGCTGCCCAAGCCCTCGGTGGATACCGGCATGGGGCTGGAGCGCATCTCGGCGGTGTTGCAGCACGTGCATTCCAACTACGAGATTGACCTGATGCAGAATCTTGTCTGCGCGGCGGCGCGGGTGACCAACACCAGCGACCTCACCAGCAATTCGCTCAAGGTGCTGGCCGACCACATTCGCGCCTGTGGGTTCCTCATCGCCGACGGCGTGATTCCCGGCAACGAAGGGCGCGGTTATGTGTTGCGCCGCATTATCCGCCGCGCCATCCGCCATGGCTACAAGCTGGGCGCGCGCGCCGCGTTCTTCCACAAGATGGTGCCCGACCTGGTTGGCGAGATGGGCGTGGCATTTCCGGAGTTGGCGGCGGCGCAGGTACGCGTGATGGAGATTTTGAAGCAGGAAGAAGATCGCTTCTTTCAAACCATTGAACATGGAATGGAGATTCTTGAGGAAGAAATTGCAAAGAGGACAGGAGGCTGGTCAAGAACAACAATTACTAAATTTGGCGATCATCGGAAAAAGAAGATTGAGCTAATGTCGCCAATCTTTATGTCCGATGAGGCGCGTGAAGCCAATCGAATCTTATCTGGTGAACTAGCTTTTAAATTGCACGATACCTACGGTTTTCCTCTCGACCTGACGCAAGATGTGTGCCGTGAGCATGAGATGAGCGTGGATGTTGTAGCCTTCAACCTTGCGATGGGCCAACAGAAAGAGCAGGCGCGCGCAGCAGGTAAATTCAAGATGGCCGCCAATCTCGAATACGCCGGCCCCGCCACTATCTTTCATGGTTACGGTTTGCTTGAAAGCAAAAGCAATGTGCTGGCCTTGTATAAAGACGGCGTACCGGTCAACGAACTGAAAGAAGGCGAGCTGGGCGTGGCGGTGCTGGACGATACGCCATTCTACGCCGAGTCCGGCGGACAAGTCGGCGACCGCGGCGAACTGCGCAGCGTGCACGGCATCTTTGCGGTGGAAGATACTGTAAAGATACAGGCTAGCGTGTTCGGCCATCACGGTGTGGTGAAGACCGGCAAGCTGAGCGTGGGCAACAGCGTTTCGGCCCGCGTGGATGCGCAGGCGCGCGCGCGCACCGAGCGCAACCACTCGGTCACCCACCTGATGCACAAGGCATTGCGCGAAGTGCTGGGCGGCCATGTGCAGCAAAAGGGTTCGCAGGTGGACCCGGACAAGACGCGCTTCGACTTCGTGCATACCAAGCCGCTGACTGATGCGGAAATCCGCAAAGTGGAAACTATCGTCAACACAGAGATTCTTGCCAATGCCGCGACCAGCGCGCGCGTGATGTCCATCGAGGACGCTCAGAAGACCGGCGCGATGATGCTGTTCGGCGAAAAATACGGCGACGAAGTGCGCGTGCTGGACATCGGCTCGTCGCGCGAGTTGTGCGGCGGCACCCACGTCAAACGCACCGGCGACATCGGACTGTTCAAGATACTGGCCGAGAGCGGCGTGGCGGCAGGGGTGCGGCGCGTGGAAGCGGTGACAGGCGAGGGTGCGCTGGCTTATATCCAGCAACAGGAGCAGCAGTTGCAGGAAGTTTCATCAGCACTCAAGGCACAACCACAGGAAGCCGCTGCGCGCGTGGCGCAGATACTCGACAATGCGAAGGCGCTGGAAAAAGAACTCGCCGCATTAAAATCCAGACTGGCTTCCGCGCATGGTGACGAGTTGCTGAATCAGGCGGTGAATATCAACGGCGTGAAAGTGCTGGCCGCCCAACTGGAAGGTGCGGACAGCAAGACGCTGCGCGAGACGCTGGACAAGCTGAAAGACAAGCTCAAGTCGGCGGCGATCGTGCTGGCAGCGTTGAGCGACGGCAAGGTCAGCCTGATTGCGGGCGTGACGGCAGATGCCACGGCGAAAGTGAAGGCCGGCGACTTGGTGAATTTTGTCGCGCAGCAAGTCGGCGGCAAGGGCGGCGGTCGCCCGGATATGGCGCAGGCGGGTGGTACCGAACCGGCTAATCTGGCGGCTGCGCTGGCATCTGTTGCAGGCTGGGTAAAAGGGCACCTCTAAAAATTCCGATTCCGTCATTCCGGCGCAGGCCGGAATCCAGGCAAAAATAAAATCACCCGCGCAGCGCGCGGGACAAAAGCGTAAGGCAATACTTGATAAAAGCACTGGATTCCGGCCTGCGCCGGAATGACGGGATATTTTAGAACGGTAATTGCAGCGCCGGATTCGCCTGCAATAGCACGCGCCGGAAGTCATTCTGAATGCGCTTCAGCGCAAGCTCATCGTCCGCCTCGAAGCGCAGCACGATCACCGGGGTGGTGTTGCTGGAGCGCATCAGGCCGAAGCCGTCGGCGTATTCCACGCGCAGGCCGTCTATGGTGATGATGTCCTGTGCATCGGTAAATTTCGCATTCTCCTGCAGCTGTGCGATCAGCGCGTAATTTTCGCCTTCCTGCAAATGAAGGTGCAGTTCCGGTGTATTGACCGAGTTGGGCAGGCCGTTCAGCGTGGCGCTCGGATCTGCTTCCCGGCTCAGGATCTCGAGCAGGCGCGCTCCGGCGTACAGGCCGTCATCGAAGCCGTACCAGCGCTCCTTGAAGAACACATGCCCGCTCATTTCGCCCGCCAGCAGCGCGCCGGTTTCCTTCATCTTGGCCTTGACCAGCGAATGCCCGGTTTTCCATAGCGTGGGTTTGCCGCCGTGTTTGCGTATCCAGCCGAACAGGTTGCGCGTGGATTTCACGTCGAAGATGACTTCCGCGCCGGGATTGCGTGACAGTACATCGGCGGCGAACAGCATCAGTTGCCGGTCCGGGTAGATGATGTTGCCGTTCCTGGTGACCACGCCCAGACGGTCACCGTCGCCATCGAAGGCCAGGCCGAGTTCGCTGTCGTTGCGGGCGAGAGCGAAGATCAGGTCATGCAGGTTTTCCGGCTGCGAGGGATCGGGATGGTGGTTGGGGAAATTGCCGTCCACTTCGCAGAACATTTCCGTCACGGTGCAGCCCAGCTTGCGGTACAGCGCCGCCGCGAAATCTCCCGCCACGCCGTTGCCGCAGTCCACCGTGATTTTCAATGGGCGCGCCAGTTTGATGCCGGAGACGATGCGCGCGATGTATTCCGCTGCGATGTCGTATTGCGCATAGCTGCCGGAGCCGTGCGCCAGATTGCCGGTTTCGATGCGCGTGCGCAGGGACTGGATGGTGTCGCCGGACAACGTTTCGCCCGCCAGCACCATTTTCAGGCCGTTGTAGTCAGGCGGGTTGTGGCTGCCGGTAATCATCACGGCGCAATGCGTGTCGAGATGGTAAGCGGCGAAATACACCATGGGTGTGGCGACGCGGCCCACGTCAATCACATTGGTGCCGCTCTTCTGGATGCCGCGCGCCAGGGCGGCGGCGAATTCCACGCCGGACAGGCGCCCGTCGCGTCCGATGGCGATGGTGTGCTGGCCGCGCGCCACGGCTTCCGAGCCGATAGCATGGCCGATGGCTTCCACGATTTCCGCCGTCAGCGTCTTGCCGACGATGCCACGAATGTCGTAAGCCTTGAAAATTTCCCTGGGCAGGTTTGGCATGGTTTCACTCAACCAGATTTGATGGGGATGTGCTGTATGACTTGATCCGGCGTCAATTGCATCATGCAGTTGAAGTGGCCGAGCGGGCATATACGCTTGAAACATGGGCTGCATGGCAGGTCGAGCTTGAGGACAAGCGCCTGGTCAGACAGCGGCGGAGTGAACTGCGGGGAACTGGAGCCATACAGCGCGAGCATGGGGCGGTTCAGCGCGGCGGCAAGGTGCATCAGGCCGGAATCGTTGCTTACCACCAGGCTGGCAACGGAAAGCAGCACAACGGCTTCTGCCAGATCCGTAGCGCCGCACAGATTGCGGCATGTTTCATTGCCCAGTGCAATGATTTTCTCAGCGATCTCACTGTCCTTGGGAGAGCCGATTAGCCACACGTCATATCCCTGCGCGCGCAAGTGTTGCGCCAGTTCGGCAAAATAGGGGATCGGCCAGCGCTTGGACGGGCCATATTCCGCGCCGGGGCAGAATACGGCAACAGGCCTGGCGAGCGGCAGCCCCAGTTCTTCAAGTACGCGCTGGCGCTGTTCCTCGCTGACTTGCAGGGATGGCCGCGGAACCGGGCGCTGGACAGGATTGCCGGGCGCTTCGGCGAGCAGCGCGTAGCGCTCTACCATCAGCGGCAATTTATGTTTGTCCAGTTTGCGCGCATCGTTCAGCAGGCCATAACGCATCTCGCCAACGAAGCCGGTGCGCAGGGGAATGTCGGCGAAGAAAGGAATGAGCGCGGACTTGAATGAATTGGGCAGCACGATGGCCTGCCTGTATTGCGCGGCACGCAATTTCTTGCCGAGGCGGTAGCGTGCGGCCAGTTTCAATGCGCCATGCGGAAACGGATTGACGATGACCTCGTGCACCTCCGGCATCTGGCGCAGCAGCGCAGCGGTCCATGGCGGGGCAAACACGTCAAGCTGAACACCGGGATGGTATTGTTTGAGGCGCGCCAGCATGGGCTGCACCAGCATGGTGTCGCCCACCCAGCTTGGCGCGATGATGAGAATTTTATGCATTGTGCTTAAGGCCTCCGCACAACTACTGTGCTCGCCGATGCCGCGTTAAAAAATTGCTCAAAATCCTCATTTACCAGTTTGTAAACTCCGGTTTTTCGCAATTTTTTGCCTTGCCTCAGCTTTGCTCTCTACGTTGTGCGAGGCCTTGTGATGGAGGGCAGAACGCGCCGTTCAATGATGCCCCTTGGGCAACTCACCCTTGAACCTGTACAGCGTACTGCAGTAGGGGCAACGCGCTTCACCCAGTTTGTCCACCGGAATGAACACTCTCGGATGCGCATTCCACAGGCTCATGCCGGGCGTGGGGCAATGCAGCGGCAGGTCGGCGGCGGTGACCTCTACATGACTTTGTGTGGCGGTTTGCATAAGTGTCCCTCGTTAAACGTGTGCCAACCAGTCTGCGTGCTGCGGGTTCTTTCCGCTGACGCAATCGAAGAATAGCGCTTGCAGGCGGTGGGTAATAGGGCCGCGCGAACCGCAGCCTATGGTGCGGTTGTCCAGTTCGCGGATCGGAGTGACTTCCGCCGCGGTGCCGGTGAAGAAGGCTTCATCGGCGCAATACACCTCGTCGCGCGTGATGCGTTTTTCGATCAGCGGAATACCCAGGTCGCAGGCCAGCGTAAGGATGGAGTCGCGCGTGATGCCTTCAAGGCAGGAGGTCAGATCGGGCGTGTACAACTTGCCCTTCTTCACGATGAAAATGTTCTCGCCCGCGCCCTCGGCAACGTAACCGTCCACATCCAGCAACAGCGCCTCGTCATAACCATCGTGCGCCACTTCCTGATGCGCCAGGATGGAGTTGGTGTAGGTGCCGACCGATTTGGAGCGGCACATGTTGATGTTCACATGGTGGCGGGTGAAGCTCGAGGTCTTCACGCGGATGCCCTTCTCCATGCCCTCCGCGCCGAGATAGGCGCCCCACGGCCAGGCCGCGACGGCGACATGCACCGAGAGCGTTGTGGCGGCGATGCCCATGGCTTCGGAACCGAAGAACACGATGGGGCGGATGTAGCAGGATTCCAGCCTGTTGGCGCGCACCACTTCGCGTTGCGCCTCCATCAGGGTTTCCCTGTCGAACGGCATTTTCATCTTGAAGATGTAGGCCGAATTGAACAGGCGGTCGGTGTGCTCCTTGAGGCGGAAGATTGCGGTGCCACTGCCGGTTTTGTATGCGCGCACGCCCTCGAACACACCCATGCCATAGTGCAAGGTGTGGGTCAGCACGTGCGTAGTGGCATCGCGCCAAGGCACGAGTTTGCCGTCATACCAGATAAAACCGTCACGGTCAGCCATAGACATGGTTGGATTCCCTGTAAGAGTGTCACGAAAGGCGTGATTCTAGCTTCTTCTGCGCGGTTTATGAAGCATGGCGGTGAAATTGTATAGGCCGAATGGCTTATATTTTTTTCGTGTGGTTCATGTATCATTGATAAAAGCGCCATATTGTTGCGGGTCTGGTTTGAGTCTGTTGAATGAAATATTGCCATGGGGATAAAGATGGCTGAGTCATCCGGTTTGCCGGAAGAAGCAATATCCGCGGAAACACTGGATAAGCAGGAAGAACAGCTAAAGAGGAACTTGCTGATTTTCGCCAGTTCCTTCATGACGTTCGCGGTCTCGGTTTGGCTGGCGATCTACTGGATGTTGGGGTCGAGATTTTCCAGCAACGTGCCATTGGCCTACCAGGCGATTTCTGTAGCATCCTTGCTGTATTACCATCGGACGCGCAATTTCGTTTTGTTCCGTTTCATCCAGCTATGCCTGTTCCTGTTCGCGCCCTTCATCATGCAGTGGAGTATGGGCAGTTCCGTGACTTCGAGCGGTGCGATGTTATGGGCACTGCTCGCCCCGCTGGGGGCGGTGGTAGCGGTTGGCTGGCGTGAATCCATTCCCTGGTTCATAGCCTACATCATGCTGACCGTGGTATCGGGTTTTTTCGATTACTTTCTTGGTGCTGGGCTGTATACCGGCATTCCGCTGAAGACCATAGGGGTGTTCTTCGCGCTCAACTTTGCCGCGATGTCATCCATCATCTATTTCCTGCTGCGTTATTACGTGCTGGCAACTGAAAAGACGCAAAGCAAACTTAATTTGCAGCACAAGCAACTGGTTGAGGAGCAGGAAAAATCGGAACAGTTGCTGTGCAATGTGTTGCCGAAACATATAGCGCAACGGTTGAAGAGCAAACCGGGTTTGATTGCCGATGGCTATGCAGACGTGACGGTGATGTTTGCCGATATAGTCAATTTTACGCAACTCACCGAAGAGATGTCGCCGGAGCAGATGGTGGGCTTGCTTAATACGGTTTTTTCCTGGCTCGACTCTTTTTCCGAGAAATACGGCCTGGAGAAGATCAAGACCATAGGTGATTCTTACATGGTGGTTGGCGGGCTCATACGCGATAACCGGGACTATGTCAGAAATATGGCCGAAATGGCTTTGGAAATACGTGAGCTTGTTGCAAGCCATCCCGAACTGGTCAAGCACAATCTTTCTGTCCATATCGGCATTGCCACCGGGCCGGTTGTGGCAGGAGTAATAGGTATCAAGCGCATCATCTACGACTTGTGGGGCGACACGGTCAACATTGCCAGCCGCCTGACCGATGAAGCTACAGGAGGGCACATCCAGGTTGACAAGACCACATACAATCGCCTGCGCAAATATTACGAATTCGATCCGCCGGGTATCACCCACCTCAAGGGAAAGGGTGAAGTGGCCACATACCGGCTGATTGGAAAGATACAGAATACGGCGGGTAACTAAATACCGCCCGTCAGCAGCATTCCCCATAGCGCCAGCACCGGCGCGGTGTCTATCTCTCCCGTGTTGGTGCGGCATGGCGACTGGTTGTTTAGGCGCATCTTGTGTTGCAGGGCGCGCAGGCGGCGGTAAATGCCGCGTACCTCCTCTGCCAGTTGTGCATCTATCAAACCCAGTGTGCCGGCGCATTTCAGCAACGCCAGATTGCCGCTGTTGGCAGTCAGTTCCGGATGCGCACTCGCATGGGCAAGCACCAGGAATTGCACCATGAATTCGATATCCACCATGCCGCCACGGTCATGCTTGATGTCAAACAAACCACTCTTGCCCGGATGTTCATCGCGCATCTTCTGCCGCATCGCAACGATTTCATGGCGCAGTGCATCGGGGTCACGCGGTTTGCGCAGCACTTCCTTGCGGATGGCTTCAAACTGCTTGCCCACATGTGCATCTCCGGCACTGAAGCGTGCGCGCGTCAATGCCTGATGTTCCCACACCCAGGCATGCTGCTGCTGGTATTCCGCGAACGCCGGGATTGAGCTGACCAGCAAACCGCTGGCGCCATTCGGGCGCAGCCGCAGATCGATTTCATACAGGCGGCCGGACGAAGTGTGGCTGCTCAGCATGGTGTTGATGTTCCTGGCCAGCCTGGCATAGATTTCCGCCGCGTCCGGGTGCGGATCGTCGTACAGGAAGATCAGGTCGAGATCGGAAGCGTAGCCCAGCTCACGCCCGCCCAGTTTGCCGTAGGCAATGACGGCGAACTGTGCCAGCTCCTGGTGTTTCTTGCGTGTATCGCGCCAGCACAGTTGCAGCACATGGCGCAGGATCAGGTCGGCCAGGTCGCTGAGATGGTCGCTCAGCTTTTCCAGCGGCAACAGGCCCTGCAAGTCCATTGCCAGCAGGTGAAAGGTCTGGTTGTGCTGGAATTGGCGCAGCGCATCCATTTGCCGCTCCATATCAGCAGCGCACTCCGCCAGTTGTTCCCGCAGCGCGGTGTCGAGCGCCGGCCAGTCCGGCACACGGTAAATTTCGCGCTCATTCAGCAGTTCATCGAGCAGGATGGGGTACTGGATCAAGTAGTCGCACGCCCATTCACTGGCGCTGGCTATGCTCACCAGGCGTTGCAGCACCTGCGGGTATTCCGCCAGAAAGGCCAGATAGGAGGCGCGCCGGCTGATGCTTTCCACCAGATTAAGGACCCGCGGCAAGGTCTGGTCGCGGTTCTGCGGTGCGGCGCATAACGCGATGAATTGCGGAATCAGCATATCCATGCGTTGCCGGCTTGTTTCCGGCAGCTGGCGGTAGCGGCCGCTGTCACGGATACGCAGCAGCCGTCCGGCCAGATTCATGGCATCGGCATAGCCCAGTTCTTCCAGGCTGTCACGCACTTCTTCCACGCGCATGTTCTCGCACCACAGTGCGCTGTCCTGCTGTGTGTTGTCCGCCCCGGCGCTTTCCTGCGTGCTGAAAATCTGCGCGAACTGTTCGCTCACCAGCGCACGGTGCCGGTTCAGTTGTTCCAGCATGGCGCCGTAATCCGGATAGCCCATGCCTGCCGCCACCAGCGCCTGGTCGCCGGGGTTTTCCGGCAGGTCCTGGGTTTGCTGGTCGTCCAGGTATTGCAGGCGATGTTCCAGATTGCGCAGGAAGACATAAGCCGCACTCAATCCCGTCACGGTTTCCGGCGTGAGCTGGCCGCTTTCGCGCAGGAGTTGCAGCACTTGCAGGGTGGGGCGGGTGCGCAGCTGCGCATCGCGCCCGCCGCGTATCAACTGGAATACCTGGGCGATGAACTCAATCTCGCGGATGCCGCCGGGCCCCAGCTTGATGTTGTTGAGCCGGTCGCGCCGCTGCACTTCCTCGCGGATTTGCGCGTGCAGTTTGCGCATGGATGCGAACGCGCCGAAGTCGAGGTATTGGCGGAACACGAAGGGCTGCGTGAGTTGCATGAGTTCCTTAACATAAAGCTCGCGCAGCGATTCAGATATTGACAATTGATCTTCTCGTTCGCCTCCTCTCCCTCGGGGAGAGGATTGAGGAGAGGGCATCACCGGGAGAGGGTTGCCCGCTTGCGGGAGAGGGGAAATGACGCGCGCCTTGATCCAGGCATAGCGTTCCCATTCACGCCCCTGCGCAATCAGGTATTCCTCCAGCGCCGCGTAGCTCATCGCCAGCGGGCCGCTGTCGCCGTAAGGGCGCAGGCGCATGTCCACGCGGAACACATAGCCTTCCCCGGTCGGCTCGTGGATCAGGCTGATCAGGCGGCGGCCAAGTTTGGAGAAAAATTCGTGGTTGCTGATAGTGCGCGAGCCGTTGCTGTCGCCGTCTTCCGGGTAGACAAAAATCAGGTCGATATCCGAGGAAACATTGAGTTCTCCTCCACCCAATTTGCCCATGCCGATCACCAGCAGTTCCTGCGGCGTGCCGCCGATGGCGCCCATCGGCTGGCCATATTGCGCCACCAGCGACTGCATGATGAAAGCCTGCGCACGCCGCACGGCAAGCTCCGCCAGCGCCGTCATGCAGGCCATCACTTCGCTCAAGTCGGCCAGCCCGCCCAGGTCGCGCGTCAGCAGCTTGAGCATCACGCGCTTGCGCAGACGGCGTAACGCGCGTGACAGCGAGTCTTCGTCGGTAAGCGGCATGGCACCCAGCCATGCTTCCATTTCCGCAGCGTTGCACGGTTGAGCGTAATGCGTCCGCAACCACGGCAGCAGCTCGCCAGTGGTATCGCCGTCGAGCAGGCGTTGCACATAACGGCTGCAGTTCAGCGTGCGCTGCAAAACAGCGTCAAAATCGGCAGCGGCGGGAGATGCAGCGGTATTCACTGGGTGGTCTTCGGGTTAAAATGTGCGTTCATCATGTTTTATTATAAATCCCTCCTGACGGTTTCTCACGGAATGGTTTCTCACTCTGTGGGGTATCGCATCACCTTGTTGTGGCCGCATGGCCATCCTGCCTTATGTTGAAAACTTCCCTGCGCTTCGCCTGGCGCGGCCTCAGCCATTTATCCCGTATTGCGCTGATGGGTTCGGTGCTGTTAGTAATTGCCGTCGGGGGTTTGCTGCTGGGGTTGCGTTACTGGATATTGCCGGACATCGAGCGTTATCACGGCATTATCACTGTCTCTGCCAGCCGGTCTATCGGACAGCCGGTTTCCATCGGCAAGATAGAGGCCGATTGGAGTGGCATACGCCCCCATTTGCTGCTGACAGATGTGCATATCCTGGACAAGCAGGGGCAGACCGCACTGGCATTGGAACGTGTGGATGGCGTCGTATCATGGATGTCCCTGCTGACCGGGGAGGTGCGCTTGCACAGCATGGAGCTTGACCGGCCGAACCTGGTAGTCAAGCGCGATGCGCAAGGCCTGTTGTACATCGCAGGCGTGCTGTTATCCGACAAGTCTTCGGATAAAAATCTGGCGGATTGGTTGCTGCATCAGGCACGCATTGTGGTGCGCGATGCGCGTATCACCTGGCAGGATGAGCAGCGTGCCACTCCGGTTCTGGCATTTGATCAGGTAAACTTGCTCATCGTGAACAGCGGATTCATCGGGGGCATCGGGTCGCACCACCGTTTTGCATTGCGTGCGCTTCCTCCGGCGGAGTTGTCCGCGCAGCTTGACGTGCGCGGCGATTTCTACGGCAAAGGATTTGGCGACCTGAATGCCTGGCGTGGGCAGTTGTACACCCAGCTTGACTATGTCGATGTGGGCGCATGGCGCACATGGCTGCCCCTGCCGGTTGGTTTCAAGCGCGGCATGGGCGCAATGCGCGGCTGGATGGACGTCGAGGGAGGAAAGGTTACCAGGTTGACTGCCGACCTCGCACTGAAAAATGTGCTGGCACAATTGGCCGATGACCTGCTGCCTCTCGATTTGCTTACGTTGCGCGGGCGTGCTGCCTGGCAGGAGACAGCACAGTGGTCTGAAGTTTCTACGCGCAAATTATCGTTGCAGATGGATAATGGCCTGCTGTTGCAGCCTACCGATTTTTACCTGCGCCTTGCCGCCGCCAAAGGGAAACAACCCGCCAGCGGCGAGGTGCGTGCCAATACGCTGGATTTGGCCAGCCTGGTCGGCATGACGGGTTACCTGCCGCTGGAGCGCGATTTAAAAAAGCAGCTCGCCGAATTCGTGCCAAAAGGGCAGGTCTCCCGCCTGCAAGCGAAATGGCAGGGTGATGCGGATAAGCTGGAGCATTACGATATCAAGGCGCACTTTGACCAGCTATCCATGAGGCGCGCAGGCAATCTGCCCGGCTTTAGCGGGCTGAGCGGGGAAATAAATGGCAGCGACACCGGTGGCACGCTGGTATTGAATGCGCACAAACTGGCGCTGGACGCGCCGCAAATCATGCCCGAGCCGCTGCTGTTCGATACGCTCGCGGCGCAGGGCAGTTGGCGGATGGGCAAGCAGGGGGTGGAAGTAAAATTCAGCAATGTTTCCGTCGCCAATGCCGATATTGCCGGAAATATTTACGGCAGTTACCAGACTCTGCCGAAGAGCCCTGGTTTAATAGACCTGACCATCATGTTGACACGCGGAGCCGTGCGCCATGCCGACCGTTATATTCCGCTGGACGCGCTGGACAAGGAAACCCACGCATGGTTACGCAACGCGCTGCTTGACGGGCAGGCCAGCGAATTCCGCCTGCGTCTGAAAGGGAACCTGAACGATTTTCCGTTCACCGAAAGCAAAAAAGGCATCTTTCAGATACAGGCGCGCATCAAGGGCGGCGCGCTGGAATATGCCGGGGAATGGCCGCGCATAGATAACATCACCGGCGAGTTGCTGATACAGGGCAAGCGGCTGGAAGTGACTGCGCCGGCCGCTATGACATTAGGTGGACGTTTGCAGAGAGTCAGCGTGGTTTTGCCGGATATGGTCAGCCCCGACCTGTTGTTGCAAGTGCGCGGCGAAGCGGTGAGCGAAACCGCGCGCTGTCTGGACTTCATCCAGAAAAGCCCGGTGCGGGGTTACATTGACGGATTCACCGATAACATGACGGCGCGCGGCAATGGCAAGCTTGATTTGCTGGTGGATATTCCGCTGCGTGGCAGCAAGCCGGTGGCTGTTTCCGGCAGCTATCATTTTGCCGACAATGAAGTGGATATGGGCGACGGCGTGCCTGTCCTGTACAAAACAAATGGCGACCTGCTGTTCACGGAATCCTCGATGCACACGCAGAATGCCAGCGCGCAAATCTTCGGCGGACCGGCCACACTGGCGCTGCAGAGCGGTGCGGACGGAGCAGTGAAAGCCAGGGCGCGCGGCAAAACCAATCTGGACTCGTTGCGCAAGAGCACTTCACACCCGCTGTTGCGTTACCTGCATGGCGGCAGTGACTGGGAGGCGGTGATCACGGTCCAGAAGAAACTGACCGAGGTGCTGGTTACTTCAAATTTGGCCGGCCTGAGTTCAGACCTGCCTGCGCCGTTTGCCAAGGGCATAAGCGAAACCATCCCGTTGCGTTTTGAAATGAAGAGTGTGACTGCGCAGCAAGACGTGCTTACCCTGCAATATGGCAAGCTGCTTGCCGCGAAATTGTTGCGCCGCGAAGAGGGGGGTGACTGGGTCATCAAGCGTGGCACGGTGAATTTCGGCAGTGCCGCCAAGTGGCTGGACAGGGATGGCGTGTGGCTCGCCGGCACCGTGCCGCAGCTGTCGCTGGGAGGATGGGTGGGTCTGGCTGGCGCCTTCGAAGGTGCGTCAAAGGCCAGCATCGCAGGGGCTGACCTGCTGATTCAGAATCTGGATGCATATGGCTACAAGGCGAATGAGCTGCGCATCAATGCACGCAACCGCAATGGCATACTTACCGCACATCTGACTTCCGGGGAAACAAACGGCAAGATGATCTGGCATCCCGATGGCAAAGGCAAGCTGATGGCGCGTTTCAAGAACCTGTCCCTGAACAAGGATGAAAGCGGCAAAAAAGAGGATGCCATGCACAAACCTGCCGCCGCAGACAATGTTGATGAAAGCACTGCCAGCACCGAGTTTCCCGCGCTTGACCTGACGGTGGAAGATTTGACGCTGAAGGGCAAGCAGCTCGGACGGCTGGAATTGCTGGCGCAGCAGCATGGGCGCGACTGGTTGCTGGAGCGCATGCACATCACCAATCCGGATGGCGTGCTGACAGCGGACGGAAAATGGAATATGGCTGCCGGCAAGGCGCAGACACAGCTCAACCTCAAGCTGGAAATCAGCGATGCGGGGAAAATCCTCGCTCGTTCCGGCTACCCAAACAGCGTCAAGAATGGCAGCGGCAAACTCGAAGGCGAGTTTGCATGGCAGGGTGGGCCGGAGGAATTCAGTTACGCCACGCTGGACGGCACGCTCAAGCTGAATACGGGCAAGGGGCAGTTCCTGAAGATAGACCCGGGCATCGGCAAGCTGCTCGGCATCCTGAGCCTGCAAGCCCTGCCCAAGCACATCACGCTGGATTTTACCGACGTGTTCAGCGAGGGTTTTGCGTTCGACAGCATCACCGGCACGGCACTGATCAAACAGGGAGTGCTATCGACCAACGATTTCAAAATTGACGGCTCCTCCGCCAAGGTGACCATGCTGGGGCAAGTTGACCTGAGCCGTGAAACGCAAAATCTGCGCATACGCATCCTGCCCACGGTGGGAAACAGCGTATCGCTGCTGGGCGCGTTTACCGCCGGGCCGGTAGTGGGTATCGGGACTTTTATCCTGAACAAGATTCTGCGCGAACCACTCGATAAGCTGGCGTCGTTTGAATACAATGTCACTGGCACCTGGGCTGATCCGAATGTAGTCAAGATGGGACAGCCGGCCAATGGTTCAACCAACAAATAAAGCATTTCACAGGAAAGCATGAACATGTCAGATATAAACTCCACCCAGCAGCGTATCGCCGCACAATTCAAGGCTTTCAAGGTTGCCGCCGTGCAGATGGCTTCAGGGCCGAATGTCGCGGGCAACCTGAGCGAGGCGCGCCGCCTGATCGCCAAGGCCGCTGAGCAAGGCGCGCGCCTGGTGGTGCTGCCGGAATTCTTCGCTATCATGGGCATGAGCGAACAGGACAAGGTGGCAGTGCGCGAACAGCCGGGCAGCGGCGTGATCCAGTCTTTCCTGAGCGAGACCGCGCGCAGGCACAAAATCTGGCTGGTGGGCGGCTCTATCCCGCTGGCTGCCAGCACACCGGATAAGGTGCTTAACACCTGCCTGGTGTTTGACGAGACCGGTGCGCAGGTGGCGCGCTACGACAAGATCCATTTGTTCAATCTCGACCTCGGCAACGAACGCTATCATGAGGCCAAGACTATCGAGCCGGGCAAACAGGTGGTGGTGGTGGACAGTCCGTTCGGCCGCATCGGCCTGGCGGTGTGTTACGACCTGCGCTTCCCGGAGCTGTTCCGCGCCATGCATGATGTGGACATCATCGTGCTGCCTTCCGCCTTCACCGAGACTACCGGCAAGATGCACTGGGAAGTACTGGTGCGCGCCCGCGCCATCGAGAACCTGGCGTATGTGGTGGCGGCCGCGCAGGGCGGCTATCACGTCAGCGGCCGCGAGACGCACGGCAACAGCATGATCGTCGATCCGTGGGGGAGGGTGCTGGACCGCCTGCCGCGCGGTTCCGGGGTGGTGGTTGCCGAGGTGAACCCGTCCTACCAGGCCAGCCTGCGCGCCAGTCTGCCTGCCTTGTCGCACCGCACGCTGCGCAGTTGTTAATCGAGGAACAGCTTGTTGGGGAACCTGCCCTGTGTTGAGCAGTCAACCTTGCTGTAACAAAACATACGAACTCCCCTGGTATTGATAATGCAAAAAGATACTCTGTTCAACCTCGCGCAACACTCCCTGCTGGCGCCGCACGCACTGGATACGCGCCATCTGCAACAGGTGTTCGGCAAAATGCTGGCGCACCGGGTGGATTACGCCGACCTGTATTTCCAGTACAGCCGCGCGGAAAGCTGGTCGCTGGAGGAGGGCATCGTCAAGTCCGGCAACTTCAGCATAGACCAGGGTGTGGGCGTGCGCGCGGTGAGCGGCGAGAAGACTGCCTTCGCTTATTCAGACGACATCAGCCTCGCCGCACTGGAGAATGCCGCGCTGGCCACGCGCGCGATTGCGCGGCAGGGCGGAACGCAGGCTGTGCCGGTGCTGCATAAAGGCAAACAGCGCAGCCTGTACCTGCCGCACGACCCGATTGCCAGCCTGAACGCAGCCGAAAAGGTTGCGCTGCTGGAACGGCTGGAACGCTACGCGCGCGCGCTCGACCCGCGCGTGACGCAAGTGATGGCGGGACTGGCGGGCGAATACGACGTGGTGCTGGTGGCGCGCAGCGACGGCCTGCTGAATGCCGACATCCGCCCGCTGGTGCGCCTGTCTTTGCAGGTGATCGTGGAAAGCAACGGCCGCCGCGAGCAAGGTTCCGCCGGCGGCGGCGGGCGCTTCGGCTACGATTATTTCACCGACGAAGTGCTGCGCGACTACGCCGCCAAGGCGGTGCATCAGGCGGTGATCAATCTGGATGCCAGGCCCGCCCCGGCGGGCAACATGACCGTGGTGCTGGGCTCCGGCTGGCCCGGCATCCTGTTGCACGAGGCGGTGGGGCACGGGCTGGAGGGCGACTTCAACCGCAAGGGCAGCTCCGCTTTTTCCGGCCGCGTCGGCGAGCGCGTTGCCGCAAAGGGCGTGACGGTGGTGGACGACGGCACCATCGCCCATCGGCGCGGCTCGCTGCAAATGGATGACGAAGGCAACCCCACACAGCGCACCGTGTTGATCGAGGACGGCATCCTCAAGGGCTACTTGCAGGACACGCTGAACGCGCGCCTGATGGATGTGCCGGTAACCGGCAACGCGCGGCGCGAATCCTACGCGCACCTGCCGATGCCGCGCATGACCAACACCACCATGCTCAGCGGCGACAGGAGCCGGGAGGAAATCATCGCCTCGGTCAAGCACGGGCTGTATGCCGCCAACTTCGGCGGCGGGCAGGTGGACATCACCAGCGGCAAGTTCGTGTTCTCCACCACCGAAGCCTACATGATCGAAGACGGCAGGATCACCTACCCGGTGAAAGGCGCAACACTGATCGGCAACGGCCCGGAAGCGCTCACCCGCGTCTCCATGATAGGCAACGACATGGCGCTCGACCCCGGCGTCGGTACCTGCGGCAAGGAAGGGCAGAGCGTGCCGGTCGGCGTGGGGCAGCCTACAGTAAGGATAGACGGGCTGACGGTGGGCGGTACGGCGTAGGGGCGTATGGCATACGCCCTCTGATAAGGCGTATTGCCATACGCCCCTACGGTATAATCTACGCCCTATATGCTGATCTTTCGCGGACTTCATCCCTCTGTCGCACAGCCGGTTGCGCTGACCATCGGTAATTTCGATGGCGTGCATCTCGGCCATCAGGCTTTGCTCAGGCAATTGCGCGAAACGGCGCAGTCGCGCGGGTTGCCGATGGCTGTGCTGGTGTTCGAGCCGCACCCGCGCGAATTTTTTACACCGCAGCAAGCCCCGGCGCGGCTGACCAACATGCGCGAGAAACTGGAGTTGTTCGCGGCGCTCGGCGTGGACCGCGTGCATGTGTGCCGCTTCAACAGACGCTTCGCGCACATGAGCGCAACAGATTTTATCCATGCGCTGCATGCAGAGGTGGGGGCGAAGTTCGTGTTGATCGGCGACGATTTCCGTTACGGCAGCGGGCGCAGCGGCGATTTTGCGCTGATGGAGAAGATCGGTGCGCGGCAGGGCTTTGCGGTTCAGGCCATGCACAGCGTATTGCACGACGGTGTGCGCATTTCCAGCACGGCGGTGCGTGTTGCGCTGGCGGATGGCAATATGCGCGTGGCGCAGTCCTATCTGGGGCGGCCATACAGCATCAGCGGGCGCGTGGAACATGGCGACGGTCTGGGCAAACGGCTCGGCTTCCC
>Ga0209726_10003760_pt1 | contig 20196 bp, 22 predicted proteins | sample Subgrocontami54m_FD_187453 | JGI IMG/M metagenome (GOLD analysis project Ga0209726, IMG submission 187453) | Subsurface groundwater microbial communities from S. Glens Falls, New York, USA - GMW46 contaminated, 5.4 m (SPAdes) (version 3) | ecosystem: Environmental > Aquatic > Deep subsurface >... | reverse complement strand
CCGCATCAATATCCTTTACGACCCAAGAGACTTGGCAGAATTTTGAAGCCAGATTCGGATGTTTCAGTTTCATGTGTGATCTCCATTTATTGCGGTATTTGAAGGCGGTACCGCATACGCCTAACGTTTGAGTTGAGGGGCCGCCGGAGCAGCGAAGCTGCAGAGGGAACCAAACAGCGCAGCTGTTTGGCGGTCCCTCTCGAACGATGGGTTAGCCACGTTCAATGGACAAGCTCCAGAACAAGATTGGCGACAGTTTCTGGTTGGTGCAAATTTTCATAGGCGCGTAAGTCGTGTGAGAGCGCCTCGCTACCAGAGAACTTTTGGTTCTTTGCGTAGATTAGAAAGTCTGCGGAGCGGCCGAGTTGCGACAGCAGTGACAAAAGTCCTACTCCCTCTACGATCACAGGGCGTGGCTTAGATAGGCGAATGCCAATGATGTGGTTAATTTCTTCCAATCGGTAACTAAACCCTTCGCCATCGAACAGGAAAAGATCCGTCTCGATTAAGGAGACGTTGAAATACCAAGCAAGAAAGCGTCCTAGCGTCGTTTTACCGGAGCCGTCGCGCCCATCGATTGCGACAACCTTCCCCGGTAGGTTTTGGAGAACCGGGGTCAGTGCTTCAACTACCTGTTCATATTCCAGTGGGCGAATCGGCATAGTGGCTAACGTAAAGTAGACACCCGAAAACGAGCCAGAGAAAGCGTCGCCGAGGTGCATAAAACTGGCTGATGTTTGTAATTCATTGAAATCTTTGGGTAGCTATATTCAGTGACACCCTGAAATTATCGACAAATACACCTTGCCTGTTTTTCCAAAATTACTTGATCAAGTGCGTGACAGGCTGCGGGGGAAACATTACAGCATTCGCGCGAAACGCGCTTATGTTGATTGAATCAGACAATATATTCTGAATAATGCCGCACTGGCCGACTGGTGTTCTGGTTGTGCGCAGCCCTCTGCCCGTCGTAGTGGTCTTGACGATCCGTCGCTTTTTTCGCCGTATTACCAGCACCGACTTTCTGATCCTTCGCGCTATCCTCGTGCCGCTTGCAGCAACACGATCACCGCACCGGCGCCGCCATCAATCGGGCGCGCCTGGCAAAAGGCAAGGACTTCGCGGCGCCGGCTGAGCCAGCCCAGCACCAGGTGTTTCAGCACGGGCTCGCGGCCGGGCGAGTGCTGCCCCTTGCCATGCACGATGCGGATGCAGCGTTGTGCGCCGGCTTGGCATTCGGCGAGAAAAACGGCGAGGGCGGCGCGTGCCTCGTCGCGGGTGTGGCCGTGCAGATCGAGCGAGGCTTGCACCACCCAGCGGCCGCGCCGCAGGTCGCGCAGCATGCGCAGCGAGATGCCCTCACGCCGCCAGGCGGCTTCATCACCCCCTTCGAGAAACAGATCAGAAAGTAGCGGACCATGCAGCGATTCATCGAGCGCCGCGGCTTCGTCCAGCTCGCGCTGATGTGGAATCGCAGGCGGCGGAGGCGGTTCGTGGTAAACACGATCCGATACCAAAGGTTCAGCATCGGCAACGGCAATGCGGAATAGCGCTTTTTCTTCAGCAGTGAGCGCGGAGCGTTGTTTCGGTTTTTTACTTGCGGCACCGGGGGCAAGATGCCGCTTGCCGCCACGCCCGCCGCTCATGCCTTACGCCAGATCGTCCAGATAGCGCTCGGCATCCAGCGCGGCCATGCAACCCGTGCCCGCACTGGTAACAGCCTGGCGGTAGATGTGATCCTGCACATCACCAGCAGCGAAAACGCCGGGAATCGAGGTGGCCGTGGCATTCCCTTTGCGGCCGCATTGGGTGACGATGTAGCCGTTTTCCATCTCTAGCTGGTCAACGAACAGGTCGGTATTCGGTTTGTGGCCGATAGCGATGAACACGCCATGCAGCGCCAAGTCTTCTGCCGCGCCGCTCGCCACGTTTTTGATGCGCACGCCGGTAACACCGGTTTTATCACCGAGCACTTCATCCAGTGTCGAGTTCCACTTGATAACCACCTTGCCGGCTTTTTCTTTCTCGAACAATTTGTCCTGCAATATTTTTTCACCACGGAACTTGTTGCGGCGGTGCACGACGGTGACTTTGCTGGCGATGTTGGACAGATACAGCGCTTCCTCCACCGCCGTGTTGCCGCCGCCGACGACAGCGACTTCCTGGTTCTTGTAGAAAAAGCCATCGCACGTGGCGCAGGCGGAAACACCTTTGCCAGCGAAGGTTTCTTCAGACGGCAAGCCAAGATATTGGGCGGAAGCGCCGGTGGCGATAATCAGCGCATCACAGGTGTATTCGCCCGCATCGCCAATCAGCCGCATGGGTTTTTCGGTGAGCTTGGCGGTGTGGATGTGGTCGAAAATCATTTCCGTATTAAAGCGCACGGCATGCTTCTCGAACCGCGCCATGAGTTCCGGCCCTTGCACGCCATCGGCATCCGCCGGCCAGTTATCCACGTCGGTGGTGGTCATGAGCTGCCCACCCTGCGCCATGCCGGTGATCAGCACCGGGTTCAGGTTGGCGCGGGCGGCATATACGGCGGCGCTGTAACCCGCCGGGCCGGAACCGAGAATCAAAAGACGAACGTGACGGGTGCTCATGGCGAGAATATCCTGTAGTTGAAGGCGAATCAATTATATAAGACATATAAGACGCGCTTGCGGCATAATCGATTGTCGATTTTCAAAATGCGGTTCTCCCCAAACAATTTAATTCCATCACACCATGAATCCTTTGCTTGATTTCACCGGCTTGCCCCGTTTTGACACCATTACGCCGGAACACGTCGCCCCCGCTGTCCATCAGTTGCTGGAAGAAAACCGTGCGCTGATTACACGCCTGATCGCACCCAGTACGCCCGCCACCTGGGCTGATTTTGTACAGCCTGTGCTGGATGCGGGTGAACGTCTATCGCGCGCATGGGGCATTGTCGGCCACCTGCATTCAGTCAATGACATTCCGCCCTGGCGCGAAGCCTACAACGCGCTGCTGCCCGAGGTTTCCAGCTTTTATGCTGACCTGGGCCAGAATCTGGTGCTGTATTCGAAGTACAAGGCGCTGGCGGAAAGTGCGGCATTTGGCTCATTCACTGCGGCACGCAAAAAAATTATCGACAATGAGTTGCGTGACTTTCGGCTGTCTGGCGCAGAATTGCCGGAAGACAAGAAGCCCCGCTTCAAGGCCATCCAGGAAGAGCTCTCGGCACTCGCCGCCAAGTTTTCCGAAAATGTGCTCGATGCCACCAATGCGCATGCTGAATGGATTACCGGTGCAGCAGATCTCGCCGGTCTGCCGGACGATGCCATCGCGGCGGCGCGTGCAGCGGCGGAGAAAGAAGGCAAGCCGGGCTGGAAGTTCACGCTGCATGCGCCCTCGTATATGCCCGTGATGCAATATGCCGACAACCGCGATTTGCGTGCGCGGATGTATCGCGCCTCGGCCACGCGTGCGGCGGAATTCGGCCCGACCAAATGGGATAACGGCCCGCTGATCGATCAAATTCTCGCGCTGCGCAACGAAGAAGCAAAGCTGTTGGGCTACGCCAATTTTGCCGAAGTATCGCTGGCCACAAAGATGGCTGAAAACCCCGCGCAAGTCATCGCTTTTTTGCGTGATCTGGCCCACAAGGCGCGTCCTTTCGCCGAGCGCGATTTGGCTGAACTACGCGCTTTTGCACAAGCAGAATGCGGTCTTGCCACGCTGGAAAGCTGGGATATGGCCTGGGTTTCTGAAAAACTGCGCCAGTCGCGCTACAGTTTTTCTGACGACGAGGTAAAGCAGTATTTTCCTGAACACAAGGTGCTGGCTGGTTTATTCCGTGTCGTTGAATCGCTCTATAACGTGCAACTGTTGCCGGACACCGCGCCGGTATGGCACCCGACGGTGCATTTTTTCCGTATCGAACGTGCGGGGCAGTTGATTGGTCAGTTTTACGTTGATCTGTATGCCCGTGAAACCAAGCGTGGCGGCGCCTGGATGGATGAAGTGATCACGCGTCGCCGCATCGCCAGCGCCGACTTTTCGAGCGCTGGCTCTACTGAAATTCAAACCCCAGTCGCCTATCTGAATTGCAATTTCCCGGCGCCTCTCGGCGAGGGTGAACAACAGCGCCCCGCCACATTCACCCACGATGATGTCATCACGTTGTTCCACGAGTGCGGTCATGGCTTGCATCACCTGCTCACGCAAGTGGATGAACTGCCGATTTCCGGTATTCGGGGTGTGGAATGGGATGCGGTTGAGTTGCCCAGCCAGTTCATGGAAAACTTCTGCTGGGAGTGGGATGTGCTCAGCGGCATGACCGCGCACGTGGATACCGGTGCGAGGCTGCCCCGTGCGCTGTATGACAAGATGCTCGCCGCGAAGAACTTTCAGAGCGGCATGCAGATGTTGCGCCAGATCGAACTCAGCCTGTTCGATTTTCAGCTGCACTACGACTATCAGCCGGGCAGCACACGAACGGTACGGCAATTGCTTGATGACGTGCGCCGTGAAGTGGCGGTGATTGTGCCGCCGGAATGGAATCGCTTTCCTAACAGCTTTTCGCACATTTTCGGTGGTGGTTATGCGGCGGGATACTACAGCTACAAATGGGCTGAAGTGCTTTCCGCCGATGCGTATTCCGCTTTTGAAGAAGCCTGCCAAAAAACCGGCAGCACCTTGGATGCAGAAACAGGCGAGCGTTTCTGGCGCGAGATTCTGGCCGTTGGCGGCGCACGACCAGCGCTTGAATCCTTCACCGCTTTTCGTGGTCGTGCGCCGCAACCGGATGCGCTACTCAGGCATAACGGCATGACCATGGCATCCTGACCATCGACAAATCACCAGCAATGTCGCTCGATGTGATAGCGACAAGGCAGTCATGCAGCAAGACCCACCACGCCCAGCGTAGCAAGGGTTGCAATTTCCTCTAGGGTGTATCCACATTCGGCGAGCAAAGCAGCAGTGTGTTCCCCGATGCGCGGTGGCGGCGGCATCTGCGCCACGGAGCACATGCCCTGCGCAAGCTGTGCCGGGAAAGGAATCAACGGCAGGCCGGGCATTTCAGGATGCGCCTGAAAGCGGGTCGCCAATACAGGGTCGGCCATCGCCTGCGGCACCGTATTTACCGGCCCGCACGGAATGTCGGCAGCTTCAAATCGCTTGACCCAATCGGCTGCGGGTCGGGTGGCAAAAATTTCTTCCAGCACCAGCAAAAGCTCATGTCGATTTTCAATCCGTGCCGAGTTTTTTGCAAACCGCCGATCCTCTATCCACTGGGGCCGATCGATGATCTGGCAGAACCGGCGAAAGGCCGATTCATTAACAATGGAGACACTGAAATAATCCCCATCGCTACCTTGAAAATGTCGGCTGGGCACGGCAATCGGCAGGTTTACTTCGCGCACTGGCGCACGGCCTTCGATGACAAATTCGCCCACCTTGGATGCCATAAAATTGAACATGGTATCGATTAACGACAACTCAACCCGCTGGCCATGCCCGGTTTGCCGCCAGTGCATTATCGCGGCCAGCATGCCCACGGCACCACACATGCCGGAAGCGACATCAACGATAGGCAAGCCGATGCGTATGGGCGGGTCGCTTTCTTCACCGCTGGCAAAAAATCCCCCGGCGAGGCCTTGAATCACGCTATCAACGGCGGGCTTCAAGCGCGCAGGGCCGTCTTCGCCAAAAGCGGAGACAACGTAATAAATGATTTCGGGGTTAATGCGCTGCACGTCTTCATAGCGCAAACCGTAGCGCTCGGTGAAATCCGGACGAAAGTTATGCACCAGCACCTGCGCCTGGCGCATGAGCCGCTCGAGTACCGCCTTGCCTTCAGGTTTGCGTAAATCCAGGGCAATGGATTCTTTGCCACGATTACATGCCATGAAGGTCACGCTCGATTCGTTATAAAAAGGCGGGCCAAAGTGCCGCCCATCTTCACCCGCGAGCGCTTCTACCTTGATCACGCGCGCACCTAGATCAGCTAATACCATGGCGCTATAGGGCCCTGCGATCAGGCGCGATAAATCCAGCACGGTGATGCCACTCAGCACCCCGTCAAGTACGCCTGATTTCGTCTCTGTATCCTTGATCAACACTCACCCCGCTGTTTTATTATTTTGCGCTATCGTGACCGGCATTAAAGCCACCCAGGATTTACTCACCATGAACCAGATGATGCTCGCCACCTGCAAAACCAGCAAACCGCTCCACGCGATCTGGAGCGCTTCTGCACGCGCAAATCCGTGGGCCTGCGCCAGATCGACCACGCCGCCAAAACCCCACTGCAAGCCAAAACCGCCAAGAAATACGGTCAAGTTAAGACAGGTGTTTGCGCGGCCTGAAAGCTGCGCCGGGTAGTAGCTGGCATGCGCGGCATAAATCAAATTGAAACTGGCGCAGAAAAACCCGAAGAGCACCCACATCAGATGACTCTCCCCCACGCCCAGGATCAGCAACAAAGAAACCCCTAATGCGGCCGAAGCGCCCCAGGAAAAAAGCCCTTCAATGGTTAAACCGCGACGGATCAGCGAGGCTATCTGGGTCGCCAGCAAAAAATAGCCTATCGTTAATGTGAGGCTTAGCAGCAGCATGTGAAATGAAGAATTTTGCTGAGAGTAAGCATTAACACCCAACAGCCAGGGCATGGCCCACAAGCCCTGGATGGAAACAAAGCCGCCAATGAGAAAACCCGTTTGCGGTGCAAATCTCCAGAAAGCACGAGAACCGAATATGCCGCCAATACCGCGGATAAGATCAGCCAGCGGTACCGTTTGTGCAGGCTGATCTTGCTCCGGGGTTTTGCGTATGGCATACGCTGCGATTAATGTCAGCGCCGCCAAACACAGAAAGATATTGCGCCAGCCGGCATAAGGCAACAACAAATTAAACGGTGCACTCGCGGTGATGCCACCCATGCCGCCAGCTACCATGATGGATGAATTCAGCGAAGCCTGGCGTGTCGCTGAAAATGATTGCGAGAAGGCCTTGAACGAGGCCATCAAGCACGCCGAAACACCCAGACCAATCAACCCGCGCGCCAAGGCAAGCTGGGTGAGCGTGTGGCCCAATCCAAAGCCGACGCATCCTATGGCCGCCAGCACCAGCAAGGCTGATTCAACTCGTCGTGGACCCCAGCGGTCGAGTGCGATGCCCAGTGGCAGTTGCGCCAGCGCAAAGCCAATTAGATACGCACTGGTGAGAAACCCCAGATCCGCCGCACCCAGCCCAAGCTCATGGGTTAAATCAGGCGCAATGACGGCATTCACATTGCGTAGCAGATAAGACAGAAAATAGCCGAAGGCGTAAGGCAGAAGAATCGGCAAAATGTATGCAGCGTTTTTTTTGTTCATGCGCAGTAACTGCTGTGATGGTAATGATTACGGCTGCGCCGCGCTATAAAGATGTCGGATAAACTTGATTTCATCTGGATAGAACACATGTAATAGCTCTTATCATACAACCCGCGGAGTCCTTCATGACTGCCTCTCGCCTTGTTGCCTGCCCACACTGTCACACGCTGAACCGCCTGCCTGCTGAACGCATCAGCGCAGGAGATACGAGTGGTGTCTGTGGCAAATGTAAACGCCCGCTGTTTGCGGGCACGCCCGTCACGCTGGATGCAGCCAGCTTCGCTGCCCATGCAGAACGCAGTGACTTGCCCCTGCTGGTCGACTTTTGGGCGCCGTGGTGTGGGCCGTGTCGCACCATGGCACCGGCATTTGCCACTGCTGCACACAAGCTGGAGCCAGAAATACGGTTAGGCAAAGTGGATACCGAAGCGCAACAAAATCTGGCGGCGGGATTCGGTATTCGCAGCATTCCCACCCTGATTCTCTTCAAACAGGGCCGTGAAGCAGCACGACAAGCTGGCGCGATGACGGCGGATGCGATTGAACATTGGGTACGTACGCACGTTTAAGAGTTGAAAACTGCCGTCCCTGTCTGAAGCTGCCAGCCTAGCCAACGTTTTTTACCGTGTCACCAGCAACGACTTTTCAGGCTTGAAAGAGTTTCACGGTTTTAATTGGCTTGCGCGAGAGATCTAGCCAGGGCACGCAAGAGTGATGCGCCATCGCCTTGCCAGGCGCTGCCGTGCATGCAGGCAAGCGTTTGCGGCTGCGTTGCGGCAAGCCGGCCGAGGATTTCCGAGCTATTTGGCGCATGGGAAAAATAATCCATCGCGCGACGAAAGGCTTCGCTAGGCGCGAGGATATCGCTTTCAGTGACGGCGGCCTCACCTTTGCCAGGCTGGGTAAATAGATCGCCACACAGCAGAGTGCGCGTTTTTTCTTCCAGCAGATAGCCGCATTCCCAGCCGTGGGGCAAATGCGGCGCATTAAACCAGCGCACGCTATGCTGCCCTAGCAACAGCAATTCACCATCGGCCAGCGGGCGGGCCGGCCGATCGGCCATATCATTGATGGAGGTCATGGCAGCAATCTGGCTACACACGGGAGAAGCCTGTGGTGCGACAGCCAGCCATTCGTTCAATGCGCCGCATTCATCGCCTTCGACATGAGAAAAGCCGATGTAACGCAACTGGTGTAGAGGCAGAATGCTGGCGACGGCTTCTTGCACTAAGGAAAACATCTTGCGATGTCCCGTGTGGAACAGCATGGGTTCGTCATCCACAATAAGATATTGGTTGTACGAAAAATCGCTCCCGTCGGGAAAAGCCACCGGGGTGTTGATGCGATAAATCCCCTCGGCAATTTCGTGCACATTCGTGCCGGATGTTGTATTGGAAATGGTCATGAGTTTTTTTGTTATCGTGATTTTTAACCGTAATTTACAAATACATCGTCATTCTGTACCTCAACCTTGAAGCATTCAAGGGGAATCGTACACGGCGCATCGACTGGTTCGCCGGTACGAAAATTGAATGATCCCCCATGAAAAGGGCACTCGATAACATCCCCGTTGAGCTCTCCCTCGCTCAACGAAGCGATGCCGTGCGTACAGTAGTCAGCCGTAGCAAAAAACTCATCGCCAATACGGTAAATTGTTATCGGCATCCTATCGTCAACCATGACGCGGCGCATGCCTCCACTAGGGATCTCGTCACGTTGACATACTTTGATAAAGCTCATGATGAAACATTTCTCCGTATCGATTCATTTGGATGCTTTGGGTAAATCAGCATTGCCGCCACGGACAATAATGTCAGCATTACCCGCTTGGGCGAGTGCTGCCTGTCTCTCTTGCTCAGTCAGCCCATATCCATCAAAGACAACCTGGGATTCCGAAGTCAATCGATCCAGCAGACCAGGCACCTTTGCAAGATTTTGAATCAGTTGGTGCACTTCGTAGCGAGCCATAATAAATCCTTCCAACGAAAATGATGGAAAACATGCGCACAAGCTTTGTGGCGCATGTTAATGCCAAAAAACCAATTAATGTGACTTGATAAACGAAGTCACAGCGGCGGAAAAATCCTCCGAGTGTTCTATCATCGTCCAATGGCCGCAATGCGGAACGATGTAACCCCATGAGTTTTCGATCAGTTCGAGAAAACGATACGCCATGGCAAGCGGCACCACCAGGTCATCTTTGCCATTGACGACCAGGGTTTTGTGTTTAACGCGCGCAATGTACTCTTCGGAATAAAACAAACCGCCCTGCTTTCTTACCCAGCCCATGGTGTTGCCATGGGCTTCACGGGTACCCGGTTTGACTGAATTGCCCCAGCGATAGTCAACCATCTCCTGGGTGATTTCGACTTTATCGTTAGCCAGCGTTTTGATTAGCTTGATCATGCCTTCCTTGGTGAAATCGTAGTTAAGCACAGGCATCAAGGCAGGGGTTATTTCACCATTCAAACCGGCGCTGCCCATGAGGATGAGCTTATCGACCAGCTCAGGATATTCGTTAGCCACGCCCAGGGCAGTAGCGCCGGGTTGTCAAAGGGGCGTTCATGGTTCCTCCTTAAAGGAAATCAGGCTTTGACATGTTCCTGGGTTTGCACGCCACGGTTGTGTTTTGAGCAAAGCTTGCGCCAGTCGACAATCGCGCTATCCGCCTCAAAAAGAATTTCTTTCAACCAGCCTTCATCGTCAGCATAAAACCCCACCATCGCTTCTCTTGCCCAGACATCATCGTCATTAAAACCGTCGAGTGCCAAGGCACACCATTTGTTATTGAATTCTTCGATATAGGCGCTCTCTTCAGCGTGTGATGCGCAACGTTTACCGATGGTTTGAAAGTAGTAATGGCTGTTTTCATCCACTGGCACATACCATTCAAACTGCGTCGTCGAAGGATCAGGGAAGGGTTGCACACGCAACACACCCGGCAGCCAGATAGAGATATTGTTGGCAACACGGTTATGGCCCATGTTGCCCATGCGTACAGTTTTACCGCCGACCTTTCCTTCAAATACCGGGACAGATGCTTCCGCTAACAAGTCAAACACACCTTTGGCGCCTTGTTCTTCATCGCCTTCAACAATGCGGGTGCGCATTTTTGGATCCCCTTTAGGCATAAAGCCCAGCGGCAGCGCCAGATCGTTGCCCTTGATCAACACAGAGTCTTTGTGAATGAAAATGTGCGCTGGATCAAAGCCGTTTTCAGCGGCGAGTCGCCAATTCGAGTGGACAATTTTATTCTGGCCACAAATCACCATGTCGTCATCAAGAAACGTAGGCGGCGCATCGGTGATCAATGCGGGGGGGTCAATATCGCCGAGGAAAATAAAGACGCATCCCTTGGCCTCTTGCACCGGATAGGTTTTTAACCGTTGCTTGCCAATCTGCATGCTTTCCGGATTGGTAATAATGTCACTCAGCAAACCGTCTTCCCAGCGGTAGGTCCAACCGTGATACCAGCAGCTGATGGTGTCACGGGTATAGGATTCAATTTTTGCCGAGAAAGGCACGCCTCGGTGCAAGCAACGATCCTTGATGCAAAAAAGTTTGCCATTCACACGATTGATCAGTAAATCTTCGCCCAGCAGCTTGATTTTTTGTGGCTGACCTTCGGCAATATTTTTACCGAAGGCGACTGGATACCAGTGATTGCGAAAGCCTAATTTGGCATCCACATAACCCGCCCAACCTTTTACTTTTTTCAGAATTTCTTCTTTGACATTTGCCATCACCTGTTATTCCTTAAAGTGAAAATTGAAACTGACTGCATTGACTTAAACCGGAATCGCCATCAAGGTAGGAACACGCAAGGTGTCATAAATCGCGCGCTTTGAGCGATAGCGCCAACCCTCCGCAGTATTGATCACCTGATCTTCATACCGTCCCGCCTGATAGATGATGGAATCCCCTTCTTGATTCGTGCGAATGACGACATAGTTCGCGCTCATCTTGACCATCCCTTGGTCTGTCGGAGTGATGATCAAGCCTGATACCAGGTGTCGATAGGTCTGCGGCTCGTACAGATTGGCCTCGCGGGTGGACAGAATGCGGTCACGCATCATGCCTTGGTTGTTGCAATAAATGATTCCCATGGGCAAACCGGCATCAGCATTTTCCTTGGGTACGATTTCATAATGGCCATCGGCGGTAAATAGCTCAGGCCAGGCTTCCAGCTGGTCGTTATCCAGCACGCTGATATAGCGCTCCTGCAAACTGTAGAGTTCGAACCAGAGCAACATTTGATCAAGTGGAGTCATAAGGATTCCTTCACAGTGCCATCAGGGCCTGGTAACCGGTCCAGAAGCGACGGATCAGGCTCTCGGTAATCAGCGTGTCTTGCTGGTCGGGTTGGCTCAGCCCCATGTCAAGTACCGAGCTGCTTTTGCCTTCGCGCAAGCTGCCGCGCTGTACCAGCTCGGTGGCATAGCCATCTTCCATGGAAATATATCCCGCAGGCCCGACCAGGTTGGCTTGCTTGATGCGCAACTCGCGCAATTCAGGTGTGTCGTCAGCATAGCCAAAAAAGTGGAACACCAGTTCAAACTGGTCCGGCGCCTTGGGCAGCAACTGGCGCGCCACCAGCGAATTGTGAATCTGCTGCAACACCAATTGCGGAAAAATCGACTGAATATGATTGGTGGTGGCTTCCTCGTATTCATGCACATAACCAAGAACCGACTCGTCTTCGAGATGAAAGCCCTCGTTCATGGAGCGAATATCCTGCGCCGTGTATGCAGCACTTGAATTATCATCTTCAATACGTGTGGCCGTGATGATGCTGTGCAAACCATGCCCTGCATCCGGTAACGAGCGCGCTTTCATGCCCACCCGCAGGATGTTGAAGGTGGTGTGAAACAAGTGCAGCAAGCTGGCGTGATAGGGATCTTTGACGTTTTCGAAATACAGTTTCCAGTTCGCGTTCACAAACTGCCGGGTGCACCCAAGATAGACAATCGGTTTGTGCATGATGCGATCAATCCATGGCCGCATTTCGTTGCCGATATAGTCTGGCAAAGCAGCTACGGTGTCACTGAAGCTGGCAAAGATCAGGCCGCCATAGCTATCCACCCGCAGCTTTTGCAGGCCATGCGCTTTCATGTCGAAATCAGGCGGCATACCGGCCATTTGCTTTTGCCCGCGCCGGAAAGGAATACCGGTCAAGTTGCCACGGCTATCGAAATTCCACTGATGGTAAAGGCAGGCATGGGATGTGGCATTGCCGCGAGGAAGCGTACATAGTTTTGCCCCGCGATGGGCGCAACGGTTGACCCAGGCGGCGAGGCTACCGTCGGGGGTACGGGTGACCACCACCGGCGTGTCGCCCACGTAAGTACTTTTGAAATCGCCCGGTTGAGATATTTCAACGTCCAGCGCGACGAAGTTCCACGTCGGGCCGCGATAAATGCGCTCTTGTTCGCGCTCGTAGATGGCGGGCGAACTGAATACTTCATAAGGAACGCGCGAGCCATCGCTTCGCGGAAACTGAATGGCTAACGGCGGCAACTCCGCCTGATGAAGATCGTGGTGTCCCATGGTACCTTCTCCTTTCCATTGTCCACAGCATCGAGGGTATTGCTTAGCCTCTGCTGCATATCCGTCAAACCCATGCCAAAACAAACTCTGCGAGGCAGGGCCAACCTCCTGATGCCTTTGGGGATTAATGCTTCTGTTCTTATGAAGAACATTATGATGGAATCAGGCACAGCACGGTATCCGAAATCGGAAAAAAACACCTTGGATAGCAAGCCTTCCCAACTGGTTTATCATGTACTCATGGTTACCGTTACCTACCCCTTCACAGATTTATCCCACGGCCGACGGTCATCGCTAAAACCTGCCGGATCCAGCCTTGTCAGAAGCCGCTTAACGCAACCCACGCCACCAGAGAATGAAGGAGCATCCCCTTTTCTCTATGAGCAAAAAACGACCTGTGATGCCGATGAACACGCCAACGCCATGTTTGGATGGAATCAGGCTTGTGACCAGATGACGCCTGGCGCTTTTACTGGCAAGGTCGTTGAGATGTGGATTGAAGAAATGCAAATCTTTCGGGCGACAGCCAATCGCGCAGTGTGTCAGAGCGGACACTTCTGGAAGAACTATCGCGTGATCGGCGTACCTCTGGAGATGAGCAGTACAGGTCTGCTTTCCAGGCAGGCAATCACACTTGATTCGCTCTTCACCTTTCAGAGCGAGACAGGGTTTTCTTTATCCACACCTGAAGAATTTGATGCCATCGCCATTGCCATTCCAAATTCCCTGCTAGAAAATTTAATGGTCGAGCGCGATTTAGGCAACTTCCGACGACTCATGGCGAATACACCCAATGCGCTCAACGTCCTTCGTCCTGATCCGGATAAACTCGTCGAACTTCGTCATTATCTGGCCTCCATCCTTGATCCTCGCGATGACCACCAGATATTGCGGCACAATCCGCAGAAGCAACAAGCCATCCGCTCAATGACCCTGGAACATCTCCTGGAAACACTGCGCTCAGCGCAACCTGCGCCGATGCGTACACGCTCGTTCAAGGCGCACAGCCATTTGGTCAATGAGGCGATCGAACTTGTGCTCAGCGACCCCAGTGCACCACCGACGATCAAGGCACTCTGCGATCGACTCAAGGTCAGCCAACGCATGCTGCACTATAGTTTCCTGGACACCGTTGGCGTGGCGCCGCTCCAATACTTGCGCAACCGTCGTCTTAACGGCGTGCGTCGGGACCTGAACCGCACACCATCGCAGGCGATAAAAATCCATGAGACTGCGGCGCGTTGGGGTTTCACCCATTTGCCACGCTTTGCAGCCGAATACCGGGCCTTGTTCGACGAGTTACCTTCCTCGTCGTTTAAAAAACAGTCACCTTCCATCCACGGCAGCTTATCCTGACACATCACACGCGAGAAAAGGCACGCAAACAGGTAAAATCGTAGCTCTTGCGCCGTATCACGAGCGCCGACTTTTTGGAGAATTTGCGTGCAACTTGTCTGTCTCGACCTCGAAGGGGTTTTGATACCTGAAATCTGGATCGAATTCGCCCAGCGCACCGGCATTCGCGAACTACGTCGCACCACGCGCGATGAGCCTGATTACGACAAGCTGATGGCCTATCGGTTGAACTTGCTCAAAACCCACAAGCTGGGGCTGCCGGATATTCAAAAAGTGATTGCTGACATGGGGCCGATGACAGGTGCAAAAGATTTTCTCGATGCCTTGCGGCGTGACTTTCAAGTCGTCATCCTGTCTGACACCTTTTACGAATTCGCCATGCCGCTCATGGAGCAACTGGGTATGCCTACCTTGTTCTGCCACAAGTTGGAAACCGATGCCACGGGGTTTCTGGTGAATTACCATCTACGCATGCCGAACCAGAAAAAAGAAGCCGTGCAACGCTTTAAGGAACTGCGCTTTCAAGTGATTGCCGCAGGCGACTCATACAATGACACCGCGATGCTGATGGAAGCCCACGCCGGCATTTTGTTTCATCCACCACAAAATGTGATCGATGAATTTCCGCAATTTCCGGTCGCCATGAACTATGCCGCCTTGCGGGCTGAAATTGATTCGGCTGCAACCAGAATTGCTTCGCTCACCTGATGCACAGCCAGCGCTTTTACACGCTCAGCGCCTCATGCCCGGACCAGGTCGGCATCATCGCCCGCGTTACTGGTTTTATTGCTGAACACCAAGGCTGGATTCTTGAATCCAGCTTTCATGCCGATGCGATTGATGGCCGTTATTTCATTCGCATTGAAGTCAAAGCCGACTCGCTCCCTTTTCCACTCGACGCATTTCGCCAGCGCTTCAGCCCGATCGCGACTGATCTGCGCATGGACTGGCGCATCAACGATTCTGCCGTCAAAAAGCGCGTAGTGATCATGGTCAGCAAACAAGAACACTGCTTGTACGATCTGCTCGCCCGCTGGCAAGCGAATGAATTAAATATCGATATTGCTTGTGTGATTTCAAACCACGACACCTTCAAAGGCTTCGTTGAATGGCATGGCATTCCTTTTCATCATGTGCCGGTCACGCCAGACAATAAAGCCGCGGCGTATGCCGAAGTGCATCGTTTGTTTGAAGCAGCCCAAGGCGACACCATGGTGCTCGCACGCTACATGCAGATTTTGTCGCCCAAACTCTGCGCTGCTTATGCCGGACGCATCATCAATATCCACCACAGTTTTTTGCCTTCCTTCGTTGGCGCCAAGCCTTACCATCAAGCCTATACGCGCGGCGTGAAACTCATTGGCGCCACCTGCCACTACGTCACCGAAGCGCTGGATCAAGGGCCGATCATTGAGCAGGATGTCATCCGCATCGACCATTCTGATTCGGTTGAAGACATGGTGCGTTATGGCAAGGACATCGAAAAAACCGTGCTCGCGCGCGGCCTGCGCTATCACCTGGAAGATCGCGTGCTGGTGCATGGCAACAAGACGGTAGTTTTTCGCTAAGTTGTCATTGGCTTTTTGCCAAGGCAACAGGCAGCTCCACATTCTTTCAATTCTTTTTTGACCACGGCAGGGCGCTCGCACACGTCCTTCTACAGCCCAAAACGATCAGGCATTGTGGCCACAGCGGTAGCTAATAAATCCGCGCTGCAAATTTCCTGCGGTCACAGTGATACCGATATCACTCCCGTGGTTCACCCTGATCGTTAACGGTAACGGTAGGCCCCGGTGGCGCAGTCATCTGTATGCGATGCTCCTGGCCACGGAAGTTGTAGGTGACATCCCAGAACTCCGGCTTTGCCTGGCTGGGGACACTGTTGCAATGCTGGACATCTCTCGTTGTTGCTGCTTGTCCGTTGGTGCGACCGACATTGGCACCCACCGCAGCGCCGGCGACTGCGCCGCCCACTGTCGCGACATCCTTGCCACGCCCGCCGCCAACCTGGTGACCGAGAATACCGCCAATCAACGCCCCGGCAATCGCGCCGGGAACATTGGCTTTGCTGCGCTCCTCTGCCACCTGCTCTCGCTCGACCCAGCAACGCTGCTCAGGTGGGCCAACGACTGCGCGCACTGAAGTGACATCGGCTTCGTACAACCGCTCGTTGCTGCGCCGATGGTAGTTGTTATCAACAGGAGTGGGTGCATAACGATTATTATCAATATTTGCATCCCTGCTGACGGTACGCACTGATGAAATGCGGTTGTTCAATCCCATCGCGTTCAATGACGGATAATTGCCTTCGCGCAACACAACACAGCGGCCACTAAACCGTGCATCCTCGCAAACCTCCCAACGGTTACCGATAACCACGACTGACGAAGCGCGGTCATTGAAGCCATAGCGCTCGAAGTTGCTGATCCTTTTCTCTGTGGTGAAAGACTCGCCGGAAAAACCTTCACGCTCATAAAAGGTAACCTGTGCGACGGCTTGTGTGGCGATCGCCATACCCGCCACTGTCAGGACATTTCTCAATAAATTATTCATTTTTTCACCTATAAAAATAGCGTGCAGTCAAAACCAAACCAGAGGCTGAAAATGTTGCATGAGTGCTCATCACAGCACAAGTACAACCCATTACAAGCGTCCGATCAACAGCAATACAATGAGGATGATTACCACCAAGCCCAAACCACCGCTGGGGCCGTAACCCCAATTCCGGCTGTGCGGCCAGGCTGGAACAACACCGATCAGCATCAAGATCAGCAAGATTAAAATGATGGTTCCCAAGCTCATGATTTTCTCCTCTGCTTTGTGATTGAATTGATCATTTCTCTGGCGTAGCCGGTGCCACGATTACCGTGGTGCTGTTGCCTGATTTTCCGGTATCCCCTTTATCACCCGTAGAACCAGTCGCGCCGGTGTAACCGGTAGCACCGGTATCACCCGTAGAACCTGTTGCTCCGGTATAGCCGGTGGATCCTGCTGTTCCGGGTGCTCCCGAGGCCCCAGTGGGGCCTGCAGGTCCCGGGACGGGAACATTAACTACTGTCGCAGGTGTCACGACCGTCGGCCTATCGCAAGCACTTAGTGCCAACGCCATCAGTGCTGCTGAAAACAAGATTGAATACTTCATGACAATTTCCTCTCGATTGTTGAATGGAGCCGTACACCTGAAATAGTTTGCGGCCCTGTGGAATCACAGTACGAAGGTACTCGTTATCCGATTGGGGTTCTGTTCGCTATCGCACACAGTTTGGTTCTTTTCTTGGCCCGATATAGTTCATGGCGGCTGGTTTTCAGCAGTCGCAAGGGCTGCATTGAACATAAGGCGATGGAGTATTTCGTCGCATTGCGCCTGATAATGGCAAAAAATTCTGTCATTATCATGAGCAGGTGCGGTGATCTATTGTGGTTGTTTTTGGCAAGCAAACCGTGTCATGTAATGACACGATGGGTGCCCGTGCATATAAAACGAAATAAGCAAGGACAAATGAAGGTAATGGGCTTTTGCTTTGTGTCTTCTCGAGGTATGCCGAGAAGTCATTGAACGTCGGACAGCAAACGGCTTAATTCTTTTTTGACCACGGCATAGCACTCGCACGTACTTGTCTCCAACCCCAGGCGGTCAAGCACTGTAATGTGGCCACGCCGGTAGCTGATAAAGCCCGCACGCTGCAAGTTTCCTGCAGCTTCTGTAATACCTTCTCGGCGTACGCCGAGCATGTTGGCAATCAGCTCCTGCGTCATGGTCAACTCATTTGACGGTGAACGATCAAGCGTCAACAACAACAAGCGGCACAACTGCTGCTCTACCGTATGGTGCCGGTTGCAGGCCGCCGTCTGTGCCATTTGCGTTAGCAGCGCCTGGGTATAGCGCAGTAACAGACGCCGCATCAACCCGGCACGATTAAATTCCTGCATCAGCAAGCGACGATCCAGCCGGTAAGCATGGCCGGCCGTTTGCACCACGGCCGAGCTTGGCGTGGTCGTTCCGCCAAGGAACAACGAAGTACCAACCATGCCTTCATTGCCCACGCCTGCCGATTCAGACGCTGCGCCAGAGGCCATGACATAGTGCAGCGACACAATAGCGGTGGTGGGAAAATGAGCGTGCTGTAATTGTCCGCCTGGCTCGTAAAGCATTTTCCCGAGCGGTAGCGCGACCAACTCCAGATGCACAGCCAAGGGCTCGAATTCTGCCGTGGGCAAGGCAGCGAGCAGACAGTTTTGCTTCGGACTATGGAGTGATGACATCGTTAATCGTCGGGTTACTATGCTCTATTTCTTTGTCACTTGTTCTACGCCGATTCCACGGTAACCAATGAAATGGCTGGACCGATTGAACATCGGTTCTCCACTCACTCGAAATGTTTTTTGCGAACCATCAGCATCAACGCGAGTAAAGAGAAAATCCAAGAAAGGCTGTCGGGCGGCAATAGTTGCCTGAAGTAGCTTGTACTCCTCCTCATTCCAACCGGCCACTGAATTTGGCAACTGAGTATTGCTTGTATCCTCTGCAAAGGAATCCACTTGAACTCCAAGCATCTCCAGGACCGGACCAGAAACCTTAGTAAATTTCATGTTTTCATCTTGCTCCCAATACCAGTCCGAGGCGAGTTCGGTCAAGCTACGATAACGAGCTTCGCTTTCGCGCAGTTCTGCAGTCCGTTCCTCGACTACCTGTTCCAGCATCCTGTTGTGATCCTCGAGTTTTTTATACAGCAGCCGCACTTCCAGCATGTTGTGGATACGCGTTTTGACTTCGACCAGATCGAATGGCTTGCTGATGAAATCTTTCGCACCAACTTGTAACGCGCGCAGCTTGTGGCCGGGTTGAGCGGTGATCACAAGCACCGGAAGATAGCTGTCCGTAACGTTGGCCTTGAGGCCTTCCATCACCTGGAATCCGTCCATGCCGGGCATTTGCAGATCAAGCAGGATCAAGTCGTAACCATTCTTGCGGTGCAGCGCACAAACCTCGCGCGGATTCATGGTCGAGGTCACGCGAGTATAACCCGTCCCACTCAGCATTTGCTCAAGCAGACTGACATTCGCCTCCTGATCATCAACAATCAAAATGCTGGCGTTAAAAATGTCAATGGTATTCAACATAAAACTAACCTTCTTTCATTTGCATTGAGATTCAATCCCATGATGAGATCGTTACATCAACTACGCGCCATCGCCAACAGATCGGTGCGCGCTGCGATGCGATAATCGTTTTTGCCTGAGCGTTTAGCTTCATACAAGGCTAGATCCGCACTCTTCATCAGCGTCTCTACCTCCTCACCATGCGTGGGATAAATGCTGACACCGGCGCTGGCAGTCATGCTCACGCCGCAGCCTTGAATGCTATAGGGTTGCGATATGGACCGTATCACTTTTGACACCAGCTTGGCCACCCCGTCGGCATGAGTTGATTCCCACAAAACGATCACGAATTCGTCGCCACCCAAACGCGCTACTGTGTCCTCTTGACGCACTGTGGCCACCAGGCGCTCGGCGATCATTCTCAGCAGCGTGTCACCCACATCGTGGCCCAAGGTGTCGTTGATCTGCTTAAATCCATCCAAATCCAAATACATCACCGCCATAGTGCTCTTGTTCCTAAGCGCATGAGCGATGGCCAACGAAAGTCTGTCCATTAAAAGCCGTCTATTCGGCAACCCGGTCAGCGTGTCATGCAGCGCAAAGGATTCCAGCATCCTGTTGTGATCCTCGAGTTTTTTATATGACAGCCGCACTTCCAGCATGTTGTGGATACGCGTTTTGACTTCGACCAGATCGAATGGCTTGCTGATGAAATCTTTCGCACCGACTTGTAACGCGCGCAGCTTGTGGCCGGGTTGAGCGGTGATCACAAGCACCGGAAGATAGCTGTCCGTAACGTTGGCCTTGAGGCCTTCCATCACCTGGAATCCGTCCATGCCGGGCATTTGCAGAT
>Ga0209726_10003758_pt1 | contig 20200 bp, 12 predicted proteins | sample Subgrocontami54m_FD_187453 | JGI IMG/M metagenome (GOLD analysis project Ga0209726, IMG submission 187453) | Subsurface groundwater microbial communities from S. Glens Falls, New York, USA - GMW46 contaminated, 5.4 m (SPAdes) (version 3) | ecosystem: Environmental > Aquatic > Deep subsurface >... | reverse complement strand
GAGCTGCTCGAAGAGACCTACGAGATGATCATCAAAACCGGCTTCAACATCCCGCCGTACCCGGCGGGGATCGTGAGCTTGCTCCAAGATTTGGAAAAACAAGTGCCAAAAGCGAAGGGCGCGAAACCGGAAGACGTCTCGGACAGCCACTTGGTGCACGAGTTGGACCAGAGCGGTTTCATCAAAGCGCTGGTGGCGGGCCGGTGAGAAGAATCGACGAAAAAAGACTTTCTCACCACGAAGTTCCCAGCGCGGCACAGCCGCAACCAAATAGAAAATGCAACTTTTACCACGAAGGTCACGAAGAGCACGAAGTTGAGAAGTTTAAAAATATCATGAGTCCGAAACCTTCGTGTCCTTCGTGAGCTTCGTGGCGATGAACATAATTTCGTTTCTAGTTGCGGCTCCGTCGCGCTGTGTCTCGGTGGTGAATAACCGCTCGCCATAGTACCGGCCGAACCCAAGTTGCAATTGACACGGCGCAAGCTTGTTGGAGAATGTCGCGCTCGACCCTTCGACTCGCCCACGGCCTTCAGCCGAGGGCTCGCTCAGGATTTCGTCCCACGGGCCTGGGGGTAAATGATTTGGGCTCGGCCCGCGGGTCTCCACGGGAGGTGACTGATGATCGTGCTGCACGTTAGCGTTCAGGTAAAACCCGAGCATGTGAGTGAGTTTCTGGAAGTCGTCCGCTACGATGCCGAGCATTCGGAGACAGACGAGCCCGGATGCCTGCGCTTCGACTTGATCCAGGACCGCGACGACCCGAACCGTTTTTATTTCTACGAGGTCTACCGCGACGAGGCGGCGCTGGAGGCACATCGGCAAACGCCCCACTTCAAAACCTACTTCGAGAAGGTCCAGCCCTGGCTCGCCGCGCCGCCGGAGCGCCGCTTCGGCAAAAACCTGATCCCCACCGACGCCGCCTGGCGTTAAGGTTTACGCGTTTTAAAAGAAGGCTGTTGCGGGTTTACGGTGAAGAGTATTCACCACAGCCCCAGCGCGGCTACGCCGCAACCAAAATGAGAAAAGTCGGATTCACCACGAAGGCACGAAGGACACGAAGGTTTTCGTAGGGTGCGCTTCGCGCACCGGTCGGTCTCGGAACATCTCCCGCAAATTACGCAAAAGAAGAAATCGGATTATCTCCCGCAAAGCATGTCCTGAGCAACGTCGAAGGGACGCAAAGGCGCAAAGATTTAAATTTGAATTTGGAAATTCGAATTTCGAAATTTTACTCAGCGTCCCCGGCGCCTCAGCCTTGAAAGTTGTGGCTGATCAGCCTCAGGCTGATCCGCGGTGCAATCTCCGAATCTTTCCTCGCTAAAATACCGAATCAGCTAGCAGGTTGCTGAAACACTCGGTTGCAGGCTGCTCAAAAAGATTTCAGAGGCGAGGCGCGCGAAAAATCGATCCTTCGGCTACGCTCAGGACAGGCTCCCCATCCCCTCGACCTGTAGGATGGGTGGAGCGAAGCGATACCCGTCGTTATCGTTGTAGCGAGGCGATTGAGCTCACCCTTCGACCATGCTCAGGGCAATCGGCATATGAGTCTTTTTCAGCAGCCTGCTAGAGATCGCGCGGAGCTTAGGATATTAATGCCGAAGCATTCGGGCTTGGGCACCCCATGACCGCGCAAACACCATCGGCTGCAAGTTCCGGCGCTATTTCGAGAGGCGAAGAACGGGCTATTCTCACCATCACCTGCCTCGCTGCGTTTCTCTTCTTCAATAGCTTCGGCGGCATCAGCGTCGCCTTGCCGACGATCCAGAAGCAGTTCGGCAACAGTCTGGCGGAGATCCAATGGATCACTCTGATGGGCGTGGTTACGATCTCCAGCTTGTCGTTCTGTTTCGGCCGGGCGGGCGGGCTGGTTGGACAGCGGCGCCTTTACAAGATCGGCGTCGTGCTTTACACCGTCGGGGCGGTTTTGGGGGCGCTCTCTGCTTCGTTCATTCAATTGCTGGCATCGCGCGCGGTCATGGCCGTGGGGCTCGCGATGGCGCTGCCGATGTCCACGGCGCTCCTCGCCGAGAGTTTCGCTGCCGACAGACGCGGTCAAGCTCTCGGCGTATTTGCGTCGGCCATCGCCGTGGGCCGCATGACGGGGCCCGCCATCGGCGGCTTTTTACTGCAGGCCGGCGGTTGGCCGTGGATCTTCTGGATGAACGGCATTCTCGGTCTTTTCGTTTCGGCCGCTTTGATAAAACTGTTTCCCGGCGCGGGAAACCGGACCCGGGAGCCTTTCGATATCTGGGGTTCGTTATCGCTGCTGAGCGGCTACCCGGCGCTGCTTATCGCTTTGACGTTGGGCGCCGAATTCGGTTGGACGTCGCGGGCGGTAGCGGGTTGGTTTTTGTTGGCGGTCTTCGGCCTGGGGAGTTTCCTTTGGGTGGAAGCGCACGTGGCAAGGCCGTTGATCGACGTAGCGATGTTCAAGCGCAAGATCCTCGCGGCGGCGCTGGCAGCGGTGGTGCTAAGTCACATGATCATCAACCCCGTCTCGTTGTGCGCGCCGATTTACCTCCAGAACGCGCTTGGCGCTTCGGCCGTCACAACCGGCTTGTTGCTCGCAATCTTGCCACTCACGACCGCGCTCGCCTCGCCGCTCAGCGGCAGGCTGGCGGATCGGATCGACGCATCGAAGGTCGCCGCCGCCGGCCTGGTGGCGGTGGTGGCGGGGATCGCCTGCTATGCGGCGCTTGGAAAAGACTCGGCCCTCTGGATGGTGTCGGCCGCGCTCGCGCTGCTCGGCGTCGGCGTCGGTGTTTTTACGCCGGCCAATCAAAAGATTGCGTTCGCGTCCGTCGATCAAGAGGATTACGGCGTGTTAGCCGCTATGCTGAGTTCCTTGGGTACCGCTGCCGGCACGATCGGCACGACGATTACGGTGGCGTTGATGGAGAGCGCCGCCGGTTCAAAACTATGGAGCGATCCGGCCGCGTTCTCGAGCGCGCAACAGTTCGCGTTTGTGTGTCTCGTCCCTATTGGGGTATTAGCCTTATTGATCGCGTTTAACAGCCGCCCTGGTGCTGAACCGACCGCGGGCGCCGCCATCGGCGTTCGCCACTAGATTCTTGCCTTTAAAAAATGTTAAGCAAAACCACTGTAAGAAGATTTATCGCGTCAAGATGCCAAGGTGCAAAGTGACGCTCCGTGTCATTTCGACCGAAGGGAGAAATCTTTCTTGGATCCCTCGCGCGCGCTCGGGATGACGGGCTGAGGGCACGTCACTTGCTGTCTTTGCGTCTTTGCGCGAGTCATCTCTTGCCCTATTCTGTAAGGCACGACTCAACCGACAAATTCAAATATCTTTGGCTAGACTTTTAGTCGCGAGTTAGAAGAAAGGACTAGGTGAAGCTATGGTCATCGATTTTCAACATCACTACATACCGGTGGAGCTGGCCAAAAAACGGGGGATCTATTCGGAGGGCAACAACACTATCCTTCAAGAAGGCGGACTGCCGTCGACGACGATGCATCGAAGGCTATGCGATTTGGACTTACAACTGAGCGAAATGGATGAGGCGGGCGTCGACGTGTCCGTCCTGTCCTGCCTGCTCGGCTGGTCCGGCTCACTGGAGGACTGTCGTTTTATCAACAGCGATCTGGCGGCGATTCAAAAAAAATACCCCGGCCGCTTCGTCGGCTTGGCCCAGGCGCCGATCTTGGAAGGCAAAGCCGCGCTCGACGAGCTGCGCCGTGCAATCGGCGAATTGGGATTGCATGGCGTCACGATTACCTCCCAGGTTCATGGGCTCTCCCTCGACTCACCGAAGCTCGATGATTTTTATGCAACGGTCTGCGAGCTGGATGTGCCGGTTTTTGTCCATCCGGCCCTGGTGCCGACAGGCTACGAGCATTTGAAAGATTACGATCTGCCGCGTGTGCTGGGGCGGGAAGTGGATTTGATGGTGGCTACCACTCGATTGATCGCCGGTGGCGTGTTTGACCGCTTCCCTGCTCTCAAGATCGTCATGGGGCACTTCGGCGGCGGCATTGCCGCCGTCAAGGACCGCTTGGTTGGCAAAGGTTACCGCTTCGGCACGCTCAAGCGGCCCTTCGCCGATTATTTTGACATGGTTTATTTTGACATGGCCGGATTCGAGGGAGGCTTGGTGGCGCTCAATTGCGCGCTTCAAGCCATTCGCCCGGAACGATTGGTTTTTGCCAGCGACTATCCGCAGGATTTCACCGGCGTGAACACCGATACCGGCAAAGGAATGCGGGAGCTGCGCGGCTATATCGAGGCGATCAGGCGGCTCGATCTAAAGGACCAAACGAAAGAGGCCATCTTGGGCGGCACGGCCGCGGGGCTGTTGAAGCTCTAATTATGAGGTTCGCGATTTAATTCCGCTCCGAGGGAATTCGGCGGCAAAACAAAACGGCAGGCATCGATGCTCCCACTGGTGCTTTTGTGGACGGACCAAGCAAACGTATATTGGAAGGCGATCGAGAACGCCGGACTCGGCGACCGTCTTGAGATCCAATCGGTGCGGCGCGAGGAGACTCCGAACGCGCAGCAACTCGAGCGCACCGAACTGATGCTCGCATGGCACGCTGCGCCGGGGCTGATCGAGCGGATGCCTCGCCTGCGCTGGATCCAGACCCTCAGCGTCGGGGTCGGGGCCTGGCTGAAACGGCCGGACCTGCACGCCGGAATCGCACTCACTTGCGCGCGCGGCGTCCATCGAGTGCAAATGCCCGAGAATATTCTCGGGGCGCTGTTTCACCTCACCAAGCACTACGCGGAATACACGATCAGCCAGCGTGATCGGCACTGGGCAAAGCGCAATTCGGAACCGCTCGCGGGGAAGACACTGGGCATTCTCGGCTTGGGGACAATCGGCCAGGAGCTCGCGCGCAAGGCCGCAGCGCTCGAGCTTCATGTGATCGGCACCAAGCGCTCGCCGCAGCCGCTGGCTCACGTCGACAAGGTGTATCCACCACAGGCGACCGACGAGGTGCTCGGGCAGTCCGACTACGTTGTGCTGCTCCTGCCCGATACCCGTGAGACCGACGGGTTCATGAACGCCCTGCGCTTCCGGGCGATGCGAAGCACGGCCTATCTTCTCAACTTCGGCCGCGGTGCGTTGGTGATCGACGAGGACCTCGTCGAGGCAGTCCGGTCGAAGACAATCGCGGGCGCGGTGCTCGATGTCTTCCGCAGGGAGCCGCTCCCGCCCGACCACCCGTTCTGGACGACCGAGGGTATCACAGTGCTGCCTCACATTGGCGGCAGCCACCCGCAGCGTGACCGGATCGTCGCCGGCCTGTTCGTCGAAAACCTGCGCCGATATCTCTCGGGCGAGCCGCTGCTGCAGCTAGTGGATCGCACGAAGGGTTACTGACGCCAAGTGCAGAATGCAATACGGATTCTGCTGCAAACCGCCCTAGACAGGGGAAGATTAACGTTGTTGACTAAATGGAATAACTTCGCGCCAGACACTTCGAGATGAGGAACAACTTGAAGATAGGTATTTCGCGTCTGAGTTGGCGGATTTTCTCGGCTGCCACCCATCAAATATGTGCCGTGCATTGCAGAAAGGCTTGAGTTAATAGAGTTAGGCAAGTCTGACACGGCAATGCCGCAAGGCGTTCCGGTCAGTCGCTTTGATGTCGTTAAGGCTCTCGGAAGAGACCCACTGTTAGGGAATGTGTTCAAACTTATTGCCGAACGGCAGAAACGCGGAGAGGCTCTTTTCTACAGAGCGAAGCGCAATGAGTTTACCGGAGTGCTAAAGAGGCTTCAGATTGTTGCGAATTTGCCGGACGGAAACTCAAAGGTAGATCGTATGTGGGAGCGATTAATGGAGATCGTGTTGTTTTCGAGATCGAAAAAGCACCGGACTCCCGTAGAAATACTAAAAAGCTTCATTAAGAGCGGCGAAAAGAATCCTCGCCTCGAAGCATCCGAGCAGAGGCATCTAAGAAAAGTCTTTCGGTTTCTTAACACTGCGTATAAAACGTCCGCCTTGGCCGAAACTAGGCTTGCGACAGACCAGCCTCAGTTTTACACGATGATAACGTCTCTGCTTGGAGACGGAATACTTACCAACTTTCCCAATGGTACATTGATAGAGAAAATGACCAAGTTTGGTCAAATAATTGATGGCAAGTTACCAACTCCAAAGGACAAGAAACTGCCGACGATCATCAAAAAATATCAAGAATTGTCAGCGAGACAAACCACAAACGTGGGGCGCAGAGAGGAAAGACAAGAGAAATTTATTGAAGCGATCAATGCGCTTTAGGCCGCTGATTTTTTCTTAGCCTCATCCGCTTCTCATAGCGGCACTAGGTCCGAGACTTCCCAAAGCTCTTTCGTCACGCCCGCGACCATTGCTGGAGGACATCGCAACGAGGAATGAATCCGAAGGAAATTGTAGGCGAAATAATTCAAGGCAACAGCCGCTGAATGATTCGTTAGTTTTTTGCTGAAAGGGTTCGTCAGCCTCGTATACTGGCGCATCATCTTCTGGCAAGCGGACGGCTAGACCGACCTGGCCCTCATAACGGAAGTGGCGGCTTTTTAGAGGTGAAACGTACGCTCTAAAAGAGCGATCGCAGGTCGCGGAGTGGGCGGAACGCACACACTGCCGGAACACGGGGAAGCTTGCGCCGATGAGTTTGGCGGAGAAAGTGATGCGCTAAGGCCGGGAACCAATGTCTCTTGGGCGAAAACTTGTAAACGTACTCGCACATAGCGTGGTCCGATCCGTGTGACCTAGCGGACAGATTGTAAAGAGTGTTGTGCCAGACCCCGTCTCAAAGATCGGCAAGAATTGAAAGCACGACCCCATCACGAAGCATTCCCGAGCGGATCGGTGATCGGAATCACCTAACCGAAGGAATCGCAAATATCACGCCTGACCCCCCGCACTAATACCTGTCTCTTGGGCGAAAAATTCTAAAAGTACTCACACATAGCGTAGCCCGAGCCGTGTGTCCTAGCGGACAGATTGTAAAGAGTGTTATGCCAGCCCCCCGTCTCCGCCATCGATTTTCTCGAAGCCGGATAGTTTAAAAACAATCGCAAATTCAATCAATTGCAACTTGCTATAGCGTTTGTTATATCGCGTCTTGACATTATTGCGATCAAGGATTAATGTTGGGTCCGTGAACAGCGAACAGATCAAGAACGTCCGGAAGCAGATGGGGCTGTCTCAGCAGGCATTCGCTGAGGTTTTAGGCGTTTCGTTTGCGACAATCAACCGCTGGGAAAACGGCAAAGCCGTTCCGCAGAAGGGGCGTGTTGCTCACATTCGCGCCCTCTTGGCAAAGAAAAATACGGTGCGGGATGAAGTGGCAACGCAATCGAGGAATGTATCCGTTCCGAGTTTGAATTTTGAGGGTGATCCTGAAGCGGTCAAGCTGGTCGTGGAAGCGACCCGCTTGCAGAACGGGCATTTGTTCAACAAGGCGTATGGCCTGGAAATTTCGAGAGTCGTCCCGCTACCTCACCAGCGGATTGCGGTTTACGAGCATTTGTTGCCGCAGAATCCGCTTCGTTATCTCCTGGCTGACGACGCGGGCGCGGGCAAGACCATCATGACTGGGCTTTACATCCGGGAGATGATCAACCGTGGGCGAATACGGCGGGCAATTATTTTCTGTCCGGCCGGACTAACGTGGAACTGGCGGAGCGAGTTGCATCACTTCTTCAATTTGGAGTTTCGCGTGCTGCGAAGCGCAGATTTTGATGACCGAGACCCGTTTTCTGAACCGGGCGGACAATTTACCATCCTGAGTGTGGATACAGCAGCAACACCGAGCATCCGCAAATTGTTTCGAAGCGAGAATGGCCCACATTTCGATCTGGCTGTCTTTGATGAGGCGCACAAACTTTCCTGGTCTGATCCTCACCGGGCGGACACTAAGACTAACCGCTACCAGCTCGCGGAAATTGTCGGCAAGCAATGTACGCATCTTTTGCTCCTGACCGCGACGCCGCACATGGGGAAACCGTTTCCCTATTTCGCGTTGTGGCGCCTGCTGGATCCGAACGTGTTTTCGACTCCTTTGGCGCTGGATGGCGTGCCTCAGGAAAAGCGGCGTCGTTTTTTCATTCGGCGGCTGAAAGAAGAGATGATCGATTACGATGGGAAGCCGATCTATAAGCCGCGTCTCTGCCAGACGAACAGCTTCCCTTTGACCCCGGCGGAGCGCGCGTTCTACGACGCTTCGACCGAGTATTTGAAATGGAGTTACCAGCAAAGTGTATCGAAGGACCGGAACGCTGCAGCAATGGTGGTCGCCGTTCTTCAGCGGCGCCTGGCCAGCTCGACTTTCGCCATGCTGGAATCGTTGCGCCGTCGGCGTGAACGCATCACGAACGAGCAAGCGCCGACCATGGGTGAGCAAATGTCTTTGGATCGTCTGACGTCACATTTCGATACAAGCACTGCGGACGAAGACGAGCCGGAGGTCACGGGCCGAGAGGGCGAGGAGGTGTTTGAAGAACAAGCACTGCGTCTGGCGAGCCCAACGGACTCGGCACAGCGCCGCAAAGAACTGGAATACCTAGATCATATCATCGAACTAGGCGGAGGGGTGCTGGCCCAGCAACAGGAGGCCAAGTTTGCGAAGCTGAAGGAGCTGGTGGACTTGCCAGAGTTCCAACGGGAGAAGCTTCTGATTTTCACCGAACACCGGGACACGCTGCGGCATCTTCAAGGGCGGTTCGAGGCGTTGGGCTACACTGGGCAAATAGCGTCAATTCATGGCGGCATGGATGTGGCGGAGCGGGAGGAGCAACGAATTTTCTTCATGCCGCCAGAGTTTCGACGGGCACAAGGGCTGGACGATCCTGACCGGCCCAGCGCACGGGTGATGCTGGCGACGGATGCCGCTGGTGAAGGCATCAATCTGCAATTCGCGTGGCTGATGGTGAACTTTGACATCCCCTGGAATCCGGCGCGACTCGAGCAACGGATGGGCCGGTTGCATCGTTACGGTCAGCCGCACGATGAAGTACGAATATTCAACCTGGTTGCCGAGAACACCCGCGAGGGCGACGTCCTGGCCACGTTGCTGCGCAAGTTAGATGAAGCAAGACGCGAGTTGTGCAGCGACAAGGTATTTGACGTAGTGGGACAACAGCTTCAAGACATCTCGCTGCGCGACCTGATGCGCGATGCGTTGTTTGAGAGCTCGCCTTACTCCGGCCAACGCAAGCTTGAGAACCTACTGGCTACACAACAACTCCGGGCACGCGTGGAAAAGGAGCGCGAACGTGCATCGTCGTTTGGCGATGTGGCGAAGCGGCTAGGCCAGCTCAAGGGTGAGATGGAAGTAGAAAACTTTCACCGTCTTCTTCCGGCCTATATCTCAAACTTTGTAACCAAAGTGTCGCCTCGGCTGGGCATCCGAATCGACGGAGATTTGAATGCCGCAGCGAAGTTGACCGTGGAAGCGGACGGTTCATGGCTGTGGCGACGAATCGGAAGTCCTGGCACGCCATTGCCTGCGTTCGTGTCGGTTCGCCGCGATGCCGCGCCGGAAGGCGTGCCTGCGGACAAGGTCGCGTTTCTCCGACCGGGCGATCCCCTGTTTGACGGACTCTGCGCGGAGACGATCGAGCGCTTCGGTTCTGAGGTCGCGCGGGGGGCATTGTTTTGCGATCCAGCGGCGGAGAAACCCTACTACGCCGCGATTTACTCCTGCGAGATTGGTGAAACGACACTGCCAAACGGGAGCGAGCGGGCGAGCGCAACACCCAAGCTCGACCGGCGGCTGGTGGGAATACGATGGGATGAAACCGGCCAGTTTTCGCCCTGTGCCGCGAATCATTTGCTAGCGTTGCTGCCCGCTTCGCCATCATTGGCGTGGAAAGCCGAAGCGCTGCTACAAAACCCGTCGGACCAAGTGACGCGCGCCGACGCCTATGCTCGCGCCGAGGCAGAGGCGAGCATCTTGCAGCAAGGCCGGGCCGCGTTGCGAGCAGAAGCTTCAACGCAAATAGAAGATTTGCAGCGCGGTTTTGATTTCTACGGCGGTGAACTTGCTGAAGAGCGAAGTGAACTCTCCCGTCGCGTCCGCGAGGGCGATGTGACCGCCGTGAAACGCCTGGATCAAGTCAAAGCCCAACAAGCCTGTTTGGCAGAGAACAAGGTGTCGAGCTTGCTCTATGAGCAACGTCGCTCGGAGTTGCTCGACATTGTGAAGTTCCAGCGGCTGGCCGTGGCGCTGGTCATCCCAGACACTAGCCCAGATGCGAAAGAGGCCTATGACAAGAACATCGAAGCCATCGCAGTTCGTATCGCCACGAATTATGAGGTTGATCACCATCGCGCACGAGTTTTCGACGTTTCGTCTCCGCACCTGGCGCGGGGCTATGATTTGGAAAGTCACCGGATGAACGGCGACAAAATCGTGATTGAAGTCAAGGGACGCGCTGGGCGCGGCGCCGTTCACTTGACGGACAATGAGTGGCCGACAGCGGCGAATGTTCGTGACAAGTATTGGCTCTACGTCGTGGTAGACTGTGCGACCGAGCCGCGGCTTTACCGCGTGCAAGACCCGATCCGACTCGCGTTCAAGACCCGGCAGAGCTTCACTATCAATCTCGGCGACATCGTGGCGGCAGCGCAAACCGATTAGGAACACTATTTCATGACTGCCAACAACACCGCGCCAATGACCGATAAACCTCGGCTGATCGAAGTCGCCTTTCCGCTGGAGCAAGCGTCGGTCGCGAGCGTACATGAAAAGAATGTCCGGCACGGGCATATCTCGACGCTCCATATCTGGCCGGCGCGCCGACCGCTGGCGGCAAGCCGCGCCGCGCTCCTGGCGACTCTGTTACCAGATCCCGGCAACGCGGAGGATCGTCAGAGGTTGCTGGATTTGATTGGCGGAAAAATCGTGGTGAAAACCGTCACCGAACAGGATGAAGATGGAAACTCTGTGTCCGAACAGAAAAAGACGGTCGAGGGGGGCGTGCTCGCCTGGGGACAAGAAAATGATCCGGCTATGGACAAACTGCGCGACCAGATTCTTGAATTCTATGGCGGACGCGCCCCCAAGGTGCTGGACCCATTTGCGGGCGGCGGGGCGATTCCGTTGGAAGCAATGCGGCTGGGCTGTGAGGTGACTGCGTCTGATCTGAACCCGGTTGCTTGGTTTATTCTCAAATGCACGTTGGACTATCCACATCAATTCGCCGAAAAAAAATGGCCATTCCCAAGTTTTGTGAAGAACTGGCCTGACTTTATCGAGGATTTTTTAGCAGGCAAGGTGAAGAAGCGAAGAGGTGAGGACCGTCCTCACTTCAACGATCCGAAACAATTTACTTTTGACGATTCACCAAAGGAGGCAAGCACCGATAAACAGCCTGACGCGAGCAACTTTTTACCCGATGCTGACTTGGCGTGGCAAGTTCGCGCGTGGGGGCGTTGGGTGATGGATCGTGCTCGACAGGATTTGGCTACACGGTATCCAGTGGTAGATGGAGAACCAACGGTAGCGTATCTATGGGCGCGAACTGCTAGAGACCGCATGGGCGGCCGAATTCCACTGCTCAAGACCTTTCTCCTATGCAAGAAGAAAGGCAAGCGAATCGCTCTGTTACCAGTGCCAAGCCCAGATGGCTCAGGTGTAACTTTTAAACTGCTAAGAGAAGATGATTTGAATCATCCACAGAGGGTTGTTGATGAAAACCCACATTTGCAGGGATGGGAGATTACGGGCGAAACGCTTCTGGATTTCTTGAAGAAAGGAACGATGAATCGTGCCGGAGTTTGGAGTCCGTGCAGCGGCCGTCCCGGAGTGGTCGCGCTGCGGATGAAGGATGATTTACCTCGGCAGGGTCAACAAGGGTTGCTTGGCACCCAAATGACAGCCGTGGTAGTTGAAGTGCACGCAGCGGGCCGAAAAGCCCCCGTCAAGGACTATCGATTACCCGAAGAAGCAGAACTTAAGGCCGCGACAGTTGAAGCAGAGGAATTGGGCGATGTCTTCGAAGGCATACCCTACGGTGTTCCGCACGAGTCTTTGCCTGACGTGGGTGCGTTGGGGATTCGAGTGCCACTTTACGGAATTAGGAAATGGCGCGAAATCTTTACGCCGCGCCAACTGCTTGCACTGGGTGTTTTCGTGAAGCATACACGTGCCGCCATAAGGGAGGTAGGCAGACTAAACCCAGATGCCCAGGAGGTTGTTGCGGGAGCATTGACAATTTTTTTTGGCCGGCTCGTTGATTACATGAGCGTGTTTTGTCTTTGGGAGCCTGATAATGGCGAAGTCAAACACACCTTTGCGCGATACGCGTTTCCTATAACTTGGGACTATGCGGAGGCAAACCCCTTGTCGTGGTCCGCACGCTACTATGCTGGGGGAATTGAAGTCGCCGCACGAGTTATAAATCGCCTCCTAAAAACTTTTCCGAGATCGGTTGCTAGACCAATCGTTTTTTGTGAAAGCAGTCTTTCAACACAGTTTACTCCTCAAGATATCGTGTTCACTGACCCTCCGTACTATAACGCAATTCCTTATTCCGATTTGATGGATTTTTTTTATATTTGGCAGAAGCGCATCCTAAGTGATTTTGGTGAGCCACACTCCAAAATATTCTCACGCGATTTGGGACCAAAATGGGATGGCGCAAGAAATGACGGAGAGCTCGTTGAGGATGAGTCGCGGCACGGGGGTGACAGAAACAAAGCTAAGCAATCATATGAGGACGGAATGACGACGGCTTTCAAACGTAGCTGTGACACACTAACCGACGATGGACGTTTTGTCGTCGTCTTTGCGAATAAGAGAATCGACGCTTGGGAAACATTGGTAGGAGCAATGATCCGGTCTGGCTTCGTCGTTTCTGCGAGCTGGCCAATTCAAACAGAAATGCCAAATAAGGTCACACAAAAACGGTCAAATCTCGCGTCATCGGTATGGATTGTCTGCCGGAAGCGCCCCGCTGTGGCTCAATCCGGATGGGACGTAAAAGTTTTTGAGCGAATGAGAGAGATTCTCTATAACCCACGGATGATCCTCGGTGGCAGGAACATCCTGCAATATTATTTCGACTTGGGCATCAAAGGACCCGATTTCATTTGGGCCGCGTTAGGTCCCGCATTGGAAGCCTACAGCTCGCATCCCTTCGTGAAGAAAACTGAAGGAGGAATAATGACGGCGTCGGAGTTCCTCGCCGAAGTTCGAAAACTGGTATTGCACTTCGCACTGGGCGAGCTACCGGGATTCCACGAGTTGCAAGCGCAGACCCAGGGCCGGGGTGAATCCATTGAACTCGATGCTGTCACTCAATATTACCTGCTGCACCGGTCGTCATTTGGTCTCGCACCGACGCCGGCTGGTCCGTGCATCATGTACGCGCAGGCGTGCGGAAAAACGGAAACAGAATTAAAGGTAGTGTGGAACATCCTAGAGCAAGGCGGGAAATCGAAGAAGGGCCGTCCTCGCAACGTCGTCGAAGATGGCGAAGACGAAGAAGAGGAGAGCCGCGGGAACGAGTTTCGCCTCCGCGATTGGGAAGAGCGGGCGGCGGATGAAAATTTGGGTGTGCCGCACAACGGTCAGCCTGCACCGCTAATTGATAGACTGCACCGATTAATGGCTTTATTTCACCGTAACCAAGCGGCCGACGTGCAAACACAATACGAAGCGTGGGGTCTCGCGAGCGAGCGCGCCTTCCCACCGTTGATCCAGGCCACACGCGAACTGGCCATGTGCGACAGGAACGACACGGAGCGTCGTTTGATTGAGGCAGTTGCCACGCAGTTGAACTTCACTCGTCGGCAAGTGGTGGAACAGGGGGTCGTGAAGGATGAACCGTTTTTCCCAGCGATGGTGAGTTACGGAAAGAAGGATTGACCAATGCCGAAGAACGTAATTGTTCCCTGGAAACAGAGTTGCACGCTACGGAACGAGATTCGCACGAAGGCACTGTCTGCCGCGGACTTCGCAGTAGATATACACCGCGTCATTCACGAGACCGCGCCAAACAAGCCGCTTTATTGTGACCCGGATGAATTCTTCAAGACGACCTATGCCACGCCCAACCTCCGTCGGTTCTGTGCGGACGTGCTGCGGCGACTAGCGGGGCAACCAGGTGGCGAGTCTATTATCAACGTGGCGCAGACGTTCGGCGGCGGGAAATCCCATACACTCACGACGCTCTTCTACACAACGACGTTGGGCAGCAAGTTGAACCTAAAGCACACGGCGATTCAGAGCATCCTGGCCGAAGCGGATTTGAAGAAACCGCCGCAGGCAGTCGTGGCAGCGGTTTCGTTCGACAAGGTGGACTGGAAGGTGGGGGGCATCGCTAAAGCTCCAGACGGAACGACGCGATACTTCCGAATGCCGTGGAATCTAATTGCGTGGCAACTGCTTGGTCAGAAGGGCCTCGATATTCTGAAGCGAGACGAAGCGCAGCCGGATTTCGACACGCCGCCAGCAGACACGCTCTGGCGCGAGATCCTGGACGAAGTCGAGAAGAGCGATAAAGGCGCGCTCATCCTGATGGACGAATTTCTGATGTGGGCGCATGACGCAGCTTCTCCCGACCCGACTGGAATGAGCAAGGAGCGCGGGCCGTTTTGGTATGACCGGCTGAAGAACTTTTTCCAACGGCTCTCTCAAGCGGTTGAGGCATCGCAGCGCTCGGCGCTCGTCGTGTCCTTACTTGCAACAGATCCGGCGCTGAGTGACGAAGTGGGGAAAGACATTCTTAGCGCCTGCAATCAAGGTCTGAACCGGATGGCGACGGTGCAATCGCCGGTGGAAAAAGGTGATCTCGCGGAACTCTTGCGGCGGCGGATGTTTGAAAAGTTTCCGGAGAATCCAGCGGATCGGGAGCCTTACATCATCGCGTTCTGGGACCGCATGAAGGCGATCCATCCTTCCAGGGCAAAAGACCCAGGCGCTGAAGATCAACTAAAGGACTCCTATCCTTTCCATCCTGACCTCCTCACCCGTTTTTTTGGAAAGTGGACCGAGTTGAAATTATTCCAGCGGACGCGCGGCGTACTGCAAACTTTCGCGATAGCCCTGCGCGATGCGGAAAAGTGGGATGACTCGCCGTTGATCGGAGCACAAGTCTTTCTCGCGGAGCCGGGTAACTCTGGGTTGAGCGCGGCCTTGGACAAGCTCGCGGAGGTGGCAAAGGATTCGGACCGCGAGAAGAACCCGCAGTGGCCGACCAGTTTGAAAACAGAAATGCCGCGGGTGATTGACGCGCAGAAGATGGCGGCGGCAACTTTAACCGGGCGCGAACTGGAGGCGGCGTGCGTGGCCGCGTTCGTTTTCTCGCAGCCAATTGGCGAGGAGGCGGAATTATCCGACTTGCGCTGGCTGCTGGGGCCGACGTGCGACATGCCGGCCGTGCTGAACAACGGTTTGATCGCGTGGGCGAAAACGTCCTGGTATCTGGAAGAAACCGACGCGGTCGAAGCAGCGACGAACGTGCCGAAATACTGGCGCCTGGGGCCTTTGCCTAACCTCAATCAGGTGCACGACAGCTTTAAGAAGAAGGCTCTGGCGGTTGCAAAGGCGAAGTTCGACGAACTGGCCAAGAAGTGCAGGCCGCTCTCAGAGAGCATTGCCGAAGGCGTTCAATACCATAAGCTTCCCGACAGTCCGAGCGACATAGAGGATGACGGACAATTTAGGCTGGCGGTCCTGGGGTCTGATTTTGCCGGCGTAGCAGGTGGCAAGGCACCTGCGGCAGCGGAAAAAATGCTGCGGACCCACTCGTCAGATAGCGACACGCGCAACTATCAGAACGTGATGCTGGTAGTGATCCCGAGTCAAGCGGGGCTACAGCAAGCGGAGCAACAAATTGCTGACTGGATTGCATGGCAGGAGATCATGAAGACTCCGGAGTTCTCAAAGTTTGATTCGATACAGCAAGAGCGCGTGAAAAAGAGCGAAAAGACTTCGAAGCAGCAGGCAGAGACTGCTGTGAAGAACGCCTACGAACTGGTACTCCATCTGGATAAAGTCGGTTCAGTAGCCATGAAGAAGTTTACAATGGGGGCACAGGCGCTATTTCCGACATTGCTTCAGGAAAAAGATTTGCGCCTATTCCGGGATAAGATTGACGCCGCCGCAATCATGCCTGGCGGACTCTACAATGTTTGGCCGAGCGGGGATGATTATGTACGAGTGCGTGACCTGTTCCAGGCTTTCGGCAGCGACTACAAGCTGCCGAAGATGCTGAGTGCTCAGTCTGTGTATAACACAATCGCGGACGCAGTGGAGCGCGGGCTCCTAGCTGCGCGATGTCCGCGCCCCGATGGCTCGGAGCAGTGGTTCTGGCGCACGAAGATCGACGTCGTCGATTGGGAAAAGTCCGCTGAGGCATGGCTTCCACAGAAAGCGACCGTGAAGCCGGTGAGTGCTCGGGCCGTGCTGCCGGAGTCACTGCCGGGACTTTGGCCGGGTGGAGATCCTGGTGTTGAACTGGCGACGGTGTGCGGGTGGTTCGATGGCACGAAGCAATTCCAAGAAGTTACTCAGCTCGGCTACCCAGCCGAGTCACGTCCGGTCCCAAAGGCCGCAGTGGCGGACGTACATACGGCCGTGGCGCAAGCGGTGAAGGCGGGTGATCTCTGGCTGGTTTTTGGCAACGACAGCGTTTGCGGAGAGGAGCCTTCGGTGGTGCAATTGGACGATGCCGCGAAGCTGTATCAAAGGCCAGCGCCGTTAAACGCGATCGACCTTCTTCCAGGCGCCTTGCCGGATGCCTGGAGCAAGGATGCAGAACCGACGTCCACAGTGGCCGAACTTTACGCAGCGCTCAAGAAGTTGAAGTCGCGGCCATGGCCACCGAATGTCTTCATGAACATTCTTAAGGAGGCGCTGGGACAGGGCGTCATGTGGCGGTCGGAAACCGGCGGCGTACTCGTTTCCTTGGCCCAAGACGGGGCGGTGAAGCTAGTGTTGAAGAATGTGAGCACGCCTCCGCCGCCGACACCTCCCGGTGGTCGTATGACTTCCAAGCGCGTTAATCTAAGCCCCGCCGACCTGCAGAACCTAAGTGACGAGGCGGCAGGATTGGCGAAGACGCTGGCGGGTTGCGACGTGCAATTTGAAGTGGCCGTCACGATTAAGGCGAAGTCGGACGCGAATCTGACTGAGGCGAACAAGGTACTAGAGAAAGTAAAACCCGGATGGCGTCTTCCGTAAATGGTGCTAGGCTCGTCAAGCGGTTACCATGACGGGCGGTTGATTTGGGCTCTGGCGAACTTATCCCCCCCCAAATCGACCGATGAGTGCTTGACAGGGCTGTACCGTTTAGAGATGTCTCGTTTTTGATCCTTATATAAGGCGGCTACTACGAGGAGATTCTAACCATGTCTTTAGGTGATGAGATCTTTGGAACGCCCTCCTACCTCGTCATGGACCCAGTGCACGGCGGGATATCATTTTTTGATCACGAGAAACGGGTTATTGACCATCCTCTTTTCCAACGGCTTCGGTACATTCTTCAAAACGATGTAGTGTTTCTGGTTTTTCCTGGAGCAACCCACAGCCGATTTGAGCATTCAATCGGCTCCATGCACATTGCCGGGAGATTATTTCAAAGTCTTGTCCGTTCCTACCTGAGCGATCCTAAACGGCTTGATAGTGGACGCATGTCCGATACTGCCAAGGAGGCCGTACAGTACTTTAATGCATGTTTTCGTCTTGCGGCTCTTCTCCACGACGTTGGCCACTCACCCTTTTCCCATCAATTTGAAAGGGCAGAGCTGCCTCAATCGCTTCTTGCTGACCCTCAGATTATTTCATCGCTATGGCCAGACGGAAGTTGGAAATTATATTATTCTGACTCTCAGCAGCCAACTCTGTTAACACATGAACACTATTCCGTTTGGTGTGCACACCATATTCTGACTGACGCACTTAAAGACGACCGGTCCGGGATTGCTCCTCTTGACGTTATTGCGCTACTTGAAACAACGCACTGTTCGCCAAGCGATAAATTTACAAACTTTGCTGCTGATTTTCTCCAACTGTTTTTAAGACCGGGCGCCGACGCTAGCAGGATCAGCAAAAATGAACTAGCGAAGCATATTCAAGCGTTTCTGCGGAACCTGATTTCCGGTGAACTCGACGTTGACAAAATGGATTATCTTTTACGAGATTCATTCTTTTCTGGATGTAGATATGGCATGTACAACATAGACCATTTATTGAGCACTCTCAGAGTAGGTTTTGATCTTGAAAATGGTTGGCTTGGGTTAGCAACAACGCAAAAGGGACTGGGTCCACTTGAGGATTTCGTTAACGCACGCTTCCAGCTGTATCTCCAACTATACAGTCACAAGACCGTGGTTGGATTTAAATGGCTTTTGAAGCAAGCCATTGCTGAAGCCCTGTCCGATTCTACGAATAAAGTAGAGTTGCGGGCAGCACTAACTCAAAGCGAACTTTTCGCTTTATTCACTGACGGTTTCTTCTGGCAGGCATTTCGTAAGCATGCGCGAAGCAACCCGAATTCGGCCTGCGCACGTTTGCTCCGGCGGGAGCGCTTGACCTATCTGCAAGGGGAGAAAGATCTGAGCTCTTTAAAAAAGAAGCAATTAATGAGCAAGCTGCGTAAGAATCTAGGCAAGGACGTGGCATCATGGGAGAGTGAAGCCAAGTTTTCAAACATTAGTGGAACATATGAAAGTCTGAGATTGCTGGTTGAAGACCGCGTGCAAAAGACAAGAGAATTAGATGATATTAAGCGTCACACCGACTTTTTTTATAAGTTTCGCAATACAGTTATTACCCATTTTTTTGTAAATCCTCTCGCTAAGGATTCCAGGTCCACAGCCACGGAGGCAGGGGTCACCCATTAGCCGGCAGGTTAAGTAGGCACAGACGTTCCCGTGAAAAAGAATTTTCTTCTTTCCCCCTTTTTTCCTTCTCGCACAGTCCGTGATCTTTCGGTTACGCGCCCCTGTTTTCTTTTCATGCGGTGTCGGACGCTGGTCCGCACCAGTCACCCATCAGGATCAAGGCATGGGAAGTTTTCTAAAAGAGAATTCTTCCCGCCCCTGGCAAGTTAACTTGCCCCAGAAAACTGCCTGCCTGTGCCCGGCAGACAGGTCGGTACCACGCCGCCTCCTATGCGTATGCGGTATGCGGTATGCGTGTCAGACTTGCCTGCATTGCCTAACTGTTTAGGGGCAGGCAACGGGGTCAGGCTGAGGTGACCCCCACTCCCATGACCCGAAGTCTACCGGCCCCTTTTTCTCTACCTGCGGTGTTTGACCGTCTCTTCTACTCTCGGCGTTCTCTCGCATTTTCTGAGATTCCTGTCTTTGCAGGTTCTCTGCTTTCTCACGTTTTTCCAGGTACGGCCTGATTATACTAAATATCACGGACAACCGCGGAATGAGGATTAATATTAGATTAATAAGTGCTTGTCTCTTGAACATAGTAAACCTAGCCGCTGGCGGTTTGCTTGCCCGTAAATGCTGCGCCCAAGACCGGCGAAGCTCCCGAGACTTGTGGAGCCCCACGGGCAAGCCCGTGGTACCTTCCAGTCCGCCCGTGGGGCGGAATCCTGAGCAAGCGCCCCGGCCAAGTCTGGGGCGCGAGTCGAAGGGCCGAAAACGTCAACGACTTGCGCTCGGTTTCGCCAGGCTGGCGTCGACGTAACCCGGCTTGTTGCCGCGCTTCGATTCGACTTTGAGCCAACCGTTTTCTTCACCGACGACGTTGATCTTGGTCCCCTTGCCGATATCCGCGACCGCCGGATAACTGAGACCGGGGCCGCCGCGCACCTGAGTGCCGGTTAGAGTCTCAAATTGACCTTCAACCTTGGGAGCAGCGGATTCCTGTTCCTCCCCTGAACTTGGTTTCACGGATGCCAATTCGATGAAGCCGGGCGCGTTGCCCTTTTTCGACACGATCAGCACCCAGTCTCCGTCTTTGCCGACGACCTGGACCTTGGCGTTTTGCGGAATCTGGGCGAGGGTGCGAAATTGAGGGCCCGGACCGGATTTTACCGTCGCGTTGGCGGTCGTCACATAGGGACGGATCAGGGTGTTGAGATCGGGAAGGTCCTGCGGGTTGCCGCTCGGTCCTTTGTCTTTGCACGCTGATAAAACCAGCGCACTTAAGAGAACAATCAGGCAAGTATCAGCAATTTTCGCGCGATTACGCATATTTTTTCCTCCGAACCGCTTAAGTGAAGTGATGCCATTATAACACGCTGGCCGGATTGGTGAACGGCAGCGGGTGC
>Ga0209726_10003748_pt1 | contig 20251 bp, 23 predicted proteins | sample Subgrocontami54m_FD_187453 | JGI IMG/M metagenome (GOLD analysis project Ga0209726, IMG submission 187453) | Subsurface groundwater microbial communities from S. Glens Falls, New York, USA - GMW46 contaminated, 5.4 m (SPAdes) (version 3) | ecosystem: Environmental > Aquatic > Deep subsurface >... | reverse complement strand
CTCCTCCGCCATCGCCCGGTTGTTCTGTTCCCCCCGCCGGCCGGTGCAGCAGTTGGCGTTCCCGCTGTTGGCGACGATCGCCCGGGCCTTGCCTTTGCGTAGGATCTTCTTCGCCCACTCCACGCAGGGGGCCCGCATCCGGTTGGTGGTGAGCATCCCCGCGGCCGAGCACGGCCGGTTGGAGACGATCAGGGCCAGGTCCTTGCCCCGCTTCTTGATCCCGCAGAAGACCCCGGAGGCGGCGAATCCGATCGGAGCGGTGACGCCTCCCTGGACGGTTTCCATTAGAGCCCTTCGGTTTCCGGCAGAGAGAGCAGGAGGTTCATGTTTTGCACCGCCTGGCCGGCGGCCCCCTTGCCCAAGTTATCAATGGCCGACAGGATGACCGCTTTCTTCCCGGAAGGATCCAGATGGAGCCCGATCTCGCACCGGTTGGTCCCGGCCACCGATTTCACCCGCGGCCAGGATCCTTTCGGCAGGATTCGGATGAACGGCTCTTCCTTATACTGCTGTTCGTAGAGGGACCGGAAAGCGGTCTCGCTGATCCGCTTCGCGAGAGTGACGTAGAGAGTGGCGTACAGCCCCCGGTCCATCGGCGCTAGGTGGGGCACGAAAGTCATCGCGACCTTCCGGCCGGCCAGCCGGCCCAGCTCCTGCTCCATTTCGGGGAGGTGCTGGTGCCGGTCCACCTTGTAGGCCCGGAAGTCCTCGTTGACCTCGCAAAAGATCATCTCTTCCTTGATAGACCGCCCGGCCCCGGTGACGCCCGACTTGGCGTCCACGATGACCCCGCCGGAGGCCAGAAGCCGCTCCCGAGCGAGCGGCGCCAAGCCCAGCAGCGTGGCGGTCGGATAGCAGCCGGGGTTGGCCACCAGCCGGCTGCCGGGGATCTTCTCCCGGTTGAGCTCCGGCAGCCCGTAGACCGCCTTCGGCAGCCAGGAAGAGGCCGTGTGGGCAAGCCCGTACGCCTTCCGGAAAACCGCCGTGGACTTGAGCCGGAAATCACCGCTGAAATCAATGATCCGCATCGCGGGGTTCTTGAGCAGAGCGGGCGCCAGCTTCATCGCCTCGCCGTGGGGCAGCGCCAGGAAGAGCAGCTCGCATGCCGACGCCGCCTCTTTCGCGTCAAAAGGATGGATCTTCCGGCCTTGGAACTCCGCCGGCGACTTGAGCCGCCGGCTGGCCAGGTAGGAGACCGAGACATGAGGGTGCCGCGACAGGATCCTCAAGAGCTCCTGCCCCGCGTACCCGGTGACTCCGACAATGCCGATTTGAGTAGTCATTTTCAACACATCGGTACCAGGTACCGAAAGGGGCTTCGGTACCTGGTACCAAAAAAGAAGACCTACCCTAGCAGGATAGGTCTTTCGCCCAGTGGACTAAGCGGAAATTACCGCTTGGTCCACTGGAAGCGCTTACGAGCTCCCTTTTGTCCGTATTTCTTCCGTTCCCGTTTCCGGGGGTCCCGCGTGAGCAGGCCCGATTTCCGCAGCGGCGGTCTTAAGCCCTGGTCCTGCTCGCAGAGAGCCCGGGCCAGCCCGTGCCGCAGCGCGCCGGCCTGTCCGGCCAACCCGCCGCCCGCGATCCGGGCGGTGCAATCGAACTTCTGAAGGGTCTGGGTGAGAAGGAGCGGCTCCTTGATATGGGCCTGCAGCGCCAGCCGAGGGAAGTAGTTCTCCATCGTCCGGCCGTTGACGAAGATCCGTCCGTTGCCCGGCCGCAGGATCACCTTGGCCACCGCCCTTTTGCGCCGTCCCGTTAAGATCGTTTTAGGGGTCATTTGGTTTTTGTTTCCGGCATCTGCGCGTCGTGAGGATGGCTGGGGCCGGCATAAACCCGAAGCCGCTTGGCGGCCCGCCGCCCGAGCGGATTCTTCGGCAGCATGCCGACCACCGCCCGGTGGACCGCCTCGGTGGGCCGCCGGTCGAGCAGCCGCCGCAGCGGCTCCCGCCTGAGCCCGCCCGGATAGCCGGAGAAGGACTGGTAAGTCTTGTCGTCCAGCTTGTTGCCGGTGACCTTGACCTTCTCGGCATTGATCACGATGACCCCGTCCCCGCAGTCCACGTGGGGCGTGAAGACGGGCTTGTGCTTGCCGCGCAGGAACCCGGCCACCTTCGTGGCCAGCCGGCCCAGAACCTGGCCTTCCGCGTCCACCAGGTGCCAGGACCGCGGAACGTCATCGTGCTTCACCATATAAGTGCTTGTCTTTAACATGGGAGTTTTGTGGAAACGCTTATTCTACGTCACTCCTCTTTGTGCGGCAAGGGGAATCCAACGGCCTCATGAGCCGGCTTCCCCCGGTGCTCCGCCGCCTCCATCGCGGCCGCCAGCGTGAAGTCGGTCCCCATCGCCACGAAGAAGCCGATCAGCAGGCCGATCGGGACGACCGCCTCCCCTTTGAGCTGCCGCCCCAGGTGGAGCAGCTCCCCGACGATGTAGAGGATGGTCCCCGCCGCCAGGGCCAGGCAGAAAACTTCAGTCGGCTTGCTGACCCAGGCGCTCCCAAGAGCCGCCCCCAGGAACGTGGGTCCGCCGGCGATGAGGGCGCAGAGGCCAAGGAACCCCCAGCTGGCCTGGTGCCCGGAGAGGGGTGCGGCGATGCCGAACCCTTCGGTGGCGTTGTGCAGAGCGAAACCGATCGCCAGCAGCAAGGCCAGCTGCGTGGCGCCGGCGGCGTACCCCTGCCCGATCGCCAGCCCCTCGCTTAAGTTGTGGAGCCCCAGGCCCACCGCGATCATCAGCGCCAGCCGCTTCGCCCGCTTGCCCGGCGCCGTCTCATCCTTGGCGTGGCCGAGGAACCGTTGCTCGAACCAAACCAGGGCCAGCAGCCCCATCGAGAAACCGACCACGAACAGCCCCCCGTACCGGAAGGCCTCATTCAGGCCGGTGCCGCTGACCACCGCCCCTTCCACCAGCTCTTCGATCTCTTCGATCAGGTGCCCGGTGATCTCCACCAGCAGGAAGATCAGGATCCCGGTGGAGAGGGCGTTCAGGAAGGCCTTCACCTTGGGGGAAACCTTCGTCAGCTTGGCGATCGGCAGCCCCAGCACGATGGTCCCTCCCGCGAACAGGCCCAAAAGCCATGGACTCCAATTCATGAGAATACCTCCCGTTTAATTTCGGATCGTGATGCCCGCGTAAATGTTGCGCTCGTAGGCCGGCTCGATGCCGTCGGAGCGGACCCGGCTGTAGTACTGCTCGTTGAACAGGTTGTTCGCGCCGAAGAAAACCGACACGGACTCTTTGTAGACCTGGAACTCGGCCGCTAGGTCCCACACCTTGTAGGAGTCCACCTTGTCGGTTCCGACCGATCCGGCGGCGTTGGAGTCCTGCCAGAAATGGTCGGAGACGAACTGGTTCGTCAGGGAGATCTTGGCCCGCCCCGGCAGCCGGTAGGTCAGCCCCGATTTCACCGTGGTGGAGGGGGCGTAGGCCGGCTCCCGGCCATTGTTGAGGCCGCTGACGAATTCCGCGTCCAGCTTGGAGATGCCGGCCGACAGCGCCAGCTCTCCCCAACGGGCCCCCTGGTCGGTACCGCGCAGGGCGTCGCACAGCCCGATCAGGTCCGCCTCGGCCCAGCCCTCCCATCCTTTGTACTGGGCGCGGCCTGAGTTGGAGCGTTCCACGTTGCCTCCGGAGAGCGTCCGGGTCTCGATGTAGTTGTCATAGTCGATAAAAAACAGACTGGTGTCGTAGGCCAGCCAGGGCAACGGAGTGCCGCGGATCCCCGTCTCGAAATTCCAGACCATGGACTCGTCCAAGCCGGACGGCGGGCGCTGGGTCGCGCTGGTGGGGTTCACCAGGTCATCGTAGCTCTTCGGTTTGTAAGACTGGGAGACGTTCGCGTAGGCGGTGTTCTTCGGGGTCACGTCGAACGTGAGCCCCAGCCCCGCCAGCGGGACCACATCCGTGTAAGAATCGCTTTGGATCGGGCGGTTCACCGCCGTATTGAACTCCTCCGAAACGCTTAGGGCGACCGTTTCCAAACGGAATGCCGGCGCGATTCCAAAACGTCCGAACCGAAACAGGTTCTCAAAGAACAGCGCGCCGTAGTTTGTGCTCCGGTCGAGATGGAACTGTGCCACGCCGGATTCGGATTCCGGGGTCAAGCCCCGCTCCCGTCCCCGGGGGCTGTCGGAGGTGTAAACCACGAAACCGCCGGTGAAGGCATGCTCGTTCTCCCAGGCGTCCCAGAGATGGCGCACCCGGGCGTCGGTCCCGAAGAAGGTGAACTCCTGGCGGTCCAGGTTAGTGGCGGTCCCGGTCTGGCGCCGGCTATAGCGATCCTGGTACCCGCCCCAGGATTTCACGGAGAGGAGCGTGTCGGCTGAGAGATCCCGTTCGTAAATGAGGGCCGGCACGTACCGCTCGACCCAGATCCGGTCGTTGGGTGTCCGGGTAAGATCCCGGTTGGCGTCGTACTGCGCCTGGGTGAGGCGGCCCGGCTCCCCGCTCTCGGATCGGGAAAGGGTCAGGTCCATGATCCACCGGCTTTCAGGGCCGGCTTGATAGACAATTTTTCCGCCTCCGTCGAATACCTTGAAATCGGCATTCTCCCTTGGGCCGTTGGCTTGCCGGTGGTTGAAGTACCTCACGACCCCCACGCGGCCCGAGCTCTTGCCCAGCACATTGTGGGTGGAGTAGAGTCCGCCCGATCCCGCCATCTGCCGTGTGGAGGCCAGCCAGCCCTCTTCCTCTGGCGGCGGCATCGGTGTCACGTAGTTGATGACCGGTCCCGGCTGGGGGCCATAGAGCAGCGCCGAGCCTCCCCGCGACAGATCCACCCGCTCCACGGCCTCCAGCGGCGGGACATAGTAAGAGGTGGGATAGCCGAACCAGTCGGAGAGGATCGGGATCCCGTCCTTCATCGTCAGCAGGAAGCCGGTTTCATGCGGGTCCCCGACGCCGCGGTAATTGATGTTCGCGTGCCCCGGTGTCTGCTGTTCGGAGACCAGCAAGCCCGGCATCTGTGAGAAGGCCTGCCGGTAGTTGTTGTTCTGGATCGGAGGCAGATCGGCGAGGTGCGTGGAGGTGGTCTTCTTCCCTTGATTGATCTGGGTGCCCTCCACGTCGGGAAGGAACGGCCCCGTCTTCTCCGCCCGGACCGTTACCTCCGGGAGAGTTTTCGTTTCTTCCGCCGCCTGGCACGTGTTGCCTGAAACGGTCCAGGTGACGGCCGCCAGAAAAAAAAGAACTTTCATTTCTTTTTCTTCGCGCCGCAGTCGGCGCAGCGGCCGAAGATCTCGTGCCGGTGCCAAAGGGCCTCGAAACCGTGCTTGCGGATCGCCTCATCCTGGAAATGCTCCATGCGGGGGCTCTGGAACTCGGCGATTCGCCCGCACTCGACGCAAATCATGTGGTCGTGGTGCGGCCGGTCGGCCTTCAGCTCAAACTTGGTGCGGCCGGCGGCGGTCTCCACCTCGGCCACCAGCCCGCACTCCTGCAGCAGCTTCACGGTGCGGAAGACGGTGGCCCGGCCGATCGTGGGGTCCTTTTTCTTAAGCGCGTCGTAGATCTCGTCGGTGTCCAGGTGCCGCTCGGCGGCCATCAGGTGCTCCAGGATCTGCTTGCGCTGGCGGGTCATGCTCAGCCCCTTGCGTTGGAGGTGCTCCTCGAAACTGGACAGGATGGAGTCCAGCCAACGCCGGTGCTGCGCCGGGGCTCTCGCGTGCTTGGGGAACAGGATCACCTCGGCCTGGTTTTTCATTCTTTCTTGTCCAGCATGAAGCGGATCGGAACCCGGATCCTGGCGTTGGTCGGGATGAAGCCGACGTGCGCCGGGTCGAACTTCCAGCGCCGGACCGTCCAAAGGGCGGACTGGTCCAGCAGCGCGAACCCGGAACTCTGGTGGATCTTAACGCTGGTGGGGCGCCCTGTTTTATCCACCAGCACCTCCAGCATCACCAGTCCCTGCTGGCCTTGCCGGATCGCCGCGTAAGGATAGGCGGGGGCCGGATTTTTCAGCCGCCCGCCGGTTCCGCTGGCTCCGCCGGGAAGATAAAAGGTGGTGGGGTCCCGCCCCGGCACCGGGGAGCTCCCGTCTCCCACATAAGGGCTCGAATGGGCGGTCTTCAGGCCGGATGATTTTTCCGGCTGATGTTCCGCCGCGGCGGCGGGAGCGGGACTTCGCTCGCCCTGAATAATGTCATCCTCGCGAAAGCGAGGATCCAGTTCTTCCCGGATTCCCGCTTCCGCGGGAATGACGGGGACATTGCCGGAAGCTGGCTGCGTTTCAGGTCCGGTGGCAGGCAGCGGCGCGGCGATCAGGGAAACCTCCACGCCGCCGGAGCCGGCTTCCACATCGTACTTGGGTGGCTGCACGAAGATCCCGGCGGTGCCGAACAGCAGCGCCGCGTGCAGGCCGAAGGAGATCAGAAAACTCACCGCGGGTTCGCTCACGGTTTCTCGGGAGCCCGCGGCGAGGCACCCGTGGTTTGGATGGCCACCCGTTCGATGCCGGCCCGGCGAGTTTGGTCCAGCGCCCTGACCACGTCCCCAAAGTAGGCCAGCTCATCCCCATTGAAGACCACCCGCAGATCCGGCTGCCGGGCCTGCAGCGCCTTGAGCCGCTCCGGGAGGGTCTCGGCGTCCACGAGCTCTTTATCCAGGTAGACCCGGTTGGATTCCGTCACAGTGACGGTCACGGTCGCCCCCGCCTCTTTTTCCTGCACCTGCCCCGTCTTCGCCCTAGGCAGGTTCACCGGGATTCCTTGGTTCTTCACCATGGACAAGGAGACCATCACGAAGGTGGCCAAAAGGAAGAAGATAATGTCGATCAGCGGGATGATCTCGATCCGCGCCCGGCGCTTATGAGATGCGGAGGGGATCTTCATGGGGGTGGTTTGGAACCTGGGCCAGCAGCACCTCCAATTCGGTGGCCGCTTGCTCGATCTCTTCCTTGGTCCGTTCGTAGTAGGAATTCAGAAGGTTCAGCGGGACCAGCGCCAGGATCGCGATGCAAAGGCCAAACGCGGTGGCGATCAGCGCCTCGGCGATCCCGCCGGTGATGGCGGCCGGCGCGTCGAGCTCCTGCCCGCCCAGCAGCCCGAAAGCCCGGATCATGCCGGTCACCGTGCCGAAGAGACCCAGCAGCGGAGAGAGGGTCACCGCGGTGTCCAGAATCGTCAGGCCCTTTTGATAGGGCTTGAGCTCCCTGGTGGAGGAGTGCAGCAAGGCCCCCGACAGCGCTCGGTCCCGGTGAAGCAGCCCGTGCACCAGGATCCGCGCGATCGGATCGCGGGCATGGCGGCCCGCCAGGATCGCCTCATCAGTCTTGCCCGCCTCCACCTTGCGCAGGATGCCGCGCACCAGATCCGGCTGCCGCTTCCGGTTCTGGCGCCATGCGAAAAAACAGCGCTCAAGGGCCGTAGCCAGCGCCACGATCGACACCATCAGCAGCGGCCACATCACCACGCCGCCCTTCAAAAACATCGAGTACATACGCGCCTCCTATGAAATTGAGATCGAGTCTCATTTTCGATACGGAACCCGCTTTTGTCAAGCGGAAATTTCAGACAACGTCATCTCGAGCCCCGAAGGGGCGAGAGATCTCGTTTTTAAAGATGGGATTTCTCGGCCTTCGGCCTCGAAATGACAGGTTGTGAAATGAGCTTTTAGTAGCGGACTTCGAGGAGGCACAGACCCCGGGCAGGGGCGCTGGGCGGGATCTTGGGCGCGGGCTTCCCCTTGCCGATCTCAACAAGAAAGCCGGTGATGCGGCGGGCCATGTGATAGAGGAAACCGTTGGCCCGGAAATCGAGCGTGACCAGAGGGCCCTTCCGGCTGATCTTCAGCCCTAACGTCCGGACGGTGGAGCGGACCGGTTTGCTTCCGGCGGAGCAGAATTTCTTAAAATCGCGGCGGCCGGTCAGCGGGCGGGCCGCGCGGCGCATCGCCGGAAGGTCCAGCCGTTCCATAATGTGATGCATCCGTTCCCTGCCGGAGAGAGGGCGGACGGGGTCATTCCAGATCTGGTACCGGTACCATTTGGATTTGGCCGAGTAGCGGGCGTGGAACTTCGGAGTCGCGATCTCAACGGAGCGCACGACGACGTCGCGCGGGAGGATTGCGTTGAGCGCTTTGTGGATTTCCGAAAGGGAGAGCCGGGAGACGACTTTCGCGTGCGCCACCTGCCCCTCGGCGTGGACGCCGCTGTCGGTCCGCCCCGCCCCGGTGACCGCCGTCTTTTTCCCGGTCAGCTGCCGCAGCGCCTGTTCCAAGGTCTCCTGGACCGTGCGGCCGTTCTTCTGGGTCTGCCAGCCGGCGAACTCGGTGCCGTCGTAGGCAATCAGCAGCTTGAGGGTGCGACTACTGTCATTGCGAGGCCCCGAAGGGGCCGTGGCAATCTCGCTTTTAAATCGAGATTGCTTCGTCGCTACGCTCCTCGCAATGACGGGCGAACGGTGTCATGTTCCTCGGATGAGGGTTTCAGCAATTTGGACCGCGTTCAACGCGGCCCCTTTGCGCAGGTTGTCGGAGACGATCCAGCAGACGAAGGCGTTTTTCACAACGGGGTCGGGCCGCAAGCGGCCTACGAAGACCTCGTCCTTGTGGGCGGCTTCCACCGGCATCGGGTAGGCCGGCTCCTCCACCAGTTTCACGCCGGGGCTCTTCCTTAACAGCTCCTTCAACCCTTCCAAGGTGGCCGGCTTCTCGGTCTCGAAATAGACCGACTCCGAATGGGCGTGCGCCACCGGCACCCGCACCGTGGTGGGGGTGATGGCGATGGTGCAGTCGTGCAGGATCTTCTGGGTCTCCTTGACCATCTTCCATTCCTCGCTGGTGTAGCCGAGCTCCTGGAACGGCCCGATCTGCGGGAAGACGTTCCCTTGCAGCCGCTGCGGCAGCGCGGAAGGGGGCGGCATCGGGTTTCCCCGGGCGGCGGCATCCGTCTCGGCTTCCAATGCTTCCACCGCCTTGCCGCCGGCGCCGGAAGCGGCCTGGTAGGTGGAGACGATGATCCTCTTGAGCCCAAACCGGCGGTAGATGGGGGCGAGCGCCACCACCATTTGGATCGTGGAGCAGTTGGGGTTGGCGATCAGCCCCTTGTGCTTCTTGAGGTCTTCGGGGTTCACCTCGGGGATCACGAGGGGGACGTGAGCATCCATCCGGAAGTCGGCCCCGTTATCAATGCAGACGGCCCCTTGCTTGATCGCCTCCTGCGCGTAGGTGACCGCGGCCCCCTTCTCCCCTTCGGTGCCGGCGAACAGGACGATCTCCTGCCCTTTGAAGGAGTCCAGGCCGACCGCCTCCACCGGGTAGGATTGGCCGTCCACCACCAGGGTTCGGGTGGTCCGGGCCAGCACGGTCAATTTGGCGACGGGAAATTTCCGCTGCGCCAGCACCCGCAGGATCTCGATCCCGACGGCGCCGGCGCCGACGACGGCAACATTATAGGAAGATTTCTTTAGCAGTGTCATTTCGAGGCCCTCAGGCCGAGAAATCTTGTTTTTAAAAGCGAGATCTCTCGCCACTTTGTGGCTCGAGATGACATGGTTAGATTAGCCCAGGGCGGCAACGACAAGGTCACCCACCTCGGTGGTGGAGTACCCCATCTTGCCGGCGGCAAGGGACTTCAACTTCGTGGAGGTCACCGACTGCACTGCTTGCTCCACCTTGCTCGCGGCGCCCCGCTCACCCAGGTATTCCAGCATCATGCCTACCGCCGCGATGGCGGCCAGCGGGTTGATCACGTTCTTGCCGGCATATTTGGGGGCGGAGCCGCCGATCGGCTCGAACATCGAGACCCCCTTCGGGTTGATGTTGCCGCCGGCGGCGATGCCCAGGCCCCCCTGGATCATAGCCCCTAAGTCGGTGATGATGTCGCCGAACATGTTGTTGGTCACGATCACGTCGAAGACCTCAGGGGACTTCACCATCCACATGACGAGGGCGTCCACGTGGGAGTAGTCCTGGGTGACGCCAGGGTACTCCTTGCCCACCTCGGCGAAGACGCGGGCCCAGAGGTCGTGCGCGTAGGTCAGCACGTTGGTCTTGGCGCAGAGGGTCAGCTTGCTTTTAGCGTCCCGGTTCTTGGTGAACTCGTAGGCGTAGCGGATGCAGCGCTCCACCCCCTTGCGGGTGTTCAGGTCCACCTGCATCGCCACCTCGTCCGGGGTTCCCTTCTTGAAGACGCCGCCGATGCCGGCGTAGATCCCCTCGGTGTTCTCGCGGACCACCACGAAGTCAATGTGCTCGGGGCCCTTGTCCTTGAGCGGCGTCCAGACGCCTGGGAAGAGCTTGACCGGGCGCAGGTTGATGTACTGGTCCAGCTCGAACCGCAGCCGCAGCAAGATCCCTTTTTCCAGGATGCCGGGCTTCACCTCCGGGTGGCCGATGGCCCCCAGGTAGATGGCCGACATCCCCTTGAGCTCCTCGATCACCGAGTCCGGCACCGTCTCGCCCGACTTCAGGTAGCGCTCGCCGCCCAGATCGAACGGCACCAGGTCCACGTCGAATCCGGTCTTCTCCGAAACGGCCGCGAGGACCTTTAAGCCCTCCTTGACCACCTCCGGCCCGGTCCCGTCCCCGCCGATCACTCCGATCTTATAAGTGCGTGCCATGGGATCTCCATTTCATAGCGTCATCTCGAGGAGCGAAGCGACGAGAGATCTCGTATTCAAAGGCGAGATTTCTCGGCCTGCGGCCTCGAAATGACCCCGGTTTCCGGGCTGGAGGCGGTGGCGTAGGGTTTCTTCGGGATCCGGCCGGCCTGGAACGCCAGCCGCCCCGCCTCCACCGCCATCCTCATCGCGCGGGCCATCTGCACCGGGTCCTTGGCCCCGGCCACCGCGGTATTCATCAGCACGCCGTCCGCCCCCAGCTCCATGGCAGCCGCCGCGTCGGAGGCGGTGCCGACCCCCGCGTCCACGATCACCGGCACCTGGACGCTTTCCAAAATGAATTGGATGTTCAGCGGGTTCAGGATCCCCTGACCCGACCCGATCGGCGCGGCCAGCGGCATCACGCAGCATGCCCCCGCCTCGACCAGCCGCTTGGCCACGATCGGATCGTCGTTCGTGTAGGGCATCACCACGAACCCTTCCTTAACCAGTTGTTCGGTCGCTTTCAGCAGGCCGAGGGTGTCCGGCAGCAGCGTGCGGGGATCGCCGATCACCTCCAGCTTGATCAGGTTCGACCAGCCGGCCGCCTGAGCCAGGTGGGCGGTCCGGACCGCCTCCTCGGCGGTGTAGCAGCCGGCCGTGTTCGGCAGCAGCCTGTACTTTTCCTTATCCAGGAAACCGAGCACCGGATCGGAAGCCGGCGAGGCCAGGTTCACCCGCCGCACCGCCACAGTCACCATCTCCGTGCCTGACTCTTCCAGCGCCTTGCGCATGATCTCCGGCGAGGGATACTTCCCCGTCCCGAGGATCAGCCGGGAGCGCAGCGTGTAGGGGCCGATCCGGAGGGTGTCGTCTGCCTGCTGAGTTTCCAACATAGTGGACATTATACCAGCATCAGGCGGGCGCGCGCAGCCGGCGGTTGATCCCGTAGTAACCGCAGCAGCGGACCCACATCGCGGCCGGCGTCACCGTCTGCTCATGCATCGTGATCCGGCGCAGCGCCCAGCGGTCCGGCGGGAAGCGGCGAAAGCCGCGGTTGGTGGCGCAGGCCCCGCGGTAGCCCAGCCGCCGCACCGCGCTCATCACGCTGGCCGTGTATCCCCCGCCCGGATAGCTAAGGAAAATAGGGACATTTCCGGAAATGTCCCTATGGAGTAAGCGCTCGATGGCCCGTTTTGATTCGGAGAGGGTCCGCTCCAGATCCGCCTGCGCCAGCGAGGGGAAGTATTCGTGGTCCACCCCGTGGCTGCCGAAGGAGATCCCCTGCTCCGCCATCTGCAGGATCTGCTCGGCGGCAAGGTAGCCGGGTTGGCCGATCTGGCCGGTGATCAGGAAGACGGTGGCCGGGATCCGGTGCCGCATGAGGATGGGGGTGGCCGGCAGGAAGTTGTCCTCCGTGCCGTCGTCAAAGGTGATCGCCACCGCCCGAGCCGGCAGCGGTTTGCCGCCGTCCAGCGATTCCACCACGGCGGAGAGAGGGACCGGCTTCCACCGCTCGGCCAGGATCGCCATCTGTTTCTCGAACGCGTCGGGAGAAACCGTCGGCGTCTTCGGATCATGGTCCGGATGCACCCGGTGATACGCGAGAATCGGCGGATACCAAAACGGTGGCTTCATCGCTTCCTCCCGCAGACGAAGAGGTAGCGGCCGTCGGCGTGATCGCCGGCGGCGGAGATCTCCTCTTGAAACATCCGGTCCCGCTGCTCTTCGGTGACCTTTTCCGGGTTGACCGTCCGGGAGAGGAGCCAGATCGGCACGATCTTCAGCGCCTCGATGCCCGACTCCTCGTATATCCTCCGCAGATCCTCGCGGTTTTGCCAGTTATAGTAGGAGCCGTCCACCGGCCCTTCACCGGAGGCCTCCTTCCCGTAGAAGGCCGGCGGCCGGTGGGAGATGAAGCTTAAGCCCCCGGGCCGCAGCAGCCGGACCAGCCCCAGCAGCAGCTCCCGCCAGTTTTCCCGCAGGTAAAGGACTTCGTTGCAGAGGACCGCGTCGAAAGATCCGGCCGGCTGTTTCGGCAGCCACTGCCCCAGGTTGGCCCGGACCCACTCCAGCTCCACGCCGGCCTGACGCGCGTGGTCCCGGGCTTTATGGATCGCCACGGCGGAGGTGTCCACGCCGGTCACCCGGTGCCCGTCCCGGGCCAGCGGGATCGCCAGCCGGCCGGTCTGGCAGCCGGCGTCCAAGATCTTCAGCGGTCGTCCTTCTCCGCCCGAGGCGGACCCGCCTCTGGCGGGGACAGGCTCAGGACGAACGGCCGCGGCTAAAATCTCCCGGATGTGGTGCAGGTAAAGCCGGGCGAAGAAGCGCTCCCCCTTGTTCAGGTACATGTCGTAGTAACCCTGCTCATCGCCGGTGATCGCCCGCCGGATTTTCCTGAGAAGCTTAGAGAACATCAAAACCGTCATCTCGAGCCACGAAGTGGCGAGAGATCTCGCTTTCCTGCTCCACTTTCAGGTAAGGGATCAGCGGCAGGCACAGGAAGGTGCTCACGCCTGAAATGATGACGAGCCAGTTGTAGCCGACCAGGTTATACAGCTTCCCTCCCGCGATGCCGGAAAGAAACGTCCCAAGGTTAAGGATGGAGGTGATGAGGGCGAAGACGGTGGCCTCCTTGCCCTTAGGGCAGATCCTCGCCGAGAAATCCATCACGATCAGCTGGATCGCCATGCTGAAGATCCCGAACAGGACCGCGTAGACCCAGATGCTGACGCGGCTCACGTAGAGGTAGGCAAACGTGGAGAAGCCGCTCACCAGTACGCTGATGATCAGCCATTTTTTGAGGTGGATCGTCCGGTTCACCTTCCAGTACCAGACGGCCCCCAGGATCGAGCAGGCGGACCCCACCGTGCTCAGAAGGCCCATCGTGAACCGGGAGAAATGCAATTCATCCCGCATCTTGTACGAGACCGGGACGCCGAACGCCGGCGAGAACCAGAAGAGGAACAGGAAGAGCATGGAGAGCAGCAGCCGCTTGTTTCGCAGGACCGCCTTCCACGGGATCGTCTCCCTTGGGTGGGAGGCGGGGAGCTCCTTGTAAAGGCAGGCCAGCCCCGCGACCGCCGCCGGGAAAATGGCCACCAGCAGGAAGCTCAGGTGATAGTCGAAATGCTCCGCGATCCAGCCGCCGGCGACCCCGGTGATCACCGTGGCGACGGTGAGGGAGCCCCACTGGATGGACTGGATCTTCCCGGTGATCCCGAGCTTCTGGCCCTCCTCCACCATGATCCCGTCCACCGCGACATCCTTCATGGCCCCTCCCATCGCGTCCAAGATCAGAAAGGCGTAGAGGGCGAACAGCGGAAGGGAGGGGATGATCCCGATCGTCAGGGCCGTCGCCACTCCGAGAAGGCCGCTTAAGACCATATAGGACTTCCGGCGGTAGCCCCACAGCGGGAAGGTGTCGGAGAGCCACCCGTAAACCGGCTTGATCATCCAAGGGAGGGTGGTGACCGACCCCAGGTACATCACCGTCGAAGGCGGGAGATTCAGCGTTTCTTTGAGATAGAAAAAGAGGGGCTGGCCGGTCAAACTCCCGATCCCCTGGTTGAAATAAACCAGGGCCGACATGGAATAAATTAAGAGGAGATTCTTGTTGCCGTCATTTCGAGGCGAAGCCGAGAAATCCCGAGATTTCTCCTCGCTCCGCTCGTCGAAATGACCCACTACTGGATTCTAGGATCCCTGGGTGGGTTCCGGTTGTTCGGGAGCCGGCGCCGGTTTTTGCTCAGCCGGTTTCTGCTCTACGGGAGCTTTCACCGGAGCGGCCGCTCTGGGGCGGGCTCCCTCCATCAGCGAGCGGCCCCGCCGCGCCGACAGCACCGCCAGCGAAAGCGAAGTCAGCATGAAGATGACCGCGCAGGCGGTGGTGGCCCGGGTCAGGATCGTGGCCCCCCGTGTGCCGAGGATGGATTGCGCGGCCCCGCCGCCGATGTCCGTCAACCCGCCGCCCCGCCCCGCCTGGAGCAGGATCACGGCGATCAGGATGAAACAAGCGATGAGATGGATCGTCAAGATGAATGGGTAGAGCATCCGGCCTCCTTGGCTTGCACGGTGGATTCAATGATGGAGAGAAACCCCTTGGGGTCGAGCGAGGCCCCGCCGACCAGCGCGCCGTCCACGTCCGGCTGAGACATCAGCTCCGCGGCGTTGTCCGCCTTGACGGAGCCGCCGTATTGGATCCGGATCTCCTGCGCGGCTTGCTGCCCGAACCGCCCGGCCAGCCAGTTCCGGATCTTCGCGTGGACTTCCTGCGCTTGAGCCGAAGTGGCGTTCTGCCCGGTGCCGATCGCCCAGACCGGCTCGTAGGCAACCACCAGCTGCGCGCGGGCCACCACCGGCTCCACCCCTTCCAGCCCCGCCTGCAGCTGCGTCTCGATCACTTCCCAGGTCTTGCCCTGCTGCCGCTGCTGCAGCGTCTCGCCGACGCAGAGGATGCCGTTCAAGCCGGCCTCGAGGGCCGCCTTCAGCCGCTTCCGGACCGTGGCGTCGGTCTCGCCGAAGAACTGGCGCCGCTCCGAATGGCCGACGATCGCGTACTTGCAGCCGAGCTCCTTGAGCATCGGCGCGGAGATCTCGCCGGTGAAGGCCCCCTTGGGCTCCCAGTGGATGTTCTGCGCGCCCAGAAGGATGGAGCCGGCCCGCAGTATCTCCCCGATCTTCTGAAGGGCCGTGAAGGGGGGGCACAGCACCACTTCAATCTGCGGCGAGGCGTGAAAACCGGCGAGGAGCTCGCGGGTGAGGGAGACGGCCTGCTCCATAGTGCCGTTCATCTTCCAGTTGCCTGCGATGATCGGGCGGCGCTTCATTTCTTCGCCAGCGCCGCCACGCCCGGCAGAGTCCGTCCTTCCAGGAATTCCAGCGAGGCCCCGCCGCCGGTGGAGACGTGGGTCATCTTGGCGGCCAAGCCGAACTTCGTGATCGCGGCGGCGGTGTCTCCCCCGCCGACCACGCTGACCGCCTTGGAGGCGGCCACCGCTTCGGCCACCACGCGGGTGCCCGCGGCGAACGGCTCCATCTCGAAAACGCCGAGCGGCCCGTTCCAGAGGATCGTCTTGGCCCCCTTGAGCGCCTGAGTGAAATCGGCCGCCGTCTTGGGGCCGATGTCCATCCCTTCCCAGTTGTCCGGCACGCCCGGTTTTTCGGTGACTTTCCGCTGCGCGTCGGGGGCGAACTTGTCGGCGATCACGTGGTCCAGCGGCAGGTGGATCTCCACCCCTTTTTCGCGGGCCTTAGCGAGGATCTCTTTCGCGGTGCCGAGATGGCCTTTCTCAACGGGCGATTTTCCGACCGGGATCCCCTGCGAGGCGAAGAAGGTGTACTGCATGCCGCCGCCGATCAGGATGCCGTCCACCCGGTCAATCAGGTGGTTGATCAGCTTGATCTTGTCGGAGACCTTGGCGCCGCCGAGGATCAGCCAGTAAGGCCGCTGCGGGTTGTGCAGCACGGCCCCCAAGGCCTCGAGCTCCCTCTCCAGCAGGAACCCGGCCGCGGCCGGCAGCAAATCAGCCACGCCGGCGGTGGAGGCATGCGCCCGATGGGCGGTGCCGAAGGCGTCGTTCACGTAGAGGTCCCCCAGCTTCGCGAGGGCCTTGGAGAAGGTGGGGTCGTTCTTCTCCTCTTCCGGGTGGAAGCGGAGGTTCTCCAGCAGTAGGACCTCGCCGGATTTCAGGTTCGCCACGGCCGCTTCCGGCTCGGGTCCGATGCAGTCGCTCACCGATTGCACCGGCTTAGCTGTCAGCTTCTGAAGCTCCGCCGCCACCGGTTTCATCCGCAGCTCTTCCACCACTTTCCCGTCCGGGCGGCCCAGGTGGCTCATCAGGATCACCTTGGCGTGCCTTTCCAGCGCGTAGCGGATCGTCGGCAGCGAGGCCTGGATCCGGGTGGTGTCGCTCACCTTCCCGTCCTTGATCGGCACGTTGAAGTCCACGCGGACCAGCACCCGCTTGCCGGCCAGGTCCAGGTCGCGGATCGTTCGGAAGGATTGGGCGGCCAAGCTCTGTGTCACGCCCGTCCGGCCATTGCGGGGGCCTGCATCTTGTTCGCGACGAACTCAATCAGGTCCACCACCCGGTTCGAGTAGCCCCACTCGTTGTCGTACCACCCGAACACCTTGGCCATCGTTCCATCGGTCACCTTGGTCAGCGGCGCGTCGAAGATGCAGGACTTCGGGTTGCCGTTGAAGTCCTTCGAGACCAGCTCCTCGTCCGAGTACTGCAGGTATTTGCCCAGCGGCCCGGCGGCGGCCTTTTTGAAGGCCTCGTTGATCTGCTCGGCGGTGGCCGGGGACCCCAAGTCGCAGGTCAGGTCCACCAGGGAGACGTTCGGCGTCGGCACTCGGATCGCGAGCCCGTCCAGCTTTCCCTTGAGTTCCGGGATCACCAGCCCGATCGCCTTGGCGGCGCCGGTGCTGCTCGGGATCATCGAGACCGCGGCGGCCCGCGCGCGGCGCAGGTCCTTGTGCGGCAGATCCAGGATCCGCTGGTCGTTGGTGTAGGAATGGATCGTGGTCATCAGCCCCCGCGTGATGCCGAAGGATTCCAGCAGCACCTTGAGCAGAGGGGCCAGGCAGTTGGTGGTGCAGGAGGCGTTGGAGATCACCTGGTGCTTGGCGGGATCGTAAATCTTGTCGTTCACCCCCAGCACGATCGTGGCGTCCTCCCCCTTCGCCGGGGCGGAGATGATCACCTTCTTGGCGCCGGCCGTGATGTGGCCCTGCGCCTTCTCCCGGTCGGTGAAGAGGCCGGTGGATTCCACCACCAGGTCGACCCCTAAGTCCTTCCAGGGGATCTCGGCCGGGCTCTTGTGGCTGACCACCTTCATCTTCTTGCCGGCCACCAGAAGGTCCTCGCCGTCGGCCTTCACCTCCTCGGGGAAGATGCCGAACGTGGAGTCGTACTTGAACAAGTGGGCCATCGTCTTCGCCCCGACCGGCAGGTCGTTCACGGCCACCCATTCGATCCCGGGCCGGTTCCATCCTGCCCGGTACACCAAGCGGCCGATCCGGCCAAAACCGTTGATTCCTACGCGCACCATGGTTGGATTCTCCTTTATGAAGGCGTTAACGCGGAAGTTTTAATCATACTCCCGGAGCAAGCTCCCATCAAGGGAGTAATCTCCGGTCACCTAGCTCAATTTTTCGTCGTAGCGGGCGTAGAGCCGTTCGGCCCGCTCCGGCGGCAGCTTGCCGTTGAGCGCGGCCCAATCCAGCGCCAGCTTCCGGCCGATGATCTTGAGCGTCCCGCGGCTTCGGAAATAGCGCTGGTGCGAGACCAGGTAGAGACCGGCATGCACCCGGGCGTCCTTCAGCACCACCCGGTCGTAGGCCTCGTTCAAGGTTTTGAGCGGCATCCCGATCGGGTCGTTCGCGTCCCGGATGTTTACCCAGCGGCCCCGCGGGCCCTCCACCGAGATCGGGTTCTGGAAGGCGTCCGGCCCTCCGTACTTCAGCGAGAACAACGCCAGCGGCGACCCGACCGTGAAGAAATTTTCCAGCGCCGATTTTTCATGGAAGCCGCTCTTCCCTTCCATCTTCCGGCGCTTCACCTGGTCGTAGACGTAATCGGAGCTGATCACCGTGCCCAAGCTGTGCGAGACGATCGTCAGGGGCATCTTGGCCGCGCTCCCCGCGCCGGTCCGGGCGGCCAGCCGTTCGAGGGCCTGCCCCATCTGCCCGTGCACCGACCGTTCCACCTTCTCATCCAGGTAGCCGATGAGATCGGCCACCGAGCGGGAGACGAACTCCCGCTCTTTCCGCCGCAGCCACCGGACCCACAGCCAGAGCGTGAACCGCGGCGGGTCCTGCGCCTGCTTCAGCCGGGCCTCCAGGATCTGTTGCCGTTCGTTCAACTCCCCGGCCCAGTAGACCGATTCGATCGCCAGGAGATCGGCGGGGGTCAAGGGGGGATGGCCGGGCAAGAGCTTTCGGACTTCGGAGAGGACCGCCTTCTCCACTTTCGGGATGATCTCCCGCGCCCACTGCGGATGCTCCGCGCCGATCCCGTGGACCAGGAGGACCCCCAGCTTCACAATTGGCTCTCGAGGAAACGGATCGTCCGCCGCTCCGCCCAGCAGACCGGCCGGCCCGGCCACGGGCCGCTGAGGAACCCGACATGCCCGCCGCGAGCGGTGAACTCCGCCGTCAGGAACCGGTTTGCCGCCACCGCGGCCGCCGGTAAGCACTCCGCCGGCAGGAACGGGTCATCCTTGGCGTTGATCAGCAGAGTGGGCCGGCGGATCTTGGGGAGGAATCGGTTCGAGCTGGAGGCGGCCCAGTATTCATCGGCGCTCGCGAAGCCATGCACCGGCGCCGTGACCAGTTCATCAAACTCGGCCAGCGTGCGGGTGGCGGCTACTTTTTCCCAGTCCACCAGGCCGGGATATTTTTCCAGCTTCGCCCGGGTTTTCTGTTTCAAGCTTCGCACCAGCCGGCGCATGTAGGTCCGGCTGAACCCCTTTTCGATCGCGTGGGCCGACCGGGCCAGATCAAACGGCGTGGAGATGGCAGCCGCCGCCCGGACCTCCGGCGGCAGCGATTCTCCCCGCTCGCCGAGGTATTTGAGCAGGACGTTGCCGCCGAGGGAAAGCCCCGCGCAGAGGATCGGGCTGCCCGGCTCTTCCTCAATAAGCCGCTCGATCACCCAGCCGAGGTCGGAGGTTTCCCCGCCGTGGTAGGAGCGCCTCAACCGGTTCGGCTCCCCGCTGCAGGAGCGGAAGTTGAAGGCCAGCCCCCGCCAGCCCTTGGCGCTTGCCGTCGCCAGTAGCCCGACCACCTGCTTGGACCGGGAGGATCCTTCCAATCCGTGCAGCACCACCAGCGTCGGAGCGCCCCGCTTGCCCGGCACCCGGTCCACATCAATAAAGTCCCCATCCGGCGTCTCCCACCGCTCCCGCTGCAGCATGACCCGCCCCACCGGCCGCAAAAGAGAGCCCCAGACGGTCTGCGCGTGCGGGCCGCGGCACCACCAGGCCGGCCGCCACTTATCCAAGGTTGTAGCGGAAACAGGAAACGACGTGGTAGTTGACCATCGAGGGTGCGCACTTCATAGCCCGATTGAGGAGAGAGTCCGTAGGGATATCGTGACGGCGGATACGACCACCCGGAGCATCAGCAGGGTGTAGATCAGGGTGAGCGCGGTAAGGATCTGTTTCCACAGCTTCGAGAAGTGGGGGCTCTTCCAGAGCAACGGCAGGCCCAGCGGCCCGAGGACGAAGAAAAGCATCAAAAGCACCGTCAACCTGCCGTGGTACCACTTGGTTTCCATGTCTTATTTTACCCCTTCACGCCGAGAGGCAGGGGCCGAAGGTCCGCAGCCACTTCCGCGCGGGCCGGTACTCAGGAAACTGCCCTTCAACCACCGCCCAGAACCGGGGCGAGTGGTTGGGCTCCTTGAGGTGCGCCAACTCGTGCACCACCACGTAGTCGAGGATGTGCGGCGGCGCCATGATCAACCGGTAATTGAAGCTCAGCGACCCGCCCTGCCAGCATCTGCCCCAGCTCGACCGCAGATTCCGCACGTAGAGCCGTTTCGCTTTGAGACCCATCATAGCCCCCAGCTCCTCCACCCGCCGGCTCAGAGTGACGGCGGCCTGTTCTTTAAGCCATCTCTGCAGAACCCGCTGCGCTCCCGGCACGCCGGCCGAAGGGGCCCGCACAACCAACCGCCGCTCCGCCACCCGCTCCACCCCGC